>Ga0123354_10020170_pt1 | contig 10478 bp, 5 predicted proteins | sample TergutLab28metaG_2_FD_97872 | JGI IMG/M metagenome (GOLD analysis project Ga0123354, IMG submission 97872) | Labiotermes labralis P4 segment gut microbial communities from Petit-Saut dam, French Guiana - Lab288 P4 | ecosystem: Host-associated > Arthropoda: Insects > Digestive system > Gut ...
GAAACCGCAGGACAGACAGTTCGTTGCATCTTCGAGAGCCTCGCTTTGAAATACAGATATACCATTGAATTACTCAAAAAAGTATCGCCGCACCCGATTGAAAAGTTACATGTAATTGGCGGCGGTTCAAAAAATGCCTATTTGTGCCAATTTACAGCCAACGCCATTGGTATGCCTGTAATTGCCGGTCCCGCCGAAGGAACGGCTATGGGCAACCTGCTGGTACAGGCGATGGCGTTGGGTCACCTCCATTCATTAGCCGATATCCGTAAGGTTGTGCGCAATTCTGTAGAAACGGAAACCTATCTTCCACAGGATACTGCCGAATGGGATAAGGCATACGAAAAGTACTGCAACGTGATTGCGAAAGTCTGAAACTGAGGTATCCGTGTAAATCTGTTCAATCCGTGTCATCCGCGTTCTATTGAATATGAAAATCAAAAATAATCAATGACACTTATCATCGTCATCATCACTTCGGTAATATCTGTCATGGCGTTTTCCAACAAAACGCTGTTTGACCGGTTGCAGTTCAATCCCTACCAGGTTTACCACCGGCGCGAGTGGTATCGAATCATCACTCATGGTTTACTTCATGCCAACTGGGCGCACCTGCTCATCAACATGCTGGTGTTGTTCTCGTTTGGCGGCACTGTTGAAGCCGCCTTCCGTTTTATGTCCTACCAAACGTGGATGAAATTTCCGATACTGTGGTATGTCATTTTTTATTTGCTGAGCCTCATTATATCATCGCTGACCACGTTGCTCAAGCATAAGGACGATGTATGGTACAATTCCGTCGGAGCGTCAGGGGCTGTATCGGCAGTGCTGTTTTGCTGCATCTTTTTCGAACCCAATATGACGTTGTTGTTCATGGGCGTTATTCCCATCAAGGCATTCATTTTCGGGCCGCTTTACCTTTTGTACTCGTGGCATTCGGCACACAAGGCCAACGACAACATCAACCACGATGCACATCTGCTGGGCGCCGTCTTTGGGTTCTGTTTTCCGATGATGATTGATTTTCGTCTGATACAGTGGTTTATTGGACAATTTTGAGTATCTATTATCCGTGCCTGATTCCGAGTCAATGCCTTTGCGTATTTGGGGAAAAATAACTGATTTTTTAGTCCCAAAATCTTTTCTTCTTTTTCTTCTTTGCTTTTTTTGAACCAATGAAAGGTGGAGCCGACGCCGACATGATATTGTAAATTTTGATCGAGGTTTTTCCCCGTTCCATGGCTTTTTTATCCGTATCAGCCGGCTTCTCATATCTCTTGCACAACTCCTGCGCCGCCGCTTCCGCAGCCTCGCCTGAATTGAGGTTACCCTTGTTAGCGTTCCTCCAATCGGGATAAATCAATATGTACCCTTGTTTCACATCCTTCAACTCTTCGAGAATAAAATTCCCTTCGGCTTGCAGCGCCTGAATCTTCGTAATCCTATCACTGTCGCCTGCCACAGCTCTGTAATGCTCCACAAGTTTCAGGCAACGATTTCCTGTCCACTGGATGCTTCCCAACCCGAATTTTCCCTTCTCCCAATCATCTTTAGCCAGTTCTTTTAAGAGTTTTTCCACGTTTGAGAGAGATACTTTCATAATGGTCTTCCCGGAGTAAAGTTCTCCATAGTTATATTTTTTATCCATGTTTTCAAGATATTCGGGCTTTTTAATATAGCTGGAACTCTCGAATTGTCCCACGTTTCCTTCGTGATATGAGTTTGCCAACAGACCCGTTACATACGTCAATTCGTAGCCGTCGCCCAGCATGATGCGGGCAATATAGACAAGAGAGTCCTTTTTCTCACTTTGTATGCCCAAAGTACTGTCATTCTGCAGATTTTCAACATATCTGGAATATTCCGATAATTTCAAACCAAAAACCGGATGCCGCAACGCCTGATAGTGCTGCAGAGCCTTGATGGTTTGCGAACCATATATGCTGTCGAGAACCAGTGGGTATCCGAACTGTTTGAGTCGTTTTTGCGCCATTCTCACATCTTCTTGGTCTGACTGACTTGAGAGCGTAACAGTGAATAGCCATAAATCCCACAGAGCAGCCCACACCGTCTCCGAGACAATACCGTCTTCTTTTAGTTTGTTTGCCTTCTGAAACGTAATTACGGCGGCTTCGGTTATGGGACCGAAGTCTCCATCAACGGCAATTTTGTTTCCATGCCGGTTGAGAAGTTTTTGAAGTTCTCTTACATCATCGCCTTTCGCGCCCCTGGAAAGAGTCGGAGCAGCAGAAACATCTTGAGCGCTCCCTATTGAAGGTTGCGTTACGGGGTCATACGAAATAGATTTAGCCATAATAAATAATCTTAATATTTGTTACTTTACAATTAATACCAGCTTTTATGCTCACAAAAATATTCAATAAATCAATGATAGACAATTTTTATATAAATTTTTATTACACCATCAACTCCTTAGGATAACACAAAAAATACTTCTCCACGATTTTTGACATTCCAAACAGGTTTTCCAAATCGGACGCCACTGTAATATCTACCGGCTGCCCTTTTTGCATGACAAGAATACTTTCATCGGCATCGGCGCTATTGTAGGCGTGGTTAGAAAGTTTGCCCGAGCGAACAAAATATCCTGCATCTTCGTAACTGGTGTCGTACAACAGGTTGACTACTTTGTGACGGGCTGATTCGATATGGCCGTCGGCAAAGGGTTCGTTTTGTATCTCAATGCGTAACAAACGGCGGTTGACTAAGTTGGCTGCGAGACGCGACAATACGGGGTCTTTATGTTCCATCCACATTTTGATTGAAATGGAAATATCATCATCGTCGAGCGTGGCATAATGTGTCAACGCTTCATGCAGATTGTGCTGCAACTGGGCAGGGATGAAGTCGCGAAGGAAATAGCGAAGTCCGGGTGTTGCGAAAAGGTCTTCGTCGGCGCGGATAAGTTGTCGGGCGCGGTCGAGGACGCTCAGCAAGAGTTGATCGGCGGCAATTACCGTCTTATGGAGGTACACCTGCCAAAACATCAGCCGACGCGCCAGCAGAAATTTTTCAATGGAATAGATACCTTTGGCTTCTACCACCAGTTCATCGCCCGCAACATGGAGCATCTTAATGATGCGGTCGGAACCGATGATTCCTTCGGTAACGCCTGTGAAGAAACTGTCGCGGCGCAGGTAATCAAGCCTGTCCATATCCAACTGGCTCGATACCAATTGACACAGGAATTTTTTGGGGTATTGTTTTCGAAAGATTTCGATGGCTGCATCCAACCGTCCGTCAAATTCGCGATTCAATTCCTGCATGAAAAGCAGCGAAAGGGTTTCGTGCGACACATCCTCTACCAATTCCCGCTCCAACACATGCGAGTACGGTCCATGTCCGATATCGTGTAACAGAATAGCGATCAGTGCGGCTTCAACTTCTTCAGCTGTGATATTGAGGCCTTTGGAACGCAAGGTCGCAATGGCTTCTTCCATCAGGTGCATCGCACCGAGCACGTGCTGGAATCGCGTATGGTTGGCTCCCGGATATACTAAATGGGTGAGCCCGAGTTGTTTGATACGCCGTAATCGCTGAAAATAGGGATGTTCCATCAAATCGTACAATATTGGGAATGGTATGTTGATAAACCCGTAAATAGGGTCATTGACGATTTTGCGTTTATTGTAAAATGGCATATTTCATTCAGGATATAAATTACAAAAATAGAAAAATTTTTGATGAGTATTACTAAAAAAATAAAAATGCGTATCTTTAGCCCCTTAAAATAAAGCAAAAAGTGTATCCCTAAAGACGTGTATATGGATAATTGTAATGATATCATCAAACAGTTAGAAGAAGAAAATTGCATATTGAAAGAGAAGTTGTTGCAATGTGAAGCAGTCATAAAGATGAACGAAAAGGGAAATGCATTGGCTTTTAAACCGAAGCCAGACATGTTGCTTTCAAACCAAATTCTGGAAGATGACGATATTCAGCTTATTGATATCATTCCCATAGAGCAGTTACAAACCCTGCAGGATAAGTTTTCAGTAGCTAATGGGGTATCATCAGTCATTGTTGACCTTAACGGCAAGCCTGTTACCAAACCGAGTAATTTTGATGATTTTTGTGTTTCGTCGTTCAATCAGGACGAAAAATGTATTCAGACAGACAGGATTATTCACTGTATTGATACAAATCGACATCAGTGCAGGTTATCCGAAGCCGGTACGCCAATATATATTGGCGAAAAACATGTTGCCGATTGGAAAATCGGTATGTGTGGTTTCGGAGGGATTATAGGTCCTTTTTTGGAAACGGTTTGCAAAAAAGTAGAAGAATTTGACGAAATCCACGAAAAATTGTCGGATAAGTTTAAGGAGCATTTCGACAATGTATGCGACTTGTTGAAAGCCACTACAAGAGAAATTTCGGAAGTTGGATATACCAACATGCGACTGGCGTGCGAATTGATAAAACGAAGGGAACATGAAGCGAAACTGGCTGAAAATGAGGATACATTCCACAGCATTTTTAATAATTCGATTGATGGTATTGTCCTTATCGGGAAAGATGGAACCGTGAAAGAATGGAGCCGGGGAAAAGAGAATATGACGGGTATCACGAAAGAAGAAGCTGTTGGAAAAAAACTCTGGGATGTATTGTACTGCTTGTTTCCGTCAGACATGGATGATGAAGAACAAAAAGAGCAAATACAAATCCGGTTGAATGAAATTTCTTCCCGCAAGGAACAAATAACGCTCACACGGAATTTTATTAATCGTAAAACGAAGCAGGAATTTGTTATCCAAACGGTTTATTTCCCGATGTTCCTGCATGGAGAAGAAATGATGGGCTCCATCAGCCGAGATGTTACCAGAGAGATAAATAATGAACGTGAACTGATTAGAGAAAAAGAACGTATACAGGCATTAGGCGACAATCTTCCCGAAGGAACTCTGTACCGTATTGTTTTCAAACGTGATACGGGAAAAATTTACATGGACTATGTGAGCGCCACATGGGAACAAGTGACGGGTCTCGCACCGGAAATTTTGAAAGAAGATTTTATATCATTCATTGACATCGTATTTCCCGAAGACAAACCAAAATTAAAGAAGGCTTACGATACAAGCATCATAAAACAGACCAATTTTCACGTGGAATTACGCATCAACTATAAAGGTGAGATGCGTTGGTTACAAATTTCCGCCCGTTCAACTGTGAACCATCACGATATTGTCTGGGATGGCATCATTCTCGATATTACCGAACGAAAAAATGTAGAACTGAAACTCGAAGCCTACCGGAATACACTTGAATACAGGGTGAAGGAGCGTACAGAGGAACTCGAAGCGACTAACGAAGAACTGTATGCCACCAACGAGGAGTTGTATGCCACCAACGAAGAATTTTCCGCCACCAACGAGGAACTGAACACTAAAAACACCCAGTTACAGCAAGAAATGGCTGCGCGAAAGGAAGTCATGCAAAAACTGGAAGAAAGCGAAAGCAAAATGCGGAACTTCATCGAACAGTCATTCGAAGGCATCATCATCACTGATCATGAAGGAATAATAATTGAATGGAATCCGGCACAGGAATGTATTACGAAAATTTCACGCGAAGAAGCGCTTGGCCAATATCCCTGGGATATTTACCGAAGGTTGGTTCCGGAGGAAAATGCAATAAAACAGGCAGATCGGTTACGACAGCAGATACTTTCGCTTCTCAAACCCGACGGCAATGAGCAAACTCTGTTTGAGAAGACGGATTATATTATCCATACATCAAACAATGAAGAACGGTATTGCGATGTAACCTTTTTTCAGATAGCTCTGGCAGATAAATGTTACGTTGGCCAAATCGTACGAGATATTACTGAACGCAGACTGCTTGACATAGAACTGGAACTTTACCGAACGCAATTGGAAGAGATGGTAACATCCCAAACCAGGGAACTGATCGAAAATAAGGAACGATTGACCTCGCTTAGCGATAATCTGCCGGGCGGGGCTATTTATCAAATGGTTGCTAAAAATAATTTTGTGCCGCAATTCACCTACGTTAGCGCCTACTTTGCTAACATGTTCCATATTGCTGTTGATGATGTGATGAAAGACAGTAGCCTATTTTTCAGACTGCTTCACCCGGAAGACGGGACAAAACTCATCGACCTGCTCAGTTCTCCCAACCAATTGGGAATTATTGATGTTGAATGTCGGGTCATTTTAGATACGGGTGAAATCAAATGGATGAACATACGTTGGACACACCACACGCAGGACGACAATACGCACCTGTGGGACGGGTTCATCATAGATATTACCGACAGAAAAAACGCTGAGCAGGAATTGGAAGAAACACGCAGGCGGCAGAACATACTTATCAAGGTGCTACAAATAGTTCAATCGACTGAAAACATGTACGATGCCATCAATACTGCTCTGACAGAAATGGGAAAATATGCCGGAGTGAGCAGATGTTACATTTTTGAAAATTCCGCAGATGGCAAAACAATAAGTAATACCTACGAATGGTGCAACGAGGGTATCATCCCCGAAATTGATAACCTGCAAAACTTACCCTACGACGACCTGATCACATGGTTTGATACTTTCGAAAAAGGTGAATATATATGCGCATCCGACATCATTACGCTTGCCCCGGAAGTTTACGAAATACTGGAACCCCAAGGTATCAAGTCCATCCTGGTACTCCCGTTGGAGGCTAATGGCGTCATTTATGGTTTTGTAGGATTCGACGAATGTTTGCAATACAGGAAATGGCATCAAAAAGAAGTAGAACTGCTGATTAGCCTGTCGCAAATCATTTCCACCACCACCCGCCGTTTCCGTGCCGAAAAATCCATACAGTTATCACAACAAACTTTACGTACGGTACTCGATAACATCGAAGCCAGCATCTACGTAGCTGACTTCAACACATACGAAGTACTGTTTGCGAACAAGATGTTGAAAGACCACATGATGGGTGAAGACGTCGAAGGAAAACTGTGCTGGAAAGTATTGCAAAGTGGAATGACAGGCCCGTGCGATTTTTGTCCGAATCCCAAATTATTGGACAGCGGGGAAAAACCAACCGGATTGTATCGCTGGGAGTTTAAAAATCCTATCCTGAACAAATGGTTTGAGTGTTCCGATGCAGCAATTGAATGGGTTGACGGACGGCTTGTACACATGGAATACGCCACAGACATTACCGAACGCAGGACAGCCGAAGAGGCATTGCGCCGCTCCGAAGAACTGTACCGGCAATTGACGGTAGCATCGCCCGATGCCATTGTCGTATGCAACCCGAAGGGAAAGATTATTTTCATATCATCCAAGGCGAAAGAATTGTTTCTTGTCGGCGACGATTTGAATATCAGGAAAATGCGGGTTGCCCGTTTTGTTCATCCCCACGATGCGCAAAAAGCCTACGAATTGTTCATGACGCTCGTAGAGGACAAAGTATCGTTTCTGCCCCAACTGCTACTGATGCGCGAAGACGGTTCCGATTTCTTCGGCGAAATATCAGCCGCTTCCGTAAAAGACGACAACGTACGTACCACCTCGGTCATCATGGTGATTCGCGACATCACCGAACGCAAGATGAACGAAACAGAACTTATCCGAGCCAAGGAAAAAGCAGAAGAATCAGACAAACTGAAATCGGCGTTTTTGGCGAACATGTCGCACGAAATACGCACTCCCATCAACGGTATTATCGGCTTCCTTAACTTCCTTGCCGACGACAATCTGTCGCCCAAACGCCGGCATGAATATATCACGGTAGTAAACAACAGCAGCGTGCAACTGGTCAAGCTGATCGACGATATTATTGATATAGCCAAGATTGAGGCTAAGCAAATGAGTATAAAGCCTATGCTTTTCCATCTCAACGATTTTATGGGAGAGGTGCAGGTTTTCTTCGAAACTTACCTCCAGTCCAACCACAAGGAAAAAATTGCACTGATACTCGACGATAGCCATTTTATTGATCCGGGCATTATCTTTGCCGACCCGATGCGCCTGAGGCAAGTACTCACCAATCTGATCGGCAATGCTATAAAATTTACTGAAAAAGGTTTCATCGGGTTTGGTTACAGGCTGCTACAGCCCGATAAACTGGAATTTTGGGTGGAAGATTCTGGTATTGGGCTGGCCACCAATCAGTTGGAGGTTATTTTCGAGCGTTTCCGTCAGGCCGAGTTAACCAACAGCCGAAAATACGGAGGCACAGGTCTCGGATTGACTATCTCGCGCAGCTTGGTTCAAATCATGGGTGGAGAAATTAACGTGGAATCGGTCGAAGCCGAAGGCTCTACATTCCGGTTCACCATATCGTACCTTCCCATTGATCCGGAAGACGAACCATTTTTCAAAGAAAATGCTGCGGAGACGCCAACCGAGGATCAACCCTTCAAGGGAATGGCCATTCTCATTGTCGAACCTGAAATCATGCGGTTCCGATATTACGAAAATTTATTGACGCCCACTGGAGCAACACTGATTCATGCAGAAACGGTCAAACAATGGCTCGATATCGTCAGCCAGCAAAAGCACGTTGATGTGGCACTGGCCAACGCCTGCGTATTTCAAACTGATGAAAGCGAAATGTTCTGCCAGGTAAGATCGGTACGGGCCGGCCTGCCGCTGGTGATGATCATCCCCGAAGATAACGATTATTGTAACCGTATCATTGCTGACAGCCGGTGCAACAAAGTGATCGAAGGAACAGTCAATTTTGCGATGTTGTATGAAGCGCTGAAAGTTTATTTGTAATCTATTTATAATCAAAAACCAATCAAATGAAGAAAGTTTTTTTTGTATTCCCGCTTTTAGCGATGATGTTTTTAGTATCCTGCGATTCAGAACCTAAATGGGAATCGCTGTTTAACGGCAAAGATTTCACCGGTTGGGAAGTCTATATTGGCGTTCCCGATCCTTCGGTAGATGTTCCGGGTATGGAACGCGACGAGGACGGAAAATATACCCGTCCGCTGGGTGTTGGCAACGACCTGTTAAAAGTGTTCACTGTTGTGGAAGTGGACGGCGCACCTGCCGTTCATGTTTCAGGACAGATTTACGGTTCATTCGCAACGGTCAAAGAGTATGGCAATTACCACCTCCGGCTTCAGGCTAAATGGGGTGAAAAGAAGTGGGCGCCGCGCGCTGATCTGCCGCGTAATTCGGGCTTGTTGTATCATGGTACAGGCGAGTTTGGCAAAGGATTAAACGTGTGGAAAATATCGCACGAATGTCAGGTAATGGAAACCATGTTCGGCGATTCGTACCGAATGGGCGAAACCTTTTGCGATATCACCGCCAGCCGCAACGAAACCGGACGAGGGTACACCTATGACCCAGCCTCACCCAGCGTAAGTTTCGGACCCGGAATGCCGGCAGGACCTATCTGCAGCAAGAACCCGATGAACGAGAAACCGCTCGGAGAATGGAATACCATCGAATTGTTGTGTTACGAAGGTGCCAGCGTTCACGTCATCAACGGCAAAGTTAACATGATCAACACCAATTCGCGTTTGGTTGTCGACGGCAAGGATGTACCCCTCACCAAGGGCGTGATACAACTGCAATCAGAAGGCGCTGAAATCTATTATCGAAACATTGAAATTCGTCCGATTAATAAAATACCGAATGAATATTTGAAATAGCGATTAAATTAATCGCTCCGTCCTGCCAAATTTATAATTTGGCAGCGACAAGTATGAGTATTTTAAATGTGGAAACTGATGCCGTATTGCAAAACCGACAAGACTGAGAATGAAGGGTGTGGCTTTAATATGATGTTAATCAATTTATATCGTTGATATATAGAAATATAGATGTTATTTCGATTGTTAATAACTTTTTTCAATTTCTCAGTTTTATTTAAAAATGTTCCTATAACAATCATAATGTCAGTAAATAAAAAAGTTATTAATATACATCATATAAACGCCACACCCTTATCATCTTTGATGTACGTGGCTGATAAAGAGACAAATAAAGTTGAAGATGGCTGTAGTTAAATAATGCGTTGTAAAACATTTTGCAATGTGATTGATAATCAACCATATTGTATGAAAAGGATACTTAAAACCGGAAGATGCCCTCCCTGTCGTCAAAAGGAATTTCAAGAAAACAACGCAACACTTAACTAGTCGCTCCTTACTAATACGATTTATGCTACGATTGAGTAATAAAATTCTGGGCAAAAGCATCGGGAAAAAATGAATCGAAAAAGTCGTTTGACTTCTTCTCTCAATTTTTGCATCATTTTCTTCAAATTCCATGCAGTAGCAGCCATTAAAGCATTGATTTGCATGCCTTTTTCATCCAACAAATAATTTTGTGCTCATCTGTAATCCGTTTTTAGATGTCCGATGATCGGTTCTATACCCGCTCGCGAACGGAACTTTTTTCTTTTACATCGTTTTTGGTAAACAGTGTCCGTTTTCTTCGCTTTGTCGGGCGTGAGAATTTTTACCCCTTTGATCTGTGACTTTC
>Ga0123354_10020171_pt1 | contig 10478 bp, 4 predicted proteins | sample TergutLab28metaG_2_FD_97872 | JGI IMG/M metagenome (GOLD analysis project Ga0123354, IMG submission 97872) | Labiotermes labralis P4 segment gut microbial communities from Petit-Saut dam, French Guiana - Lab288 P4 | ecosystem: Host-associated > Arthropoda: Insects > Digestive system > Gut ...
ATGATCCCTTTCTACAAATACGCTCCCTTTGTCTTTATGAAAACGTTTCAATTGCATCGTATCTTTTCCGATAAAGCGGCGGATAATTCCAACCGGCGTAATGACAATAAAAAAAATCAGGAACACAATTATTTTAGATGTCGTTTCTTCCAATAACTTTGCCATTCGAAACCACAGCCATGCAAAAGGGGTGTACAAAACCGGAACAAGCATGGCAACCGCAAGCGTTAAGATGGCATAGATATACCAATCGTTTCTCTTCCAAATCGTAACAATCAACAATATGAATGTGATCAACATTCCAAATTCGATATTTTTTGCTTTCGAAGGTTTCATACAATTGATTTTTAGGGTGAGGTATATTGTAAAATTGTACCTTTCAACTGCTGGAAATTCTGATTCTGAGGACTGTATTTTAAAGCAATATCAATATAGTTCAGCGCTTTTGCAGGCTGATTGAGCTTTAATAAAGTGAAGGCAAGATTGGCGGCAATGTTAGCAGACGGCGATAATTCATAATCTTTCAGCAAATAGAAATAAGCTTTTTTATATTCCTCCATTTTCATGCACTGTTTTACCGTTTGAGTGATAAATGTAGAATTATAAGGTAATTCAAGACACATTCCTTCCAATATCCGAAGCGCATTGGTATCATTGTTTTCACGCAAATATTCCTGAAACAACCATTTCATAGATTCATTCCAATCTATTTTTTTGTTGATATACGCTGCTGCTAATCGGCTTTCCGGCGTATCGGGAAGCGTCCTTGAAATTTCTTCGTTAAAGGGCCATAACGATTTCAATATTCTGACCGACAAATCGCCATAGATGGTGTCGAAAGAAGTGAAGGGATAATCGTTAGGGCTTATCACGGGGCATAACACCGTGTCTTTGACCGGAGGAAGAATCTCTTTCAAGCGGAGGTAAAAGGCGTCGGACATCAGCCTGTAGCCTTCAAGATCGGGATGAACATGCTCCAATATCAGTTCCTTGCCAATGATTCCGTCCGGAGAAGCCGCTTCAAAAGCGCTTTGAACATCTACCGTTCTGACATTTGAAAAAGCGGAGGCATATCCGCGAATTTTTTCATTCATTGCTTCCGGCGCCCTGAAACGTAAGTTGTCGCGTTCTTTAGCAAGGAAAAAATGTTGAAGGGCATTGCTGTCATTTCCCTGTCGCCGCGCCTCTTCACCGGCATAAAATTCCACCTTGGCGATGCTGTCATTTCCCAAAGGCTTCTGACCTCCGAGATTGCTTACCAATGTTCCGATAAAAACAGGAATCTGTTTCTCCTGAAAAATCCGGAGCATGGATTGCATATTTTGGTCGAATTGCTTAATTCCGGCAAAAAATACGTCCGATTGGTAATTGACTTCCTTTCCGGCAGCCATGCGCTCCATCAAAGTCAGATTAGGGTCGATCAGTTGCCGGTCGGATTTACTGAAAGAGGCTATAACTCTTGATAACCATTGCACTAATTTCAAATTTTTTGACATCAGCATGGTGCGTATGATGGCGGAGTTGCCGCCCAAACGGCTTGTTGAGGCTACGCCCAGCGCCCCGTAATACTCATTATGTCCGGCATACACTAAAATGGCGTCGGGTTGTTGTTCGGAAACTTGCCGGGCAAAATCAGCCAAAGTATAAGTATTGATTGCCGTGAGCGAAAGATTGATGATTTCAAAGTTAATGTCAGGATATTCAAATTGCAGGCGATATTTCAACATTCTCGGAAAAGCTCCGTTGTGTCCATAAGGATATCCGATGGTTGAAGATTCCCCCAACACGAAAAACCGCAATGTCCCCGGTTTTTTCTGCTTGTAGAATTCATCCCTGTTGCCTGTGGTTGCGTTTTTTTCGATAGTGAAATATTTTTTCGAAATATCGGGATTCATCACTAACAGGCTTTCATTGTCCTCTTTGGGAATAAACAACCGCGTGTCGTAGCCATAGTTAAACAAACGCAATATGCCTTCTATCATTACTAAAAAGATAACAGGCAGCAGGATAGCCATGATTCTGAACCAGAATACCCGGCGTTTTTTTTCTTTTTTATCGGAATCGTTCGCTTTCATTGATGCACATTAAACTACAAAAATAGTAAATATTTTTAACTTACTGTTCATGTTTTTTATTACTTGTTTAATTTAAAAGCAAAGACCGGTCGAATGTATAACAACCGGCCGGTCATATTGCATAAATGATGATACAAATTTAACTGTTAATTATATCCCGGATTCTGATCCTCTTGCTTTATTGCGCTGTTGGTTTCCATTTCAAGCATAGGAATCGGGAAAAGCATCATGTAATCAAAAAAGTCTGTAGGACGATAGGTATGAATATTATTATCATCCTGCGGTATGCTATTCTGCGGATATTCTGCATCTAAGAAATCTTTTACAACTCCCATGCGGCAGAGGTCTTGCCAGAACGAATACTCGCCGAGAAATTCATGCCTGCGTTCTGTTATCAACGCTACTTCCCATGCAGGAAGCGTATAGGGCTTATATTGATAACTCAGCGTGACTTTCTGCTTTTCATATATGCCTACATTAAGATTTGTACCTCCGCTGTTGATGATTGAATCTCCGGTGCCGGCGCTGTTTTTCATCCAACTTTTAAATACGTTGACCATGCCGCTTTGGTATCCGGCAGTTCTTTTATAGGTATTATAATAGGTTTCCGCATCGGGAACCGGAATATTCGGGTCATTATTATATGGGAGCGCAAGATTACTGTTCGGTTGTGCATTGGGTTCAAACTTTCCCCATGCGCGATCGCGGATAAGATTGACATACTTCCATCCTTCTGCCATATCGCCTGTTTGAAAACAACATTCGGCATAATTCAGATACACTGCCGCCAGACGCATGTAAAGCAGCGACATTGAGCTGTAAGGATCGCTGCTGAGCGATTTCCACATCTTTATCAAATAATTATTGGGTACGTTGTCTCCGCCGAAAAATGGGTGAGTGGTGCTGCCGTCCGGCGCTGACCCTGTCTGAGCGGAACCCGGAGCTCCGAGTTGCTGTGGAAAACTGGGATGCAGGTCACCCATTTGAGTTGCCGAATATTCCAACCGTTTATCTCCCGGTTCAAACGACCAGCAAAATTCATAAGAAACGCAGGCAGGTCCCCATCCGCCGAAATCGGGAGATCTTAGCATTGGACCCCACCAAAGAACGGCATCCGTTGAACTTTCAGCGCCCCAACCCATATACCCCCAGGTCGGAAAAGCTACTTCAAATACGCTTTCCTTTTGCCACACCTGTCCCTGCGTATAAATGTTATAGAAACAAGGGTTCAGATCATATTTACCGCAATCAATCACATCTTTTAATTCTTTTTTTGCGTCGGCATAGCGTTCATTGTACATATAGGCTAATCCTAAATAAGCCTTAGCCATCCCTTTGGTAACACGACCGAGTTGCCCTTGCCAGGGATCCCAGTCTAAATTATCTCTGGCAAATTCCAAATCCGCAATGATGACATTCCATGCTTCTTCTTTGGTGCCTCTTGCTTTGCTGGGCGTATTGGAATAGGTTTCTCCTGTGAGCAACATCGGAACGCCTCCCCAGCTTTGGCACAAAAAGGTATAATAAAAAGCGCGGATAGCGCGTGCTTCAGCTTCGATTGTTTTTTGGGTTTGTTCGCCGTTATCGAAAATAGTCGGATCGGCATTTTCCAGATTGGCAAGGAAACGGTTGGCACGGTCAATGGCTCTGTAGCAACGTTTCCATGTAGCGCCGAACATATAAAAATCGGACTTCCATTCGTGGGTGTTCATTGTCATATCCCAGCCGGTGGCTTGCAGGTCAAGGGAAGGATAATTGCACAATGCCAAGAAAGGTTTTAAGCCCCAGTTATTATAAATATCAACTTCCTGGGCGTCGCCGGTGGCTGCCTTGTCAGGATAAAACAAGTCGTAGATGCCGTTTAATCCCTGCACGACATAATCCTGGCTGGTCAGTAAGACTTCCGGAGTTACGATATCAGTACGGGGTATCTCCAAAAATTTTTCCTTACAGGACATGAATCCGACAATGAGCATTATCGCCGGGACAATATATAAAAATCTCTTTTTCATCTTATTATATTTTATTAAGTTCATAATATAGTGATAAACAATTAAATTAAATCAGAAACCGAAGGATAATCCCAGAACGAATATTCTTGGATAAGGATAACGACCTACGTCCAAACCGGTTTGCAATATACCATTACCTGTAGTCAGATTTCCTCCGATTTCCGGATCGCCGCCTTTATATCCCGTTATGGTTGCAAGGTTTTCAACACTTGCGAATATCCGGGCATTTTCCATTTTTACTGTAGTTAACAACTTTTTTGGGAAAGTGTATCCAAGTTGTATATTTTGAATTTTCAGGAAGTCGCCATTCATCACATAAAAATCCGAGATACGTTGATTTCCGTTTTTATTTTGATCTTTATTGGAGATAAGCGGGAACTTGGCGTTTGGATTATCAGGTCTCCATGCATCGGTGTATGATTCTTGCAAGATGTTGTGGTAGCCGCCGCCATTGCAATTCGTCAGTTGTTGGTAGGAATAAGAAAGTATCTGCTGTCCGTAAATGCCATATAAAAAGATATTAAGATCCCAATTCTTATAGGAAATGCCTGCATTTAATCCGTAGTTCAATTTCGGAAAACCGTTGCCGAGGATTTCTCTATCTGCATCTGTTACATAACCATTCCCATCCAAATCTTTGAATTTGAAATCGCCCGGTCTGACGGACTGTCCCTGATAGGTTCCATCGGGCGCTCCTGCGGCAGTGGCTGCTGCATTTGCCGCATCAATTTCCGCCTGACTTTGGAAGATACCTGCTACTCTGTAGCCATAAAATGAAGCGATAGGATAACCATTCTGGGTGTGCGACCAGTCGTTCCAACCGGTATTGGCTCCGACTCCGTCTGTGCTGATAATAGGATCGCCTACATCGATGACTTTATTTTTCAATGTGGATCCGTTCAGTTTTAGATTTAACAACCAATCTCCAAATTTCTTTTGGTAAGTGGCAAAAAACTCAAAACCCTGATTTCGAATTTGTCCGGCATTGGTATAAATATTGTCATATCCGGTTGATGGACGGAGCGTACGATTTAACAGCAAATCCTTGGCGTCGCGTACAAAATATTCAACGCTCAGCGTGAGGCTGTTTTTCAGGAAGCCCATTTCCAAACCGATGTTTTTCGTTTCGTTGGTTTCCCATCTCAAATTCGTGTCGATTTCTCTTGTTTGTGCTAAACCGGCGCCAACAATGGGAGAGGGAGCTATTCCTCCTTGTGTGTAATAATAGTAGGCAATTCTTGCAGAAGTGAGCTGGTCGACCGACAAATTCGTTGAACTACCGGCATTACCAACCTTACCCCAACCTAAACGCAGATTCACTTTGCTGAAAATATCCTGGGTTTTCATGAACGGTTCTTCCGATATGCGCCATAACACGGATGCAGAAGGAAAAGTACCGTAACGGTTGCCGGCGCCGAAGTTGGATGAACCGTCGCGGCGAACTGTCCCCGTAATCACATACCTGTCTAATAACGAATAGATGGCGCGTCCGAAAAAGGATTGCGTCTTGTCTTCGCGATTCAATCCGCCGTCTCCGTTGAGCGTCGATAAATCTTGCGACATACTGATCTGACGAATGGTTGGAACCGGGAACATCTTTGAACTGACATTGTCCCATTGTCCTCTCGCTGCGGAGACCGACCATCCTGCCATCAGATTGATGTGATTGGACTTATTGATTTGCAAATTATAGGTCAGGTAATTTTCTATCGAAAGTTTCCTTGAATAACTTTCACTAAGGTAGAATTGATCATAAGGAGAGCTCATTGAGTTAAAAGTACGTTGATTGAGCGCTGTGTAATTATTGTTATAGCCATTGGAATAGTCGAATCCGCCAACGCTTCTCCAAGTAAGACCTTTCAATAAATCGATTTCTAAATAGAGGTTGGTAGAAATTCTGCCGTTTCCGCTGTAGTTTTGCGCTGTTCGAGCTGCAGCAACAAGGTTGTCTTGTCCCGGAGGAACGCTTCCCTGGGCTTCCCGCTGATAGTTTCCCCAAATGCCTGTACCGTAAGGATTATCGGATTCGTTATCCCATTTAACAGGAACATTATACAATTGCCCATTCATATAAGCATCCATGGTGGGTATAGCCGTAGCTATGGTAATCATATTGTTGCCGCCGCCTCTACCGGTTCCATAATAATCCGATTGGGTAAAATTAATGCTGAGTCCGGTACGGATAAAGTTCTTCACTTTGTAGTCTACATTAGCGCGGGCAGTGAAACGCTTGAAGTTGGAGGCAATCACAAGTCCGTCGTTGTCTCTGTATCCTACGGACAAAAGGGCTTGCGTACTTTCATTTCCTCCGGAAACGGAAAAGTTATAGTTTTGTTGCAAAGCGTTTTGCGTCATTTCCTTCTGCCAGTCGATATTGTGCAATTGATTATCGTATTGAATCCATGCCTGGTCGGTTAATACAGTGCCATCGTTGACAGCGCCTTCCCGAGCCATGTGTACAAAATCGCTTGCATTCAACACATTAAACTCTTTGGGTCTGGTCAAAATGTTGTAGCTTGCGCTGAAAGTCAGTCGTGGTTGTCCTTTGAAACCTTTCTTGGTGGTGACCAAAATCACACCGTTAGCTCCCTGCGAACCATAGATAGCCGTAGCTGAAGCATCTTTCAAAATTTCGATGTTTTCTATGTCATTAGGATTTAAGAAACTGATATCGGTTCCGACTTGAATGCCGTCCACTACGAATAAGGGGTCAGCTGAGTTATTAACCGTAGCGATACCGCGAATACGGATGGTTACATCTCCCGTTGGGTCTCCTGAGTTGCGGTATACCTGTACGCCTGCCGCCACGCCTTGCAGCCCTTCTCCTACAGTCATAGGGTTACGTTTCATCATTTCTTCCGCATTGACCGACACAATGGATCCGGTTACGTCGCTTCGTTTTACCGCTCCATAACCAATCACAACAACTTCATCCATTTGCTGGATGTCTTCCATTAGCTTAACATTGATTGTCGTTTGGCTTCCAACCGCAACTTCTTTCGTAGCGTAGCCAAGAAACGAAAACACCAACGTTGAATTCTTACCGGGAGCAGCAATCGTATAACTGCCGTCGACATCTGAGACAACGCCTTCAGATGTGCCCTTCACTGAAACAGTTACGCCGGGCATTGTATTGCCCTTTTCATCGGTTATTTTTCCCGATACGTTAACTCCACCTTGTGCAAAAATTACTGTTGCACATACGTTTGCTACGATTACGAGTAACGTTTTTCGTAACAAAGACCAATCAATCATTCTTAATTTTTTTTTGTTCATTGTTTTTTTATTTTAAGGATTAACTTAATATAAATTTCTTTTAAATATTATTTTTAAAGAACATTCATTATAGAGAATAATGAAAATATGATGGAGCATGCAAATTAATTCTTAAACTGTTTATTTTAAATGTCCATTTAAAATATACAAATTTAACTCTTAACCGGATTACTTCTTTTCTACTTTTTTTCATTATATGATTCACTATAATATACGGACTTTTTGTTTGCGTATTTTTGTATTAATTTATAAATATTATTATATCGGGTACAAATGTAATAAATTATTTTGTAATTTTAAAATATTTTTATGTTTTTTTTGTAAAATATTTTTTCTTTCATGTAACATAAAGATATAAATGACTATGTTAAAAGAAGTTTCATAATTTGCAAATTTTAATCTTTTTTATTATTCCTATTCAAAAAAAAATCGCTACATTTGCACGCAATAAATTTAAAACCTCTTCATAATGTCGTTTATTGCAGAAAAAGTAGTTATGGACGGATTGACATTCGATGATGTATTGTTAATCCCCGCGTATTCTGAAGTGTTGCCGCGTGAAGTCGATCTATCCACGCAGTTTTCCAGAAACATTCGATTGAATATTCCAATGGTTTCCGCCGCTATGGATACGGTGACGGAAGCGAAGTTAGCGATCGCTATTGCTCGCGAAGGCGGCATTGGCGTGATTCACAAAAACATGAGCATCGAAGAACAGGCGAAACAGGTGCGTTCGGTGAAGCGGGCGGAGAACGGAATGATTTCCAATCCGGTCAGCATCAAGAGAGGAAAAACGGTTGGAGACGCTATCGCTTTGATGGCGGAATATAAAATCGGAGGTATTCCGGTTGTTGACGATTCCAATCACTTGGTAGGCATTGTTACTAACCGCGACTTGCGTTTTCAACACAATCTGTCGCTTTTGGTGGACGATGTTATGACTAAAGAAAATTTGGTTACGACAAATCAATCCACAGATTTAGAGGCGGCTTCCGAAATTCTTCAACAATACAAAATTGAAAAATTGCCGGTTGTTGATAACGATAACAAGCTGATTGGTTTGATCACTTATAAGGATATTACAAAGGCGAAAGACAAGCCGTTTGCCTGCAAAGACTCCAATGGGCGATTGCGTGTTGCTGCCGGAGTGGGAGTTACATCAGAAACTTTGCCGCGTGTGGAAGCTTTGGTGAATGCCGAAGCAGATGCAATCGTAATCGATACGGCTCACGGTCATTCGTTCAATGTCGCCCAAATGCTAAAAAACGTGAAGGCTGCATTCCCCGGAATCGACGTTGTCGTTGGAAATATTGCTACGGCTGAAGCCGCTCATTTTCTGGCTAAAGCGGGAGCCGACGGCATAAAAGTAGGCATCGGACCCGGTTCTATCTGTACGACCCGCGTGATTGCCGGCGTAGGCGTTCCGCAACTTTCAGCTATCTATGAAGTCTCTAAAGCCTTGATAGGAACGGATATTCCGTTGATTGCCGACGGCGGTTTGCGTTATTCGGGCGATATTGTAAAAGCCTTAGCAGCAGGCGGTCATTCGGTGATGATGGGTTCTTTGCTGGCAGGCGTAGAGGAATCGCCGGGAGAAACCATTATTTTCAACGGGCGAAAATTTAAATCTTATCGTGGAATGGGTTCTTTAGAAGCCATGCAAAAAGGCTCAAAAGACCGTTATTTTCAGGACGTTGAAGATGATATCAGAAAATTGGTTCCGGAAGGTATCGCAGCCCGTGTACCGTTCAAAGGCTTGTTGTACGAAGTTATTTATCAGATGGTCGGCGGATTGAGAGCAGGAATGGGGTATTGTGGAGCAGCAAATATTCAAGCGCTTCATGAAGCTAAATTCACGCGCATCACGAATGCAGGCGTTGAAGAAAGCCATCCGCATGATGTTACAATTACGCAGGAAGCGCCAAATTACAGTTATAATAGGGGGTAGGGGTTGAAAAACTGAATAATTGAATAATTGAGTAACTGAATAATTGGGTAACTGAATAATTGAATAATTGGGTAACTGAATAATACAATAAATGAGTTTTTTATGCGTTAAAAATAAGATAAAAATTTTTAATAATAAAAAATAGAGAATAAAATGAGAATGTATTTTTTTCCTTTGGTTTTATTTTTTTCGGCAGTAGGGATTATTGCTCAAACCGGCGACCCTGTAATCATGAAGATCAATGGCAAAGATTTCAAGAAATCCGAGTTTGAATATTTTTACAACAAATACAACAACGAGGATGTCATTGATAAACGCTCATTGGATGATTATATCGTTTTATTTAAGAATTTGAAATTGAAAGTAGCAGAAGCGGAGGCGCAAGGTATGGATACAACCACGTCTTTTGTAACGGAATTGGCTGGTTACCGTTCTTCGGAAGCAAAATCTTATTTAGACAGTTTGGACATCGACGAAGCTTTGGTACAGAAAGAATATGACCGGATGAAAGACCTGATTGAAGTCAGTCATATATTGATTGTATTTTCCAACGTTAAAAATAACAATTTAAAGACCTTGCCGGCAGATACTCTTGAAGCTTATAAGAAAGCGGTTCAAATACGGACCCGGCTTCTGAAAGGAGAATCTTTTGAAAAATTAGCCAAGGAACTTTCCGACGATCCCAATACTAAAAATGCCGCACGACCGGGTTATATAGGCTGGGTTGCCGGTTTATCACTCACTCCCGCTCTTGAAGAGGTTGTTTTCAACACGCCGGTTGGTAAGACAGGACAATTGGTGCGTTCTAATTTTGGATACCATATAATTAAGGTGAATGCGAAAAAAGAAAATCCGGGTCAAATCAATGCAGCGCATATTCTGTTAACAAATCCTTCGGAAACGGATTCTGTTAAGATAGAGCCTGATAAAAAAATAAGTGAAATCTATGATGAGCTGATGAAAGGCGCTGATTTTGCTTCGTTAGCCAAAGAATATTCCAAAGATCCGGGAAGCGCTTCCAAAGGCGGCGATTTGGGGTGGTTTGGTTTTGGCATGATGGTAAAAGAATTTCAGGATGCCGCTTTCGGATTGAAGGAAATCGGCGAAATATCGAAACCGTTCAAAACGCAATACGGATATCATATTGTTAAACTGCTGGGTAAAAAA
>Ga0123354_10020173_pt1 | contig 10477 bp, 4 predicted proteins | sample TergutLab28metaG_2_FD_97872 | JGI IMG/M metagenome (GOLD analysis project Ga0123354, IMG submission 97872) | Labiotermes labralis P4 segment gut microbial communities from Petit-Saut dam, French Guiana - Lab288 P4 | ecosystem: Host-associated > Arthropoda: Insects > Digestive system > Gut ...
CAGTATTCTTACCTCGCCGGGTAACCAGCGGAAGTTGGTCTGAGCGTCTATTTCCAATCCTTGTATGTATGATTTTCCCGTATTATTGAGCGGATAATTAACTTGATACCCCAGATAGTCGTTCGTCAAGCCAAAAACACTCGGATCGGTCGGCGTTCCCTGTACAATATAGGCTGTGCGCTTGTAAATAAAGTCCTTAATATTTTTACGGAAAGCGCCTATCGTAAACAGTCCGTATTTGTCGGTGTAGAAAGAGCAGATAACGTCAAAATTATCGCTTTTGGTTGACCTTAATTTTGTACTGGAAAAGGTTATCATTTGCGCGGTCGGATCAATTTGAGTTCGCGGCGCCAAATAGGTGTAATCGGGGCGTGCAAGCGTTTTGGTATATGCCAAATGAATGTTGAACCACGAAAGAGGTTTAATTTTCAGATGAAAATCGGGCAAGACATTTATTTGCGTGTTGTTGTCAAATGTTTTTTGTATTGTTCCCAAATCCATCGGAGCATCTAAGTTGTTATCGTTAATATTCATTCCTTTATATGCCGTATAGCGCACATATTGATAGTCTAACCGCACGCCGGGAATAAAGGTAATCATTTTTCCGACGTTTATTTCACCCATAAGATATGCGGCATATAAATTTTCGTGTCCGGTATAGTCATTCTGTACTTTCTGATTCGGCATGTATTGATATAAATTGCCGGTAGTAATATTTTGAGTCGGCACAAACAGGGGATACGGATTGTTGTTGTTGAAAAATTGCATTACTTTTTTCCTGTCTAATGCATAATTAACATTAACAGACGGGCTTATACCATTCAAAAATCTTGGAGCGCTAAAACTCGGATCCAAAAAAGACATTATTCCGAGTAATCCGCTGGCGTTTGGTTCATACATAAACCGGTCGTTTACGGTTAATACGCTATTAGCGCCGGTGTTGGCATACACAGACGCCGACCACCTGTCTGAAACGCTGACGCGGTCTTTTATCCGTATCTTTCCACCCAGTTTGATATTTCCGCTTAGCTGTTTGTTGAAGAAACTGAAAGGTATTTTGTAATCCAATTTACCACTCCATTCCGATTCATTATTGTGATAAGACATAAAAATTCCCTGATAGAGATAGAACTGCCGGATATCTTCCTGAGTGGCGGAAGCAAGGGCGGTAAGCGGATTCAAAGACGCAGCGGTTGTCACATCGGGAAAAGGGCTGGGGTCTCTAAACTGAAGCGTATTTTCATGCGGTTTACGCGAATTGGTTTGAGATCGAGCAAATGCCCAGTCCAATTCCGTATTTCCCAGAATATGTTTGCCGTCGAAAGCATTTGAAATCATGTATGAAGCAGAATTGGAAAGAATACCCTGAAACCGCAACTGGTTAGAATTACCGTTTACCATATAATAAGATTTCTGCCGCTGAAAGATATCGTCGTTCGTTTGGCTGAACATATTAACCATTTTAACCGAATTTTTGGAATTGAATCTGAAATCAAAAATAGCGCTGCCATTGTAACGGTTGCGCCGGTCGCTCGTAGCGGTAAGTTTTTCTATGTTGATTTGAGGGAGTTGAAAATAACCCGGATAATCATAACTTACGTCTAATTTATCGGCGCTGCGGTCGTAGCTTTCGATGTTTCCCGCAAGCATTAGTCCAAGTTTCTTGCTAAAGAATCGATCGCTGTAAAAAAGCGTAGCCTTGTAATTACTATATTGGTCAATCTGTCCGCTGTAACCTCCTTGCGCAGAGACGTCTAACCGGCGGTGTGCGTCAGCTTCCTTTACCAGTACGTTTACCGTACCGCCCATACCGTCGGCGTCCTGATCGGCAGTATTGGCTTTGGAAATTTCGATACCGCTGATAATATCGGGCGAAATCAGGTTCATACTCGTACTGCGGTCGGTAGCGCTGGAAGGCGGGGTCACGACTCCGTTTAATGCCACGCTGCTATATTTCGGATCAAGCCCGCGAATTATCAGCATATCGCCTTCGCCATTATTTCGTTGTACCATAATGCCCGGTAAACGTCCTGCCGCATCTGCTGCATTGGCGTCGGGAAGCTCTTTTATTTTATCGGCGGATACTACATTTACAATACCGTTCGCATTCAATTGCTGGTTAATGGCTTGAGCCTGACCTCTTGCCTGTGCTGTGATGACCACTTCTTTTCCCTGTATCGCCACAGGATTCATTTTTACTTTCAGGTCGATGGTCTTACCTGTTTCAACGGTTACGGGCAATAACTTGGTTTGATAACCAAGAAAACTGATTTCTATGGTCTGTTTGCCAACCGGAACGCCTGTAACTGCAAACTTACCGTTGATATCGGCTGTAGATCCGATAGTGGTTTTCTGTACTTCAATGGAAGCATACGGCATGGGGTTATTTTGTTCGTCAATCACCGTTCCCGTCACGGTAGATTGTTGAGCATAAATAGTTGTTAAACTTAAAATTAGAAATGGAATTATTAAAAATAATTTCCTGTAAAAATATTTTACCATATAATTAATCATTTCAGATGTAATAATTTCATTATTTTTTTCGTGCGCGCACACAAAATTACATAATTTTTTTAAATTACAAGCAAAAAAATAAAAAAATAAAAAAAATATAGTAGAAAACAAAAAAATTGTAATTCTAAAATTTCGTATCTTTGCACAAATTTTCTTAGAGTACGCATTAAATTTTATTTTTAAGAATAATATATTGATGGAAATACTTCAGCATCAAGGGAAAATACGCATAAAAGATATTGCTCTTCAAGCAGGAGTTTCAGTAGGAACGGTTGACCGGGTCATTCATAGGCGAGGCGAGGTGTCGAGAAAAAGTCTGGAAGCAGTCAACAAAGTGATAAAAGAATTGAATTATTCGCCTAACCTGTTAGCGAGTTTGCTGGCTTCAAAAAAGCATTATCGCGTTGTGTGCATTATTCCCAACTATCAGAAAGGGGATTATTGGGACGTGGTAAATAGCAGTTTGGATTTGGCGGCGCAACAATTTGCAGATTATAATTTACTTATAGATAAAAAATATTACGATCAAACGGATGCGCTTTCTTTTGTTGAAACAGCTGAAACAGTGTTCTCCGACTTCCCTGAAGCTGTCGTCCTGTCGCCAACTTTTTACGCAGAGACCTTGAGTTTTATTTCAAAGTTGAACGCCCACCAAATACCTTTTTCTTTTTTTAATTCCTTGATTGAAGATACGAATTTTTTAGTCTATTACGGACAAAATTTGTTTCAAAGCGGATGTGTAATGGCGAAACTATTACTTGGAAATTTACCGGAGAACGCATCGGTTCTAACTATCCATACGCAACGCAGTCAAAGCGTTTTAGCTAACCCAACAACCAAACGCCATGCCGGATTTATCCATTATATTGAAAGTCAGGGATTAAAAGATAAATTAGAATTAATTGACGCAACGTTGTCGAGTAATGATGAAGCGATGAATCTGCTATTATTGAAAGAAATATTCCTCAAGCATGATTCAATAAAAGCAGCAGTTGTTTTCAATTCCAAGGTCTATCAATTGGCTATGTATCTTGAAACTCTGAAACAAAAAGAAATCCGCCTGTTCGGTTATGATTTATTGGAAAAAAATATTGCATATCTGAAAAAAGGCGTTGTATCCTGTCTGATAGCGCAACGACCTGAAAAACAAGTTTACTGTTCGATTAGAGATATTTGCAACAAGTTGATTTTCAAACAGGAAGTGACAAAAATCAATTATATGCCGATTGATATATTGATGAAAGAGAATATTGATTATTATGTTAATTTTATTTTATAGTCATCTTACAAATTTCCACCCCTGCCAACAAAAAAGCGCCAACGCCATAAGTGTAGGTCATATCGGCAGTGAGATTCCTATAAGGCGCATGTCCGACAGGTTGCACATAACCTAACTTCCCGTTTTCATCCACACATTTTTTCAATGCTTCCCAACCTTTTATAGCGCCATCTTTGTATTTTGTATCTTTCAAAATACCGTTATTTACCCCCCAAGCCAATCCATACACAAAAAATCCTGAGGCGCTGTTTTCCGGTTCGGGGTATGAGACTGCATCCATCAAGCTGGTATGCCATGAACCGTTTTTGTCCTGACAAGCCAATATTGCATCGGACATTTGCAGATAAAGGTTTAGAAAGTAAGAATATGCAGGGTCTGAATTGGGAATGGACTGCAACATGAATGTTAATCCTGCAAGCACCCATCCGTTACCTCTTCCCCAATACATCTTTTTACCGCTCTCTTCCATTTTGCCAACCCAATTTAAATCTCTGTAAATCAGATTGTCTTCCTTATTATATAAGGAGTCTATGGTCGCTCTAAATTCATTGACGGCAAAATTTAAATATTTCGGATTGTTTTTCAGGAGAGAAATTTGGGCATACACGGGCGGAGCCATAAATAAAGCATCGCACCAGCCCCAACGATCGCGATTGTATTTTCCTTTTGGGGCATCATTAAGCGGCATCGTCATCGGATTAGCTATGACCGAATCCATGCGGGCAATACATTTTTCAATCATTTCCGGATCTTTGTACTTGTCATAAAGTTTGATATAAGTCTGGCATATACATAAATCGTCCGCATCATAAATACGGGGAAGCATTCCCCAGTTATTTTCTTTTCCCAAGTTATAAAGATGATTGTATAACGATTCGGAGCGGGTAAATTCCGCCCACTCCGCTATTCCGCGATACAAAGTAGCTTTTGTCCAATTCAAATCGGAAGATGTATCGACCTGATTGATATTTTCCATTTGCCACTTTACGACTTTATCAATCAGCTTTTTATCGTCGTTATTTCCCCACTCGTCCAATGCCGGAATTTGATAATTAATATGCTGATATTCTTTTTCAGGAATTAAAAACACAGTAATGTTCGCTTTTTCGGAAGGCTTTAACTTGCAAGTAAATCCGAACAGAACAGTACCGGGGTTGGGAGCGTCGTAAATGTGGGGAGGCTCGGTTGACCATGTTTGTAAATCAACCTCTTTTCCCATGACTTTTACAATCATTTTTTCACCATTTAATGTGAGTTCCGCCGTATTTTTATCTATAATTTCAGGTGAAGCGGGAGTCAGCATCGCACAACGGATGGGATTTGTCTTATTGATATTCGTAATCTCATCCTTGACAACCACATAGCGATTTTCGACAATGGCTACTCCACGTTTATAATCTTTCACAAGTCCTTCATTTACTGATGTTAGATCGGTTTCGGCAAAAACAAAATCTTTTGTATCTCCATAACCGTCAATTTTCGCTTTTGCTGTTACACGTTGAAGCGAGTTGGAAAAGATAATGATGTTATGTATTTTATTTCCAAGCCGGAAAGCATTCCACCGAGACGAATTTTGGGAACGGCTGCTCAAGTTTAATCCATATTTTTCAAGCGAATAATATTCCTGAATGCCGGCGTCTTTTGCCCATTGATTTGCCCCTTGATACATGACAAAACTTCCCACATCGATATGGGCATGATTGGTTGAGCTTGTTCCTCCTTTCAAACCGACAAAAATTTCATCCGTTCCTCCCCAGTGATTTCTCAATATAGCGACCGGAGTAGTTCCCTGTCCAACATATAATCTTTTCGTTGGCGGTTGTAGATTATTCATCGTTTCGGGAGACGCCCAAAGTAAAAAAGAGGGAAGGAAACGGACAGAAAAGGCGTTTTCCAATATCCCGTTCTTTTTCATATAGTCGTATTTTTGCAATTCTCCCCAAACCAAATTGGGATTATTGGTTCGTTTGGCAAGCCAAAACATAGGGTATGACATGACTACGTCGCCGCAATCGGAATAAGCGAAACAGCCTAAATTTTGTGCAGTCATATTCAAAATATATTCGCCCGTATTCATAAATCCCTTGTTGTCGGTCATACCGAAAGAAGTTCCCAGACATTTCTCCAAAGCGTCGATAAGCATCACGTTGAAACTGGTTCCATAACTCCAATACGTATATCCTTCGGGATAATTTCCATCCGGCAAATATTCGTGCATACCCTTATCACGGACAAGTTTTACCGAGCGGTTAATGATTTTTGAAGAAAGTTCGGGATTGGATTCATAAGTTGCAATGGCGCCGAACGCCATTCCCGTATTGCACACCTGATTCCAGTTATTAACTTTTTTCAGCCAACTGTAATTTTCCTTGTTGGTTGCCGTTTCCGGCATTGATTCATTGATTCCTTTTGTGATAATTGCTTTTCTTACAATCTCTTTCGTCGAATCGGAAATATAAGGAAATAACCAGTCATAGCCTATTGAAAGGGCTAATGTCATTTCTGCAACATCCAGAAAATGCTGTGGATTCCAATCTTTAAAATTTGATACATTAATCATTTCTTTTTCAGCTCGTTCGGCATACCTGTCGTCGCCTGTCATACGCCATGCGTAGGAAAGATAGTAAATACGTTCCAGCGCTTTTCTTGATATGGTTAAAAGTCTTTTCCCTGTTAATTCATGTTCAAGTAAAGGTTCGTCAATCATTTTGTTACATTGCTTAATAATATGATTGTGAGCGTCTTTTAGAAATTCATTTTCCTGTATTTTCGCTTTGATTTGCTCTTCCTCGCCCTGCAATAAAAGAAGGCGCGGGTGCGGCAAAGTTATTTTGATGCTGTCGGATTGAGCGCCAACCTTAGAAAAGGCGGATAATAATATTACCAAACAGACCGTTAAGATGCATTTCTTTTTCATAATCCTGTTATTTTTTTCTCATTTATTGTTACCTTCTTAAACGAAACATTTTTTGCATTCTTCATTATTAAAGGCGTAGGCGTTGTTTTCACCGTCAGATTTTCGATGGAAACATCTTCAACGGGCATGCCTTCGAATCCTGAAATATCTATTCCGCTTTCGTTTGCTTTTTTTGCCTGAATATTTTTGAAAGTAAATCCCTTAAATTGAGTAGGAAAGTTATTTTTACTTTCATCTTTATAGTTAGGTTCAAACTTTATAAGCGTCGTACATTCATTCTTAACTGTAACATTACGTGAATGAACATTTTGTATATATCCTCCCCGATCAAGGTTAGATTTGAAGTAGAGCGCTTCCGCACAACTCAGAATCGTAATGTTTTCAATAAATACATTCCTTACTCCGCCTGAAATTTCACTGCCGATGCATACGCCGTTTACTTTTGAATCGAACAGGCAATTACGGATAATAATATTTTCAGAGGGCTGTCCAACGCGCCATGCGTCGTTATCCCGACCCGATTTTATGGCAATACCATCGTCTGCCGTTCTAAATGAACAATTTTCAATCAAAACATTAAAGCAGGATTCCGGATCTACGCCGTCGCTATTGAAATTATGGCTATCCACGTCAACGCCCCGAACCGTCACGTTCGTGCAGCAAAGGGGATGAATCGTCCAAAAAGTTCCGTCGATGACTTTTATTCCTTCAATCAGCACGTTAGAACAGGAAACCGGTTCAATCACTGCGGGTCGCAAAACATGACCTTCGCCAAAAAGCCGCTCATATACGGGGCGAACTTCCGTCCCCATTTTTCGCAACAGTTTTTGGTCTTCTTTCTGAATATCCCTCCATTTGGCAATATTTTTTGAGCCTTGACCATTGATAACGCCTTTTCCGGTAATAGCAATATTTTTCACATTGTAGGCATAGATAAGCGGCGAATAATTATACACTTCTGTACCTTCCCAACGGGTAAGTACGGCAGGCAAATAATCTTTTTCGTCGGTACTGAATAAAATTTCCGCGCCTTCTTCCAAATGAAGGTTAACGTTACTTTTGAGTACGATGGAACCTTTTGAAAAATAGCTGCCTTTAGGTATGACTACCATGCCGCCGCCGCTGTAGCTGCAACTGTCAATGGCTTTTTTAATTGCAGGCAATGCATCGGAAACGCCGTCGCCTGTAGCGCCATACGCAGTAATTAAAAAAGTTCTGTTTGCAAATGCCGGAGCTACAATCGCTTTTTCGATTTCCCGCATTTTACTCCAATCGTTTTTAGCATCCATTGATGCGCATATTGTGATCATACACAGCGCTAAATAAATTTTTTTCATTCCCAATCTTTTGCTTTTTTTGTTGTTTTTACTATATTTACCCGTTGTTGCCATGCTTTAAACATACTATCCATTTTTACGATTTGCTGTGGATATTTTCCTGCAAGGTCATTCACTTCCGTCGGGTCGGCAGACATATCGAACAACGACCAGTTGTTGGTCAATCCTTCGCGAACCATTTTCCATTGACTGTCTTGTATTGCCTGACCGTTTTGCCATTCCCAACATATCGGCTTTGTTCGCTCCGCTTTTTCATCACGAACAACAGGCATTAATGATACCCCTTCGTAAGGGAGAACCGGTTTTCCATTATATTCAGTCGGATAGGCGGCTCCGGTCAAATCAACCAAAGTTGCCATGATATCAATAAAATGTCCGGTGAAATTTGAAATACGGTTCGGATTTTTTAATCCTTTAGACCACGAAATAATAAGCGGAGTGGCAACGCCTCCTTCGTAACTATAGTTTTTATAATAGCGGAACGGCGTGTTACATACGTTCGCCCAATTTTCGCAAAGCGATGTCCATTGGGTTAATGAACCTATTTCGCCGGAGCCGTAATCAAGCGTGACTACTTCAGCCGATGCGCCATTGTCGGACATAAATAATATCAGCGTGTTATCTAATTTACCCTGCTCCCGCAATTTATCAATTACTTTTCCGATATTTTGATCCATGCGGTCGATCATGGCGGCATAAACAGCCATTTTCCGTTCTTCGACGGCTTGTTGTTCGGGCGATAAAGAATCCCAAGGTTCATAAGTTGGAGGCGACAGTTTATATCGCTTATCAATCAATCCCATCTTTAACTGTTTCTCATAACGGGCTTTGCGAATCGCCTCGTAGCCGCCTTTGTACTTGCCTTCGTATTTGGCAATATCTTCGGGCCAAGCCATCAGCGGATCATGTGGCGCATTATAAGCTAAATAGAGAAAAATGGGCTTGTCGGAGTCCTTGTACTCATCCAACCATTTCAAGGCATATTTAGTGAAATAATCGGTTGTATAAAAATCCTTTTCCATTGGCGTATATGGCGCATATAATTGACCGTCGATACACCACTGCCGATTATGTACTTTTTGAGCGGGATAACCTTCTCCTTCACGCTGGCAACCGGGGTTGAAATAATTGCAAGCGCCGTCTTTCAATCCGTAGTAATGATCGAAACCGCGTGTTACAGGATTTTCTTTGCCATGATGTTTTCCCGACCACAACGTTATATACCCTGCGCCTTTCAGCAATTCCCCGAATGTAATTCCGTTTACAATAGGGTTGGTAAAATTTTTATTATATCCCACTTGTTGAGCATATAAACCCGTAAGCAAACATGCCCTTGACGGAAAACTTTTCGAAGTGTTATGAAATGAAGTAAAACGAACTCCGTTTTGCGCCAGCGCATCAATATTCGGAGTCGAAACCTCGCTGCCGTAACAACCGACATCAGACCATCCTAAATCGTCGGCGCAAATCAACAGAATGTTGGGCTTCTGACTGTCTTGGGCTTGCATTCCCGTAGTATAGCAAGCGGAAGCAGCAGATGCAAATAATAATAATCCTTTGTTTTTCATCATTTTTTATCAAGTTTTATTGTTTGTCTATCGGATATTTTCTCATAATTTAACTTATATTATTTTTTCACAACAGAATTGGGGCAAATTTACATAAAAAATGTAAACAAACAATCAGATATTAGATTATTTTTTTTACCTTTGCAGCAAAATATATACTCTGTGGAAACTATATTGAAAGGAATAGACCGACTGATTGGCAATACGCCCATGGTTGGGATTAACTATCGTTACAAAGGGAAAAAAGGCGTAGTGTATGCAAAATGCGAATATTACAATTTATCAGGGAGTATTAAAGACCGGATGGCATTGTATATTCTTAAAGAAGCGTATAAAAACGGGACAATAACGCCTGATTCGGTTATTGTAGAAGCGACAAGCGGCAATACAGGCATCGCGTTTTCGGCGTTGGGGCGTATGTCAGGACATAAAGTCTGCATAATTATGCCCGACTGGATGAGTCAGGAACGCAAGTTGTTGATAAAAAGTTTTGGTGCGGAAATCATTCCCATCACAAAAGAAGAAGGCGGTTTTCTGGGAAGTATCCGGCTTTCAAAGGAAATGGCTGCAAAAGACGCGAATGTGTTTTTGCCTTGTCAATTTTCCAACGACAACAATATCAAGGCGCACGAAGAAACCACAGGACCGGAAATCATCTGGCAATTGAAACAATGCGGTTTATCGCCCGACGCTTTTGTAGCCGGAGTAGGTACAGGCGGTACTGTGGTAGGAGTTGGAAAAGCCATGCGCGCCGTTTACAATCAAGTGAAAATTCATCCTCTAGAGCCAGAAGAAAGTCCTACGCTGACCACAGGATATAAAATCGGCAGTCATCGAATACAGGGCATTTCGGATGAATTTA
>Ga0123354_10020174_pt1 | contig 10476 bp, 5 predicted proteins | sample TergutLab28metaG_2_FD_97872 | JGI IMG/M metagenome (GOLD analysis project Ga0123354, IMG submission 97872) | Labiotermes labralis P4 segment gut microbial communities from Petit-Saut dam, French Guiana - Lab288 P4 | ecosystem: Host-associated > Arthropoda: Insects > Digestive system > Gut ...
ATAATAATAATAATCGGTGCTTACCGTCGTCGTCGTCGTCGTTGTTATATGAACTTGTAATGGCCCGTAGCCTTTGCAGTTTATTACTGACGCAGGATATTTGACACCTCTGTGCCCACCGACATCCTATAATTACAGCGACCTTACAGGTTTCCCGCAACGGTTATGTAATTTTCAAAGAACTGAATATATTTCACGTACTGCAACTAGAAGAGGGATTTGTGGCTAGTAAGCTTCCACATGTCCCCCCACTCCTCACCCTAAACTTACGAACTTTCACTTTCACCACCTTAATCCCCAACTCCCCTCTCTTTGATGACTAGGGTATCCAAACGGCCGGCCGTGGGTCGCATGCGGCCCGCCAGTTTGTATTTTGTTGCCGGCAGCCGCATTTGTAAATTGTGTGTGTATGTGTATATGTATATGTATATGCATATATATATATGAGGCCGGCGCATCAGCACACAAAAGGTTCGAAACCACCGCTCTAGACGGTTTACGCCCGAAACAGAAAGAAATAACCAATGCTAGACCCCAGAGATTCGCCATCCCCCCCCCCCACCCAATGCAAAAGGACATTGCAAGGTCACTTTAGAGAGCAGGCACATTATCATACTTTGGCAGTCCGTGTGTAGGTTTATATAGCACTATTCCGGCATTCACATCTGCTGGTCACTGTAGGTTACTTCACGCGGTACGTAAGGTACGATATGGTGGCAATCCGTGGATATTTATCCACAAGATCCATCAAAACGTTCTCAATTTTGTTGTGAATATGTATGCTTCTGTAACAGTTCCGGCACTGACGTCAATAACGGATGGCATTTCACGGACATCTGCCTGCAGGCTTAGCGTTCGCAGGAATCTCCTGCCCCTGAACACCACTCTTGTGTTCTTTGACCTATACGTTTACAATATGAGACACTCAAGTGTATTCTCTTCGACCGATTGCGAAGCGGCAGCATCTCTGCAGGACAGAAATGAAGTAGATCGCCCTACCGACCGGTCGCCACTTAATAGAGAAAAGGACCGACAGCCGGATCATTAATTATAGGCAATGTCCCTTCCAAGGGAGTTACTCGGCCTATCTTCAATTACACAACACCCTACTTACCGTTTTGCCTTTTGCACAAACTGGACAGTAGTCTTCTGTATTATCGCAACACGCAAGCAAATACATTTTCCGAAATACTGAAGGGACACTTGATGAGACGATAGACGAATTTCCTTTTCGAAATCACTGCACCATACGCCTACACACAATTTAGTCATCATGAAGAAGAAGACAGCCCGTTTCTCAAAAAAAAAACAGAAGAAACAGATTATACACGTTGTATTAACACCTGTAGTAAAGACCTGACCACTACAGATGTTAGATGTATGGTGAAAGGTTAATCTATAGCCAGACGCATTCCTAACAACGTACTCTTATACACACGATATGCTGCCACAACACCCTGTTAATATAATGGAACTATTTTGTGGATGTTTTTAAAATGACTTTACCAAGGAACAACGTAGCTCCCTGAGGATGATGTTAGGATCGAAACATGTAGGATCGACTTTAAGTGTTTTAATGTGAAATTTTATATAGTGCATTTGTTGATTAATAATTGAAGTGATTCTACGAAATGCACGGTGCAACAATGGGGCTAAAACGAGTATGCATTTAATAACTGTAAAAAATATTCCTTTTCGGTATTGCATGTTACCATACTGTTAATGGTACTGTCCTCGTAGGTCCTGTGCACTAAAGAGCATAAGATTCTGAAAAATAACGACTTGCTATGTTACCGTAATACTACTACTACTACTACTACTACTACTACTACTACTCCTTCCTTTCGAAATTATTATGTCTGTACACCAACATCTCGATCTGCGTTGGAGCTGCGTCATTGGAAAAGGCGTCTCGAAGTGAAACGAAGCGTATTAAACTAATATTATCCAAAATGAAAGGTTGAAATGCCAAGTTGTTTTGCTACAAATATGAACACCTCATATTCACTACGCACCAGTTTTAAAGAGAACAGAAGTTAAAGTGACATAATGTTATGTGAAAAAATAAATATATTTTAGAAACTTAAAAATTAAAATTTTCCGGAAAATTTCTGCTTCAAAAGTGTCTCCACCAGGTGCTTTCCAATTCAGTTCGTGTTGTGACATTCGTACGAGCTTTGAAATGCTCAATACAAATTTCGCTGGGTACAAAATTATAATTCTTGGAAGAACTATATGTCGAACTTAACTGGAGATAACTGATTACGCTTACCGCTAAGGATGGAGTACTTATTTTTAAAGGTACCACACTGAAACCCATTGTTTTCATAAGACAGCTTCCAATGCAAGTAAAATACTTAGCAGAGAATTGAGACATTTTTGTACAATCGGGAAGGATTCTAATTACAGCAGGAACCAAGTCGAGAGATCCGCTTCTCTCCACACCCTTCTCTCAAATCCTGCACCTCCAGTGTGATAACCTTAATAACTTTACACGCCACAGTGTTTTTCCCATTTCTTAGCGACGCCCTTTTCTATAGATAAATTGTTACAATACGATAAATTTCCTGTATCGACACAATGTTTAATTCCTTAGCATCAAACTAAATGTATTATTTAAAAAACACGTTCTTTCGGAATCAAAACAGAACAGGCAATGTACGCACAACGCAATAATGAGGTGCGTTCGCGTAACTGTTGTTGCCGTGGGAAAATAATAACTATTACATACTCTGAATGCGTATTTGTGACCTCACTTATCCAGCATGCGAATTGCAGGCGTCATATTATATTGTCGTCTGTGGCCTCTGTGGCTTTATAATACATTTTTAAATTACCTTAAAAACGGTAGGATTTTTTAGGAAAAAAAATCATTAAACATAAAAGTGTGTTTTGATTTTCTCTACAATTTTTTTTCCTGAAATATGTTTTCTCGTTCTAAGAATTCAGAGAGTTTTTATCATAAATGTGCACAGGTTTTCAACTAAAGTACGCGTTATTCTCGTCAGATTTTAATGAAATTGAATTTTCTCGACAGATTTAGGAAAATAATCCTCAAGTATCAAATTTCTTGAATACCCGTCCAGGGGGTCGAGTTTTTCCATGCGGACGGACGGACAGAAGAAACAGACAGGCAAACAGGCATAAATGACGAAGCTAAAAGTCGGTTTCCGCAATTTTTCGAACGCGCCTAAAAGAGGCCTATAAATGGTTCTACCGCCGTAGGGATAGAGATGAGCAAACAAGCACCCGACCACAAGTTTCATTTGACTTACAACTGATATCCGACGGGAACGTTTAATTAATACTGTAACTTGATATTGCAATGCAAATTTATGCAGGACAATCTGTAATACAAAGGAAAAGTTTAATACTTAAAGCCAAAGTTAATTGGAAGCTAGAGGAATTTATAATTTCTCAGTAGATAAGGCGATTCTAAATTTATTTGACATTCCACATTGATGGAAAATTTCATATTGATTTACATGCTTGTTACTTCTACAGCGTCCTAAGTCGAACTTCTAAAATTTTATTTACGAGTAAAGGAAATAATATAATGTGAATTTCGCTGAAAGACCAAGTACAATTTTTGCACTAAGCGCAACAGGCAAAATATGAGAGAATACAAAAGCCAGCCTCGTGGTCTAGTGGCCAGAGTCTCTGAAATAATCATGAGGTCTCGGGTTCGATTCCCGGCTCTACCGTGGGAATTTTCCCTGAAGGGGAGGATTCCCGCGGTGACTATGGTCTGGGTAGGTTAGTAGAATTTAGGTTTAAGGGCCCTCCTGGCACTACATCTTCCTCTATCACCACTCACATCATCGGGACAACGTAACTGCGCCTCATGGGTGTCCCAACCTCAGAAGTCGGTTACACTCCTGCCATGCCCAGGAGGGAGGACCACGAAGTCCAAAAGGACATGTGGTGGCACTGGAAAAAAAAAAAAAAACAAAAATGGAATATCGCCAATAACCGCGACGGATCGCCATATTAAATTGAGTCCTGACATTAAAAGAACCATCTTCGAATTTCAAGGCAGAAGATGGGATTTCGGCCTTGTTTTGCTAATGATGTTGAGGTAGGAACGTAGGCTGAGAGTTCTGGAGCATAGGGTACTGAGAGAGATACTTGGGACCAGAAGGGACAAGGTAACAGGCGAATGGAGAAGACTAAATTATGAAGAGCGTAATGATTCGTACTCCATAACAAATATTATGTGGGTGATCAAACCAAGTAGAATGAGATGAGAGACCCAGTATCACGTAGTAGGGAACGGAGAGATACATACAGGGTTTGTGTGTGGAAACCTAAGGGAAAGAGACAATTTGGAAGACTCAGGCGTAGATGGGAGGATAATATTAAGATGGAACTTCAGGAAGTGGGATGGGGGTGCATGAACTGGATAAATCTGTCTTAGGATAGGGACAGGCGGCGGGTTCTTGTGAATGAGGTAATGAACCTTCAGCTTCCCTAAAATGCAAGAAACCTCTTCACTAGCTGAGAATTTGTTAGTTTCTCAAGAAGGACTCTGCCCCAAGGAGTCAGTTAGTTGGTTAATTAGTTGGTTAGTTAGCTAATAATTCAACTTCTATACAGCCAAAGTCGAACAGACTCAAATCGAGGTAATGGTGTAGTCTACCTATATATGTTTTATACTCATTTTACGTGCTATGCAAATATTATTGAATAAGCCAGGACTGTTAGTCTGTAAAAGCCTTTCTACAACCTACTAACGTCATAAATGACGCAACTGATCTTTCTCCTTCTCCAGGCACCTGAACCAATACAAATGTACTACGTCGAAAGAAACAGCCTTGCCCGAAAACATTCTGTTATTCGAGTATTGATGTTTCAGCTATAATAATTCCACAATCTAATATTTGTTCTCACATTCTGTAGCAATAATTTTGCAAATAACATCCCCGAAAATCACCCCTTTTCAAGTACCGATAAATTTGAACTTCCATAATTTTTTTCCAGGCACATCGGCCTGATTTCCACAAAAAAAAAACTCCATTTAACGTGACTGTAGTGTTGAGGATTTATTTAGTATGATTGGGACATAATTACTGCTGTAATACTTCAATTTCTTGACATTGATGTGTCCTTTTTTTTTTAAAAGCAACAACCCTACCCGGGCCTAGGCCACCTCATTGTCGAGGTTTTGAGATCACGTGCAGTTGGACATCACGATCGGTAGGACTCCTCTGGACGAGGAATTGGCCCGTCGCAGAGACCCCTACCTTGCAATACACAATATTCACAACAGACATACATGTCCCTCGCGGGTTTCGAACCCGAAATCTCTGCAAGAGAACGGCTGCAAACCTAACTTGCAGCCACCGGGTTCGGCAGATACAAGCTACCACAAAAGCAAATTTCATCATTTTCTATTTCTAAAGAATTATTAAAGACCACAGGAAAACGAAATCTGGTTTAAAAGATTCGTATGCTCTTCCATGCCTCGCTGAGACAGCAGAGTTGGACGGACTACTAATGAAGAGATGCAGTAATGGCCGGCAAGTTAAGTTAAAAAAACCGAAAACAAGGTCTGGAATGGGCAACTTTACGTATTAAAAATCTTGCAAAAAATAGGGAAGTCTTCAATTTCAGTAGTACATTCCAGCTCTCTTCTAAAATTTCGTTGCTGTCTTATGCAAGTTTAAGCACCCTGATTTAGCGGATTCCAGATACACAGAATCAACCTAATCAGTGAAAGCTTAAAACAACATTTATATAGCCTACCGAGCTGTTAAAATGTAAGCAAAATAGAAGTCCCAGGGTTATAACTACACTTGATGAACTCCTTAAATGTAATTCCTTCTGCTTTCAATGCATCTTTCATTAAAGGGTCTGATGTTTGCGTGTAGGTCCCATCCAGGCTAGAGAATATTGTGGGGAAAATGAGAAGTGGTTTTTCAACAAGCATTACGGGAAAAATCCTCCTATTTCCACTGCTTAGCTTGAGATGCTTTGAAAACAGCTGTTAACAGTCAACTAATAAAAGTTCTTTATTCATTTTTTTAAGTAACCCATAACACTCTCATCAAATTCAAGCTATAGCAATATGAAATATGAACTCGGTCATACTTCAGGTTATCTCGACCACTGTACAGAATCCGGCACACATTTTAAAATGAGCGACTTCATAATCACTCACCTGTACTGAGATACAGTTAAAACAAGAAGGTAGAACTGAGACATCACACTGCAGCATTAAGGATTGTGCAATAAAAATTAACGTATTTAGTGTCATGACAAAAATTACGATTGCATAAAATTAATTCGAAATTATTTCCGCTTATATCCATGAACTCTGGGGAAATAAAATGTAGGAGTTGAAGTGGTAACAAAGCAAGGTAGGATAAATTGAAATTTAATCAGAGGAGGAATTTATACGGGTTGAGGGGGTAGCTACTGAGAAACAGTAACATCCCCAAAGTATGAAATGGGAGAAAAGTGGGGAAATGTTTGAAAGGGGTTGGGGTGGGTGTGGAAGACGAAAGAGTTATATTGGAATGGAGGCACAAAGAACAACCCGATACGTTGGGCGAGAAATGAAAGTAGGGGCCTTGTATCCTCTTGTATTGGAAGACACTTTCAACTAATGGATCGTCTGGGCTTGTCTGTATTCTACTTCACGCTGAGGCCTAATGTTGCTGTTTTTCTGCAGTGGGTCTCTCCGACTTACATTGGATTCGATGAAGAGCTACACTTTCTCCTTGCAGCGATCACAAAAAGCAGAAATTAGTTAACAAGATAGGATTTAATTTACGTTTGTTTATGCACGCCTAGAGCTTCCTCAAGCAATTTGCGAAAATTATGTTATCTCCTCTTCTTCAATGTAAATATACAATTACCTATCTAACAAGCTAAATTATTGAAATAAGGCATTTTGCAGGCGATGACAGAGAAGATTATTGGCCGGTGTGTTGTGAAGCCATGCCGTCTGGTAGAAGTTTGTCGGGGTATCAAACGCTTCTGTTGCCTCCATTGTCAAGCAGATGAATGTCACAGCACCATATGTCGTAAGACGGGAGTCACCAAAGTCATGATCATTAAGACCACAAATCTGTCAACACCTATGTATACGATACTCTACGATAAGACAGCAGATTCGAAACATTTGTGAATGGGGCAGTTTCTTCTCAAATGTCGATAAACTTCTACGGATATGTATGACCCCACATCCGAGAATACAGCAATATTAAAGTTATCTAAACTTGATATAACCTGATATGAAGATTATGCCCTAAGAGTTTCAGTGTCATTGCAACCCTGACCTACCGTGGCAAAATAGAAACCCGTGGTGTTGCAATGACGGTGGAATTTTGATTCAGTAACTTAAACTTTGGCAGTTTACAGTCAAGTGTTTTGCTGTTTTAAAGGAATAACTGCAGATTATGAATCACAAAGAAGGAAGCGTGAAATATGACATATTTTAGGGAGAGGTCATGAAACGGAAAACGGAAACCGCAATGTAACCAAACACCGACGAAATGCCACCCATCCCGAGCAAGAAACCTGTTGCGAGATACAAGTCTTCTACCACAGTGTAGTTAAGACCTCATACTCCTGGGTTGTTATTCGGTGTAGGCTGGTGGTTGGCTACCGACGTTTCAAAACAGCCTGTCGGCCCCGTCTTAAGGGTTAACACATTCACTGCCATAGTCGACCTTAGTCGATTTAATAATTCATGCTTAAAATCGCCAGCGTCGACCTTAGTCGATCTAATTTTTCAATCGCGCTCTTTCACCTTAAATCAGCTGACCTGGCGGGAAAATTGTACAGCAGCTTCAGTAAATCTAGCTGACGTTATCTTGATCCTTTTTATAGCCTATTACGCTTACAATGCCGTATAATGAACCGTGTTTATCCATATGCTCAGAGGGACAGTGGGCTGTCTCTGGCTGCAGTCTATAAAGAGTCTTTTTTACGTGAAGTCGTGTATGTGTGATAGTTTATACTTCTCAGTGCAACATGGCATCTAGGAAAAGAAAAACAATTGGATTTAGAACTGAAGAAGAATTAGCTGATGCGGTGAATGAAATTGTAAATGACGATGATTCAGATACAGATAATATTCCCGAAATTTCAAGCAGTGAAGAGAGTGAAACTGAAAGTGCAAATGAGAGTGATAATGACAGTAACATTTCAATACCGGGCCCTAGCCGCAGACAGATAGATGTTACCCCAACTACAGGGTTTTCTAAAAATGATCGTCAACCAAGAATACCACCCTCCATAGGCAAACCGGGCGTGCAATTTGCGGTTGAAAATGAAGCAGATGTGATGAGTTATTTTGTCCATTATATTCCTCCTGAAGTCATTGAAATAGTAGTTGACCAGACAAATTTATACACACAACAACAGATCGCGAAAATGCCTCACCCTTTTACAAAACATGCACGTAGTGAAGAATGGAAACTAGTAACAGTAATCGTAATGAAGAAATTCCTTGGTTTGATTTTTGTAACTGGTATAGTCCGAAAACCAAAACTAGAATTGTATTGGTCAATGAGAGGAATTTTTCAGACTCCATTATTTCCATAAACAATGTCTAGGAACAGATTTCAGCTTATCCAAAAGTACCTTCACTTCAATGACAATAATGCAGCAGGAACAGACGAAGATCGTTTGTACAAAATCCGTACAATTTTAGACATTGTTCTAAATAATTTCAGAACTAATCATATACCAGATAGGGAAATTTCTCTTGATGAAGACATGCTTGGATGGCGGGGTCGTTTGCGATTTCGTGTGTATAACCCAAGCAAAATTACAAAGTACGGCATACTGGTACGGATGGTTTGTGAAAGTTCAAATGGATATATTTGTAACTTGCAGATTTATGATGGTAAATGTGGACCTTTGACTGAAACGGTGGGCTTTCTACTCGAGCCTTATGAAAGGTAGGGTTACCACTTATACCAAGACAATTATTAGAATAGTGTCCATATAACGAATGAATTATTACAGAAATTAATTAGAGTCTGTGGAACAATCAGAGTGAATCGTGGATTACCGAAAGACATGATAGAAGAGGCAAAAAAAGTTGGAAGAAAAAACGATGTCACTTTTCGTGAGAACCAGAAAATACTGTTCATCTCACACCAAGAAAAGAGGCTTGTAAATATGATTTCAACACTCCATACAGCTGACGTAATTGAAACAACAAGCAGACGAACGGGTGTGGCAAAGAATAAACCTAAATTCGTCATAGATTACAACACTCATTTGCACGGTGTTGATACAGCGGACCAGTATCTGGCTCACTATCCATTCATCCATAAAACTGTCAAGTGGTCTAAGAAAGTATTTTTCTATCTTCTCCAATGTTGCCTTTTCAACAGTTATGTTACCTTTTCAAAGAATAATCCTAATTCTCGCAAATCATTCCTAGATTTCATATCAGATATCACAGAAAATCTGATACACACATCAGATGCTGTATCATCACCGTCGTCATCTGACGAGTCTCAAGGCTCCAGTAGAACACCTACACCTACGCCAACAAAACGTGCCCTAAAAAATGACTCCCCTGGCTGGCTTGATGGAAAACTAAAGAATCACAAACTGGTCCATATTCCACCCACAAAAAAATGATAAAACGCCAATACGAAAATGTCGAGTGTGTGTGCAAAAAAAAATATCAAGAAAGAAACTAGATTTCTCTGTGCTCAGTATGGTGTTCCTCTGCATCCAGAAGGCTGCTACACACGGTATCATACGCTGAAACATTACTGAAGGCATGTTCTAAATTTCAAGTATTTATCTCATATAGTTTTCGTGTAAATATTTTTTTTTTATTGAAATCATGAAAGAAGGGGCTGTGGACCCTTTAATGGCTGGCATTTTAACGCCCCTGGGTATTTAAATGGCTGGCAGCGAACGTGTTAGTCAGTCTAAGACGCGAGGCTGTCCCAAAATGTCGGTAACCAAATGCTAACCTACTCTGCGCACACTTACCAGAAGGGCAAAGACCTCCGATTACTAAGTGTTCATTAAGGGAATTGTTGCTGAATTATGCGCACTTCACTTCACTTCACTTCAGTAAAATCAGGCAGTCATACTGGCCCTGACGTAATACGAATACGGTGGTAGCTGAGGGGATGTTAGAAGGGAGACAACTGGAAATGAAATTATTTGGTGCGTCCCTTCTCGCGTGACAATGTCATCCCAGAAGTTTATATTGTTCCCAATAAAAATTAAACTAATGTTCAGAACTTTTAAATAATTATATCGAACTAGCACTGAGAGCTTTCCTTTATCTCAATAAAGTAAATATTTCACACGGAGATATAAAAAAAAATATAAAATTTCACAAACATTCTGCATCGCGATTCTGCGAACAGATATCTATTTAGTTTCATGACAGGCGAGTTTCTTAGTATTTCGCAGTTGCTTTGGGGTTGATTTGAAATTTCGTATTTGCGCTACTCAGTCCAGTTCCAGATCTTCAATCAGCCTGGAAAA
>Ga0123354_10020175_pt1 | contig 10476 bp, 9 predicted proteins | sample TergutLab28metaG_2_FD_97872 | JGI IMG/M metagenome (GOLD analysis project Ga0123354, IMG submission 97872) | Labiotermes labralis P4 segment gut microbial communities from Petit-Saut dam, French Guiana - Lab288 P4 | ecosystem: Host-associated > Arthropoda: Insects > Digestive system > Gut ...
TCTCTTGACAGCACTGGCGACGAGTGTCCTTCTGAAAAGGACTCAGCATTCTTGGGACCCATCTTGCACTGACCTTGGACATGTCCAGCTTTTCATGAATAATGGTCCAAACTGCTCCTGCTGCGATGCCTGTCTCTTCCGCTAAACTGGAAACCTTCATTCACCTATCTGCCAAAATCAAACTTTCCAATTTCTGGCACATTTCTTCAGAAGTCGCTTCCACAGGACGCCCAGTGTGAGGGTCATCTTCAATCGACTCTCTTCCCCACTTAAATTGTTTATTCCAAAATTTCACTTTGTAGTAAGAAGGGGTAGACTCCCCATAAACTGCCACCATGCGTTCAAGTATCTTATTTGGCTTCTTACCTTCTTTAGTAAGAAATTTTATAACTGATCTTTGCTCCAAATCGAGCAGTTTGTTAGAAACCTCACACACAGTTTCACTTGCCATGCTGTCACTCTGACAGAATCGCACTGAGCTGAAGCTGCATATGTGACACCTCAAGACATGTCCCAAAATGCACAGACTTGTTTCAATCCGCTCATTGCCTTCTTTCCTGCTTAGGTAGATAAATTAATGAACACCCCTGGCGTATATGCAGCAGAATCCTTGAGAAGCCAACAGTTTCCCTGCCAGTCACAAAATTCCCAACATCTTGTTGCGACCACCCAAAGCAATCACACAAACACAGTCTACTCCTTGGGTAACGACACCAGCTGCGTCGGATGATGGGTCAGGTGAATAATAAATCGGTAAGGGTGTGCGATGAAGCGATCGTGCCTAAGGTACTGTACCTTCATGCGCCTGTAGGAAATGAAGAAAACCACGCAACCAATCAGAATAGCCGGAATCGGATAAAGATTTATAATCGGTGTTTCCAGAACATAAGCATGCGTGCTAAGCACTCCATCAGTTTTTCTGTTACACACCCCTTAAGAGAGAGGCGTAGATGGGAGGGTAACATTAAAATTAACTTTACAAATATAGGAAGGGGCGGAGACAAATGGATTGTCGTACTTCAGGACAGGGACAAATGGCAGACCCTTCTGAACACAGTAATGAACCTTCAGGTTGCATAAAAGGGGGAGTTTTTGGAGACCTCAGGAAGAACTGGGGTACATGAATTTAGATCCGGGGGAAAAGGAATGAATGCGTGGGGAAGCAAGAATTCTTGGTTCCTAGCGTGTACCCACGCTGATCGAGCAAGACTGTTCACCGCAGCTGCGAGATAAAGCTCAAGGGAGTATACCCTGCACATGCCCCTAGGGTTCCAGGAGGTTGAGACTCCCAGGTTTCTAAACAATCGGCACATGAACGTGGCAAGATTGTCAGCCCTATGCACCGGCCGTCTTTACTCCTCATGAGATACACCTGTTACTCACTTCTGTTTGAAGCAGAATCGAGAGGCATGGTGCCACAGTAAGGACTAAGTTAATGAGAAATCCAGTGACCCCATCAGGAATCGAACCCGCGACCCTCCGACTTGAAGCCCAATGACGTACGAATAACTCAAACTACTCGAACGAAAGGACATTTGCCTGGAAATGGCCCCAGCACGAAAAAAGAGGCGGTGCTGACCTTGGCCTTGTGTCTTCCAGCCTGCTCGGGACATATCAGGTGTGCCGGTGAATACAAGACGAACTGTTTGTTGCTACAGAAGCGCAGAAATATTTACGAGTTTGCAATGAAGGAATATGGTAATCGAGAAGCAAGTAATCGAAAATGTATGAGGTCGCCGCAGCAATGCATTCAACAGGTAGAAAAGATAGGTAGTTTACCCCGATCAGGCCTAGGATAGGGTATGGGAGAGGTATTTTTAACATCGGCACTCCATGGGCGTGAGTGGTCTACTTCACACCCCGGCCACTTTAATACTCGAGAAAAAAACGGGGTGTCCACTGAATGTGAGGCGGTGTGGGTCCAACAGCCGGTCCGAACGTTCTGGAGAAGAGACAAACCTCGAGCGTTCCGCGATTCCAACCCCGGACAGTGCAGTCCCTAGCACAGTCACTATACCGACTAAGTAATCCGATGCCATTCAAAATACATACAAATGTGTTCTGCTAATAATATTAACATGAATGCCAACTTCGATCACACAAATGTGATAATTTTAATTGGAACTGTTTTTAGATTCATCAGTTATATTCATGCTTTAATTTGCTCCATTCGCGCGTCTGTATGCCAAGGAATTCGGCCTACAGCCGAATTAAAATAATGTAAATACTGGTGTGCGATGAAATTGTATAGCAAAATCGAAGCCCTTATGTAGCTTCTGGTGATAGAGTCCAGTTGAAATGTGATGGCACACGGTGACGCACGGGTGGGGGAAATGAAGGGGAAACTGGCGAATGCAGTGGGTAGCCAGTACCCTTCACACTACCTCATAACATGGTGTATCCAGCATTACTACCGCTGATGCGCACACCTCGGCTGCCAGTAGTCGACTGAACTGACGCCCCCGCCAACTTGAATGGACTCGTCCGTTTCGCCGAAAGACGAAATCGGTTTCTGCGCATGTGCCATCACATTTCAAACGCAGTCTACACAGCAGCTTGTTTCTCCATCTTGTAGCCGGACCACAGCTGTGAGAAAGCATTTCTTTCCCTCCACCCTCTCGCTTTTAGCCACGTTCCTCTACACGTGACAGCTTCACATATAATTGCGTGGGTCTGATGCCTGGAAATTCAGGTTGGCATTTGTGTGGACACATTTATGGTTTTATTTCGGTAAAGAAATTTGCGACTTTAGACTATGTTGTGGGCGTTTCTTCCAAACAGAAATTTAAAGCTTAACACATGAAAATTTTAAACTCGTCAGCCAACGAAAGGTAAAACCTCTTCGTTGTCCGATCTATCACTACATGGATGGGTTTTGGGGGTGTCGCCCAGAAGAGTCAGGGGGTAGAGGTGCAGAGGTGACTCAAATCTTGGGTAGCAGTCAGTGGCGAGACTGGAAGGAAGCATAGACCAAAGTGTATTATATTATACAAACAAAACAGAGCGGCATCTATAAATGAAAACTATTATAAGGCATTTTAAATTCATGGGTCCGTGCATCGTGAATCAAATTTAATAAATGACCAACAAGATGCGACTGTATTAAGTTTATTATATTTAGGTAGGCAGCTCTACATGTTTCGGGTGTTGACACCCATCATCAGGAGCTCGCACAGCTGTAATTACAGCTACTGGCACTGGTCAACTGCAATGAATAAAACACGCTGCTACTAATATATAATTTAAAATTCTAGACTGGCTATATTGAATGTTACTAGCCTTCACGGATAAGATATATCAAATAGCGGTGGGTGGTTGAAAGCAGTACTTTTAAAATACACACATAATTTTAGTTATGCTAAAATTCTATCGGAAACTGCAATACGCAAAGTCAGCTAATACTATTGTTTGCATACCTGATTTAGTTATTATAAAATACTTCGGGAATAACACCATTGAGATCAAATAAAAGTAGTCTTCACATACCCGGGTCTACTACTCAACAACGAGAGCGGATGGTAGTTGACCCGATTGACCAGTGCCAGAAGCTGTAATTACAGTTGTACGAGCTCCTGATGATGGATGTCAACACCCGAAACATGTAGAGCTGCCTACAGAAATATAATAATCTGAATACAGTTGCATCTTGTTGGACAATTATTAAATTTTATTGTAAGACACCTGAGATATTCTCATTCTCTGAAGGGCTAGACTGTGCTCCTACACAAAGGGTTGAAACGGGAAGTTGAGATACGTTCCGTTGTTGTGGGGTAGAAGAACCTCCAAGAGACGGCGACATTCTTCAAGATACGTTAACTTCTCACCCAATGCCTTCCTTCCTCTTGGCACATTAAAGGCCGATTCACACACAGTAAGCCGTGCCGCTAAGGGTTTATAATGTGTCTTTCCCACTTGGTTTACACAGAGCCGCCTTGAATGATCCACACTTGCCATGCCCATGCCATGCTCCGACCATGCCGTTCTCCAACTGGGATATAAGAATTATTGCTGTTTTTTATGTGAATGGGACAACCGAGCAAAGACTTTGCATTACCTGAAGACAGAATGGCCTCAGAGGAAATCTCTTGAGGTCGGATAGAAGAATGTGCAACACCCAGCACTGGCAGAATGGCACAAAATCCTGCTACCGCTCCTACACATCAAACTCCGTCTGATGAAAACCTTCGTAAAAGCCACGGACCGGACTGGATCGGCGTTCAAGTATCTGGCTGAAAAATTCCCTAGACTCAGCGAAGCGAAGATTAAGAGGGGGTTTTTGTGGGTCCTCAGTTCCGCAAGCACTTCAGACACGATATGTTCAACAGCCTACTTCAGGGTGACGAGAAAAAAGCTTGGGGCGCGTTTCGTCTGGTGTCAAGTAACTTCCTCGAGAATATAGGGGCAGAAAACTACAAGGATTTGATTGAGGACGTGTTGTCATTGTATCACAAACTTGGTTGTAACATGTCCTTAAAGATACACACGCTTCATTCCCACTGGGATTTCTTCCCCGACAACAGCGGCATGGTTAGTGACGAGCACGGTGAACGTTTTCATCAGCAAATTGCAACGATGGAGAAAAGTTATCAGGGAAAGTGGTCCACCTCCATATTGGCTGATTGTTGGACGCTCGCCAGAAATGCTCCTGAGCAGCTACACAAGCGACAGACAAAGCGAAGTCCCAAGCAGAAGCGGGCATTTATCGTTACATGTCTGCTGTACATATTTCTTAAATATATAACAAACGTTTGCGGATTTCTTAGAAACCATAGCCAATTTTGAGTTTTCATTGTCATATTCGTGTTCAGCGCCTCGAAATTAATAAGACATGGCTACTATTACCTCAGAAGTATAACATCAGTAAAAAATTTGTTGTCCAGTGTTATCAGAAGCATACCAATATCACAAGCAGGTGGCCATTGTGAAACCAAAAACGTTTGTCATGGACGAGGAAAAGAGTGGTAGCAGCACACTACAAAAAAGATGATCTGTTAAACTGTCGGACTAGCAGTTCGGATATTTCCGGCTACCACGCGGACTTTCACGAAAGACACGGCACCATCGGAGCATGGCAGGGGCCCGGCATGGCATGTGTGACTTGACGCACGGAACGGCAGGGGAACGGCATGGGCACGGCATGCTATGTGTGAATCGGCCTTAATGCAGCACCGTGGCCTCTCCGGCAGGCAGTACCATCACGTGTTACTGCATTTTTTGTGCGCAAACAAAGTGCGCAATCGGCACAGCGGCGGAATCGTGACATGGATATTTCTTTTTTTACTTGTCAGGTGTTCACGAGGAAATCGCTTCGTCATTTTCGTCCACCACAAAAACGAGTGGGGATTTCAAAATCACTGTCACTACCTAATTGCCGGTGTTCTGCAAGGTTCAAAGTCCTTTCATGGCATACAACCGGAACTGGGATTCTGTCAACACCACCGTCACCGTTCCGTCCACAGTCCCTGACCTCAAATGTAATCAACTTGCCTTACGCATCAGCTACGTAAAGTTCACCCCATAACCTACCATGACGGCCCAGAGGGGGAGTACAGGCACAGCTCGGCGCTAGATAGGGTGGGTGGCTGACTTCACGCCCCGGTCGCTTTACCGTCGGGAATGACCCGGTAACCGTTATATAGGAGGCTGCCTGTGCCCAGGCCCGGTCTGGACGGGCGCGCGAAATCTCGCCTCCACTGAGCTACGTTACGCGGACCATCCAGCCCGTAGCAAGTCGCTATACCGACTACGATATGCAGGCCCATTAAATTCAGGACAAATTCATAACCTGTGTGTACGTGCTTACAACTATTTTATTGCAATAAATTATATATTAAAATATTAAAAGACTACATTTGTGTAAAAGTGAGAGAGACAAGTCGGAAGATTAAGGCGTAGATGGGAACATAACAATAAAATGTATCTAAAAGAGGTGAGATGACGGGCATGGATTGGATTGATCTGGTTCAAGAACAGGTGGATGTCTCCTATGAATGTGGTACTGAACCTTCGGTTTCCACAAAATGCGGAGAATGTCTTGACTAGCTGAGCAGGAACTATTAGCTCCTCCAGAAGGACTCTGAACCACGGTGTTAGAACTCTTCCGGTTGAAAGGATGCACCCAGCATTTTACTTTACTTCTAGCACCTTTTGACAACAATCGCTCCCACAGCACAGGTACAACAAGATCCTCATCTGACATCTGTATTGCAACTGGCTTTTATTCAGCCGTGACTCGCTATTGCAGTGCGGGCTGCGGTATGTTCGGAGCAGCTCCGGACAGTCTTACACAACCAGTGTGGGTTCGCCCTAAAAACGTGTAAAGGGGGTTCTAGACGGAACTCGAAGCCTGATTTCCTCCTGCAAAGATGTCCAGTTCTGCAGGCCTGTGCCTGTTAATGCTTTACGTAACCTCGACTCATAATGCAGCAATGATATTCCATAAAGCGCCAGCCTGCTGACGGTCATATGATCGAATTCCGGCCGAGAAAACTTTCTATTGCTTGCATTTTCAAATTGTTTGTGATTACTATTACCATCATAATGTACGAAACACTACATTACATGACTTTTTTATTTATGTGAAAAAACATTTAGTATGTTAAAACCTCAACGATATTTTTTCCAATGTTACAGAGCCACTCAAATGATTAAGTGTACAATGCGAACTCTTGTACACCTTGACGGGCAAGCGTACGCAAAACTAGTAATGACCACATATACGAGTAATTACCAGTTCCTTCGTAGCTCGTACAGGCTTCGTGTCAGCACTTACCATCTTCTACAGTCGTCGGTTATTGGCTCTTCACATGCATCGCCACTTCCATTTTGAGACGCAAATTTATTCTTTGTTAATTAATATGGACGACTTCCGCGATGTCGATGGTTTTGAAAAATCTTTATTCTTTTTGCACTCTGATAATGTCCTTCGGTGCTTTTTCTCGTTTGCTTCACGTCAGGTGACCCTGACAATATTTCCGATTCTCTTCCGGCGTTTCTTCCTTTTACTGTTCTGTCAGCTTGTGGTAACATATGAATTTCCACTGCACTTATTACACTTATCTGTCGTTCAGAGGTAGGCTTATCTGTAATAGGAACAAAGTCATAATAGTAGTGTTTGGTGCAGCAGATGATGACAGAACCGACCCACGCACACTGATGGCACCTACCTGAATATTCCCTTCTTGTGTTGTCGGATTTTCAGGTTCACATTTCTCCAGGTTTTTTTTTCGCCACTTTCTCCTAATGTCTTAAAAAAATCTGGTACTGTATTCTACTTTATCCAAACGATTCTGCGCATGCTGCACTGTTCTGAAGTGCGAAGAGTTAGTCCACGTCTCTTGCACAAGTCTCTAACCCAGCCTTGCCCAGCAACTTTTTCTTTACTTATTCTGCGACTAAGGTCATTTAAATCAGGAAATCCAAGACCCACTTGCATAAACTCTTTCTTTACTAGTCCATAAAATCTTGCGTCCTTAGCCTGACAGTGTTTCCCAAGTTCTTGCTCCATTTCAACAGCAAAGACTTTCCAGAATCTTCCCAGTGGTAACTGTACCCTGAAAGTATACCATTTTTCGAAGGACACTGTAAAAATTCAATACTGCTGTGTCATTCACTATAAAAACATCGTTAGCATTTATGTGACTCATTTCAACTGTAAAAGTACGAATTACGACACAGTAAATTCATAGTCGACTGCTCAAATTGTGGAAGGAACGACGCTGGAAACCAAAGTCACACTGTGACTCTCACTTCATGCGCTCTCACAATCTTAGGGGGGAAAAAAACGGGACTTTTGCATGTACTTGCGGCTTTCAGTCGTCTCAGAATGCATTCATTAGTTCCGACAGACTTTGCAACCTGCTGCCGATTATCACCACTGGATACCCCGTTTTTTTGCCTTTTCCATATTTTCTTCCATAATCACTATCTTTCGCTCTATTTTTTTTTAATTTTCCCATTCCGTTGTCCTGTACTGTTGCACAAACATGTGGTTTGTAAGGAAAAAAACCAAACGGAGAACAAGTATACAATAATTAAATGGTCCGCCAAAGCATTCGCGTACTCTTAGCTTCCTCCTCCTTGCGTACTCTTACCCTCCACACACTTGATCAGCATGATCGCCAAAACCAGACGTACTTCGTTGAAACGACGTTACTTTATACCACACACCAACATGTTTAATGCAAACTTGGTTTCAGTATATTACTTACTGGCATTAAGTAAATAACATCAACAGTATCGCTTAAGGCATTACTTACAAATATTAGTCTTCAGCGCAAAAGTTTATTTCTACCTGTAAAATTCAGAAGAATTCGTAGAACCCTTATAATTAACAACCACAGGGGCTGACCGCCTGCGCCAAATTCACAATGACTTTTGTTTTCCGTTCGGTGCTGCCAACTGCCTATAAAAGGGCACTGCCTACTCCAAGACGACCCCGTTATGTTACGGACCTTACCATATCCTCCTCCTGGCACAGCGTATTTGGTCTACTCGTTAGATCCGAGGGCAGAGAACACACAACTTTCGCTCCGTCACCAAGTTTGGATCTTTTCTTATAAACAAAACTTCTCACATCATATGTAGGCATGTTTACGGGCAATAACCGTGTGAAATTTCAAACGCTTAGTTCTAACTGTCCGTTAGACATCGCCAGCAGAGTGCAAGATACACGTTTCATTGCAGCCGCCACTTTGCTTTATATAAAAAAGCAGTTTCGCTCCTCACATGACCCATTATTTCCCTGAAGAATCCTCCAGTATCACCCTGCGTCTTAATGCCGAATAAGAAAATATTACATTAAGTCGGCCACGAAATCCGCAAAAACGCCTTGCTAATTATAAGATGTGTCTTATCACTTGCAGCGTCTCATGTAGCCGGAAATACGGTACATACTTTTAAGATTCATTATGTCAGGGCTTCCAAACATTTTTTTTTGACACAGGGCCCCTACCTTGTTGCGGGCCGGACGTGTACAATCAAAATTAGTGGTATACCTAACCTAACCGCCTATATTACTGTGCAATTGTAGGCACATTCGCAAAACTGCGAAAAGCGACTACTACCTTTGTCATGTCTGCGTTTCCGCTCACCCGCATGGAAGGAAGCTGCTCCCGAAGGACAAGTTTCGCGAAATCTAATATTTCAGTATTTTTCGAGAATTGTCGACAAAAATTCCGAGTTTCATTAAAATCTAACAAAACTGATGGGTACTTTAGATGAAGAGCATTACACATGTATGATTATGTCTCGCTCAGTTCTTCTTAGAACGCAAAAATGTTCGAGACAGAATTTCTAAAGATAAACAGGCCAGAGATAACTAACATGGTGCATGGGATTTACATGCCGGATAACAAGGCTACAGACAAATAGTCAGAATATTTAATACTTATTGGTTTTCCACTGCACCAGTGGTTACGCGAACGAACCTCAATGCGACGTTTCTAAGCACACTGCTTGTCTTGTTATAGCACATACACACAAAAGCGTGGACTCGAGCTGGTTATCCATGCATTACGTTGCTTCAGAACCGTCCATTAAATCTAGCAGTATCGCTCCACAATGGACTTTGTGCGCCAGTCACATTATTACTAAAAATTACTGGAAATGAATTAGTACGACGTTGGGGGGGAGGAAGACTCTTCAAGGCAAACGGCATGAAACGCCGAAAAGTGGTAAGACAGTCCACAAGTCAAGAGCTGGCAACGCAAGGGCAACAGTCTGATCTCATAAGAACATTCCCCACCCTCACGAAGGAAAGCAGGCTAACAAACTGTCGGAACCAATCAAGCTGCCAACTGACGAAAAATAAATTACATTGACATTTTACTTTCTTTACTCAGGCACTTACTTTGCGCATAATGCAATGCGAAAGGAGCTCTCTGACATGCACGAATACTTTTGACAGGTGCAATGAAAAGAAAGCATAGGGATTCTGTAGCACATCGACTACGTCACTTAATAACGAAAATGAAGGGGGGAGTAAGAGAGAGAAGGTTTTACCTGTGGATGGAAACGCTCTAGTATGGGGGAGGGGGGTATTATCAAGAACCGTAACATTATATGCGAGCCATCCGTCGCACGCATTTGCATAGGAAGATCTTGACACCTTAGTCGAGAAACTGCAATGGCCAGCCCAGAGAGAAATTACGAAATCGAAACCAGCCAGGCACTGTACGTATAACATAACATAACATAACATTTTGGCAGGTCCGTGCAACCACTGTTGCAGTACATATCATGATTGTGCGATTGTAGCCCTCCGTATCCAGCACGCAAAGCGCATGCGCCATATTGTCATCTGTGGCCTGTCCGGCTCCGCGATACTTTTCCACACTAACTCATAAACGGTACGATTGTCGCGGGGGGGGGGGGGGGGAAAATAATTAAACAAAACATGTGTTTTTTTTTTTTTTTTTACGAATTTTTTTCGGGGTTTTTTCTTTTTTCTGAGACCCCAGGCGGGGATTATAAAAA
>Ga0123354_10020177_pt1 | contig 10475 bp, 9 predicted proteins | sample TergutLab28metaG_2_FD_97872 | JGI IMG/M metagenome (GOLD analysis project Ga0123354, IMG submission 97872) | Labiotermes labralis P4 segment gut microbial communities from Petit-Saut dam, French Guiana - Lab288 P4 | ecosystem: Host-associated > Arthropoda: Insects > Digestive system > Gut ...
CAGACGGCTGATGCAATACACACATAAAGACACGTGCAACAATCAAACGCTTCCACATCCAACCACGCCACTCGGCACACTCACTCACAAGACACCACCGCAACACACCGTAGCGGGAAACTCATGAACTACGGTCGACTTGCGTGTTATGAGCATTGTCCTGGGACTTTTGGATACACCTTCGTACATATGCTGCACAGAATGTCTACTGCTGTCAGTGACCCATAACACAAGACTGAACCTCTGTCTTACATTTTAGCACTTTTAACATGGAAAACCACGTGGTCTGTGTCTGTTAAGCAAGTCAGCATTGTATTTGCCCATGCTCAGTCATGAGATTAGAGGTACTCTTTGTATGTAGATTAATAATGTTTATTATACGTTTGTATGAACTGTATAATCCATTACACATTTAGGAACAGTAGGGCCTCGGTGTTTTGGATTTTGACCATTTACGCTCACCTGTTGTAATAGCTTTCTTTCAGCTCTTTGTGACTGGTTCCAGTGAATCAGGATGAGATGACATGGCTGACAGGTCAGCTTTCTTCGTACTCTTCTACCGTTGCCCGAATCACTCTTAGCTCTGTCATGCTGTTTCTGAGTCAGGGCAGGTGCTTTTATGCTTCATAACTGGAGTGTTGATGTACTGTTTTGTGCTATTGTACTGCACTTGATCATTATTTCAGTGTTAAATTCTATAGCAGTAACACTTGGTTGGTCATTGGTTATTGAACAGGTTCATCAAACCACAGAGACTGTCATCTCCAGTTTCTTCAACAACAAGAATACCTCCTCTGATTCCTTCATCTTTAACTAATTATCTTAAAATGTCTGTTGAGAATTTCCTGGCACCCATCCTTGTAACATGAGATTCTTCTTCAGTCGTTTTCTTCACTCTATGCTTCGGAAAGTTTTGGTTTTTTTTAATAATAAACTTTTATGCTTTGTATGCTTTTTAAGATTATTTTGTATTTTTATTGTTACTATTTTGTGATTTTTGTTACTAAATAGGTATTTTACTCTGAAAATATATGCTGTTGTTTGGGGCAGTTTTTTTCAGCCGCAGTTAATCACAAACTTCAAGACTCTACTGTACATTTGTCATGTTCTACAAATCTTTCACACGGCAGTGTGGAAATGTGTGATTTTGTTTTTAAATAAGTACTGGAACATAATATGTACAGAAGAATAGCTATACTCTAGAAAAAGATGTGAAAAAAATCAGATGAATGTGCCCTTTCCCACACTTTTGCATACATTTTTTAAGATATTAATATGTTGATTGTTTCCTGGTGACAGCTTGAAGTGCCTGGCCCTTGTTCCATGTCAGGCATCAGTATGCATTCATATCAGTCACTTCATCATGTTTTGTCAGGCAGGCTGGCACAGATGGTGATGATTCTGCCTGCTGTTTGGGAAGTATCGAATTTGAAATTTAGCCTATCCTCACAGAGAATTTCTTAATAGCTTTCATCACACTCTGTGCAAATCCTGGATTAATATTTCAAATTATGCTACTGCCAGTTCCTTTCTGACCCATGTTTCACTGATAATACTATCACTTTGCACTTCATGAAGTGAGTTACTGACAGCATCACTAAATAAATGTAAGGAAACAGACTTCAGTTTAATGTTCCTAAAGTAATACGTGTATACTTGTGTGAAATACCATTTTACAGTGGATTTGAAGGGTAAAAGAAAAATAAAGCGTGGAGAGTAAGCCAAGCTGCATGATTTATTGCGATTGTTTATGCCAGTACATAGAGCATTAGCGTATTGCTTAGAAATGCAGCCTCAGTATCTTTGACCCATCTGTAGCATAATGCTGAATAAGTCCTTCTCTTCTCATGGTTCAGATTTTATCACTGTGACATTTTTTTCAATAACCTGAACTCTCTACTATAGTTGGTACATGTATACATATGCAAGGAAGCAGAAACTTTGCTGGAATCAGTAGCTGACAGTGTACAGGCACTGTGTAGTTCCCCATATATATTCTGCTACAATGTTGTGTGATAGAAGTGAAACAAGGATATAGCCTCATACATAACAGGTATAATCTTTAAAGTTTTCTTACTGTATAAAATTTCTTTCCCGGACTGAGAATGGTGATTTAAAAAATTGCAGACTTGTTTAACCTTGGACTGTTTTTGCAATGTTGCACCATTTGGTAAACAGCAATGAAATGAGAATGTATCAGGTCATGCGTTACACTACTGTGTCTCAAACCTTGCTGTAGGACATCAGATTAAGTATTTCAGTGATGGTGTATGCACACAAACTGTGGTCACAATGTTTATCGTACTTCATTGTGCAGTCGCTATTACAAGAGTAACAAATATTTAGGTTAAAAGTATCGTTTATGGGGAAAAAAACATTTAACCAACATGATAAATGTGAAAGATATGAAGGCGTAGGACAATAAGCAGTAGTGCAGGCAGATGAGTTCATGATAACAACAAAAATACCAGCAGCATTTGCTGCTGCTGGTGCTCTAAACATGTCCTGTATTTAGGTAATAAGTTAGTCACGAAAATAAAATAAAATAACAATAATAGTATAGCATGTGTATGGTTACAAATCTGCAGTAGGACTTGTAGGCTTTTTGAAGTTTGCTTGAGACTGATTTTCCTTTCGAGACAGATATCCACATAATGCAGTCCTTCTGCGTAAATACATACCTTATAAGTATTTCATGCCCGGTATTCAAATGTCATACCACACTCATTATATACAGCTGATAATAAGGTTTTTAAATGATGGAGATTGTCACCATAATACAAGGAGTGTACAGTTAAGTATCTTATTAATGCTACTTTAAATCGAGCCTTTTTATTCATCACATGTATGAGGCTAAGTGGTAAACTGTTGAATGTTTTCATGTCTGCATAGTACTTTTCCAAAAACATGAAAATGTGGCGTGATTTCAGGCTTCTGCCATGAAGTAAATGAGAACTGCGCTCTTCTGGGTTATTACCGCTACATGCCGCATGATAACCCAGAAGACCACAGTTCTCTTCTCATGAAAGGTTAGCCATTGGCCTTTGTAGGTGGTATTTATTTCTTGTATTAATACTACATAAATTTTTTGTTGTTTATGATGATCCAGTATATTGTTGCATATATAACCTGCCTATATTTTTCTTTTTCTTCATTTCATTTAGTATTGCATTAAAATTATGTTCACATATTTTGGTAATTTGTGGACACTCAATATTCGAAAATTATATTTCCTGATATCTTCTTCTTGCTCCCTTTCATTTTTCACACCATGCTTTTCCATATATTAGAGGTATTTAATGTATTATTTTTTGCTACATTTTTGGGACCAGAGAATTATTCTGATGAAGGCAGTGTTCCAATTTAGTCAGGTTTTACAGTACTGGAAATTAATTTTAACTGCCACAGGTATTCCAGCTGTGGGATTGGATGATCGTCCATTTCCAAAAACCATGGATAGGATTATTTCTGATTTTACACCAGATGAGAGAAGAATGTTGTATGATTTTGTTGTATCAAAGACAAGGGCAGGTCCACTGGTGAAGGTGGAGGAACTTCAAATGCCGTAAGTATATAAGAAACATGCATAAATGTTCTTTGTACCCAACATTTCATTCTGCCTTAAACTGCTGCAGTCCTTTTAATTGTGCAATGATTTCCAAGTTGACAAACCTCCCTGTTGCTAATGTTTTGATGCAAGTGATTTAGAGGCAAAAATTTCAGATTTTGTGCTGTAGTGAGATAAAGCTCTTCATATACACTTTTGTTGCAGTACCTCCTTTGTACCTTGATGATACTGTGTTTTGACATAGAGCAGTTATATTAAACATATGGATCTCAGTCATTGACAACAAGGGAAGCCCTAATTTTCAGCCTGTGTTCATCGTATTACTGACTGTATGTGTGAATGGCACCCAAGAATTCTCTGTCCAGTGGATTCTAGGCTCACAGATACATAATACTTAAATGATAAATACTAAGCTTCTTGCAGTTTCTTGAGTGGTACTTGAACCGGTAAACAGGTTAATGACTTACAGGGCATAAAATATGGAGAACTTCTTAACCAGCTGAAGAGCTGTTAGCTTCTTGACAAAGTTCTGCTTCTTGGAATATGTTAGGTACACATTGTGTAGAATCAAACCAATAATTGAGCACATCATTCATTAGCATGCCATCTTACCAGGAAGTATTTTGTTTATAGTCACAATTTGGAACCAGTAAGGCAAGTAAAGCTCACTGTGATAGAAATATTTGGTCATGTGTAAGTTACTAGACATTCAGTGATTTTATCAGAGTACAATTTACATATGCAAACTAAACGATACAGTTGAATGGATACCATTTCTTCCTTGTCTGACTCTGATGTGATTGTTGGCCCAGAGATGAGCTATTCTAACAGATTTTTAATGGTCTTTTTCAGTCTCTTTAGGCAGATGCTGATACAGTGCCTTAAATAGTTCATGGCAGCTTTGTTTCACCCCTTTTAGTTAATAGTTGACCTTTTTATAGTTGAAAAAGCCTTGCTAAATATACAAAGGAACAAATAACACAAGCAAGTGCATAAAAGATGAGATCGATGTCACAGACACTGCTATAATTCCAAGTTTTTGGTAGCTGGTTGTGTTGTCTGAAGGGTAATTATTCATACCTTACAGATTTCAAAAGGAAGAAAAGAAACGCCCCAAAAGTTTCATAGAACGCCTTGCAGAAGAGCGGGATGCAAAGCGGCGTAAAGTGAGCAAGAAAGTTCACACCAATCGTAAAAGTCACACAGAAGTATGTATTGATTTCAAATGCTACTCATTTTCCCAGCATAATGGGTTTCTACTTGAAAGTGGTGGGGTTACTGTCTATCCTGAGATTTCATGTGGATAAGTGGTAGCTTAGTTCTGTGAAATTTGTTCTGTCCTCTCCTTCAAAATCCTTACTGTCATTATTAATGATTAAATGCACATTTTGTTTGGCCCTGTATTATCTTCACATATGAAACAGTGAACATGTTAGCCTAAGAGTCCCTTGATCTTGGAAGGAAACAAAAGTGCCCAAACCATACTCAGGTTTACCCAATCATCTGTGCTGGAAGTTTAATTTAATCTTAAAACAACTCAGGTAAGTTAGGTTTAGAGGATTGCACTTTGCATTGTGGACATTGACATTATCCAGATTGGTCCAAATGACTGTATTTTAAAATATAGTACTAAGGAAAATATTTGGACTCAGTAGGGGTGAATTAAATAGTGAATGTTCAGACAGTACACACAACATTTGATTTGTACATTTCCCTTCTCCTTTTGCACATTTTTTTCAGACAATGGTTTCTGCTTCTGTAGTACATAATAACCTAGACTGTATGCTTCTAAAGTTTCAGTCCCCTCTTGTATACTTTCCATAGCCCTAATGATGTCCACATTTTGAGCCAACTTTATTTGAGATTTTAACCCTTATACTGCTCTTTATAATTCCATCTCATTCATATTTTTGAGATTACAATTTCCATTTTGAGTTTTTATTTTGCTTATTTTAGTAGTGAAATTGTGCTATATTTTTCACGCACCACTTAAAGTTGTGATATGGAAAGATTAAATTTTAAGGAGCTAAGTTGTCTTGAAGGTAAAGAATGGTATCAGATGAAAATGGTAAACAGGTTTGGAGCTTTGGAAAACATGGTTGCTAATGTGGACATAATGAGACTTTGTAAATGTACTAGTACAGGGGTTGTCAAACTTTTTCACTTTCATAACACTAAAAGAAATTTTACATTTTCAATGTACCACCATCTTTCCCCCCCCCCCCCCCCGCCACCAAATAAAAAGCTAAAAGTAGAACCTTGCAACTTCATTGTTAATCAACCCTGTATTCAGTATGCCATGGGTTCAGTTTACTGTTTGTTGTATGTTTGGTTGAACATCAGTACAGTGGTCATGGAGCCTAATGTATTAGCTGGTTATTAATTTTTTTTAAATTAATGAATGAATAAGCTAAGCTTCCTCTGGGAAAAGTTGCTGCCTCATGTATGTGGATCTGTCTCAGTTCATTGATGTAAGGTCTGCAAACAGAATGAAGGTTAATATTTTATGCTTAAGCTTTTCTGCTTCTCTTGTGTCTTTCTGTGAATTAGGCACACATTTTGGTAACACATACAACATTAGTTCATCTGGTCATTCTTTTCTCTTTAGATATTGCGGGAAGTTATACAAAATCAAATGGAATTATATGAGGATTTTCTTAAACAAGAGAGTGAAGAATTGAGACGCAATTCTGATAGGAAACACCGTGAAAAACATGATTATGACCTTCAGCTAAAGGATGGCACATCCAGTGTCACTCATGCCTTAAAAAAGAGTTCTTCACCATGTAAGGAAAGGAGCCATAAGGAAAGAAGCAGGAAAGATAAAAGAGAATTTAGAAGACACGAACATTCTCGATCTCACCGGAGAACTGAAACTGAACCTGCAAGAAGATATTCAAGATATTTAATCGGTTAAGTATCAATCTTATGTGGATATTTATGTAAAAGCAATTCAGTGGTAGTCAGTATGCCTGTAACATCAGCATTTCATTTTATGTTCTCTTATTTTGTTTGGTATATCTGTAGTCAAGACTTCTGTACTATATAGTTCTTACATATACACAGCTTGTTTTAGGAAGGGCACTTGATTCTTGAAAGTTGTTTCCTAGACAAGAATTTGTTACATTAAAATTAATTTCCTTTTAATTTTAAGATATCAGTTGTATATTCTGCACACTGAGAAAAGTCATGCAGAAGTACAGGAATACAGGCACATCCAGCAGACACGTGCTGACTACACTGAACAGTAATTAACTTGGAATGTAGAATTTAAAGCTGAAAGGTACACTAAATAATTAAATAATGACAACAGTATTATGCCATTTGACAGCCACAGACAATAATTTGTTCACAAGCAAAAGTATGTTAAAAACTCCTTTTGGGGTAGAAAAGAAAAGACACAGCTTATCTTGAGGTGATACATGCCTCAAGACTATTCATTAAAGCTGTATTATTACCTTTTTGGTACCATGGACTGCTTACAAATTCTCCAGGTACCCCCATCAAAAATTATCTCAACTCATGTTTATGTTTACAGTTGGAATATTTTCAAAACAGTAATTTTTTTGTAACAGTATTGACAAAAATAAGTCTGAGATTAGGAAGGTAACTATGTTCTCCAGAGTAGATTCTACCAAATTTCTGGACTTTTGGTTGAGAAACACTGCATTGTAGGGTTGTCAGTTTTTGTTACACAGCACACATGTGATGTGATAAATAATTATATCACTTGCAAAGTGTTCACCAGAACACTGAATCCATGATGAAGGCTGAAAGAGGTGGCCACCTCTCCTTCCTTTACACCACTGATATTTACAAAGTACCTATTGGTTCACATAGTTCACTGGCAATCCATCTGAACCAGCCTGTTTGTGAACGTAAGTCACTCCAACAAGGTCATATATTCCACACTGGTACACAGCCAGACCTCTTTATGTCACTTTCCTGCCTTATATCCATATCTCCTTCATTCCAACAGCAGGTGCTGTCCAGCATGACATGCTGTGTGTTGGGCTACCACCGAAGATCTCCTGTTACCTTTTCTCAAAGAAGAATGACCCAAGCATATACTGCATCCTGTGTGAGTGTGGTCAGTTCTTTACTGGACACATATGGTGGACTGTTTAGACTAATGTACAGTAGCGCTAGTGGAAAAGCAAGACATCAGAAGTTACAGAATACCAAATCGTGATACTTGGATTGGAACATCAAGGATGCAGTTGAGATTGAGCTCCATCCCAACAACATAAAGAGGGAGGGTGGCCTTGTCTTGAGCAGGTAATGAAAACCTCATTCACTCCGAAAAGGTATAGAGTACATTTCCCTGCCAGGGTGTGCAATGTTGAACATTATGGCCTATTTCAGAGCCATAGTCCAACTACCACTGAAGATGATTAGTTGTCCTGAATAGCCCTTTCCCATTCTTGACCTGCACAGCCTCCCTGGCTATATTGTGGTCTGACTTGCCTGTGGTCTTTCTATGTAAGCCAAGATTTCTCTCATTTCCTTTAACCTCTTGGAAACATCTTTCAATGTCCTGTATTTGTATGCATCTTGGTGTTCTGGTTCAACCGAGATTTCTCTTATGTCATTTCTTCTCCCTTTCATTCATAGAATCTTTCTGACACCACTTTTCATTTCCTTGTGCGTTCCACCTATGGTCCCAACACACTGTAGAGTGCCATTATTTCAGTCGTCTTTCTTGCCCTCCACCTACTTATGCCCAGTTTTCTTTGCAGCATACTCTTTTTGGACCACCCTGAAGATGGAGACATTGAGCTCTTCCATTAATTTGGTACCTATGTACCAGTCAACATGGCATTGTATCTCAGAATATTGGAATCTTAAATAATTATACAATTTGATTATTTATTTCTGTTCATAATTTTCACTACTACAGTTGTCCATATCATTAAATTAGTCAGATAATTTTGCATAAGAAGGATAAAACTAGTTTGGTGTATTGTGTAACAAGGTTTGATTAACTTGGTTTTGAAAGAAAGAAAATGCATTACCAAGCACTGAAAAATTCATTTACAAAGGTGACATTAATTAGCTGGATAGACATATCTAATTTGATGACAGTAACCTGTTTTCTTGATCATGAAAGTGAATCTGATTGAATTATGGCAGAGTTTAAAGAATTTGTCATTATGGCTGTAACAGTAATAAACAATAGTTATAAAGGTCATTGTTGCTTCATTATGAACTGCAGAACCATATACTAAGTACTTGACTCATTTCCTACAAGGGTGTTGAATTGCTCGTCCGCAGGCCAAAGCTGCATTTATTTAACTGCTTGAGAGCCAGACCATATAAAAAATTTAATTATGTTATCTCATATGTTTCACCAAATTATTTGTTTCAAGCAGATTACATTATTAGCTGTGCCTGAAATGTAAATAAACAGCTACAGAAATGGCACTCTTCCTGTTTTCAAAACTGTCATTAAGTCTTGTAGGATTGAAGTCTGCCATAGCTTGTAATAAGACTTATACAAGGAGGTCAGTCTTTAGCAAAATTGTTTAATACCTTTCACACAAAGTAAACAAGTTATGTCGTCATAAGCTCTGGGGTTTTTAAATTCGTGGACTGTGATGTAATTTGCAAATGTTATTGGGAGGAGCTGGAACTGATGCTTATCTGAAAATACTTAGTCAAACGGTGTTTCAAATTTTGTGATACCTTTCATTAAAAGAGACTGTGTGTTTGTCAGACAAGGATATCGTGTAATTAGACATGACAGATTTCATTCTGGAAGATGTTTTCAATGTGGTCGCAAGGACAGCTGCTAATTCGGAGATAGTGTGCCTCTGGCAAACACTTATAAACACTTAAGGACATTTTCTTCTTGGAATTTGCCTTTAGCTGCAGTATTTTAGTACAAATAAATTAACTCATACATTTTGGTGGCAGTTCCTTATGATTGAAGTCAGTTTGGTTTGGTGTCACTTCCTAGCGGTTGAAGTCGATTGGGTTTGGACATGATCTTTGTTATACAAGGGTGTATCCAAAAGTTCCAGGACAGTATTTGTAAAAAGAAATTTGCTTACCTTGGATGTTAAATTCCTACATCACCTTCAAAGTACTCCCCTTTTGCACGAATACAATGGTCCCAGCGTTTCTGCCATGCTTAGAAGCATACCTGGAAGTCCCTTTTTGGGATTGTGTCAAGTACCCACTGCGATTCCTCTTGAATCTCTTCATTGGTGTCGAATGTTTGACCCTTCATCTGAAGCTTCAGCTTGGGAAAGAGGAAAAAGTCACAGGGGGCCAGATCGGGTGACTATGGGGGATCACTGTCATGTTCTTGGCCAAAAACTGCAAAACTTTAAAGGACCTGTGAGCCGGGGCATTGTCGTGTTGGATAATGAGGTTCTGGTTTTGCCATTTCTGTGGCCTCTTGTGCCGCACATTTTCACATAACCTTCTTAGAACATCACAGTAGAAGTCTGCATTGACCGTCATTCCAGGTGAGACAAATTCCCGGTGTACGATCCCCTCTTGGTCAAAGAAACAAGCATCGTCTTCAGTTTGCTTTTTTGGGTCTTGGAGACACAGGACTCTTCCATTGCGAAGATATCAGTTTTGTCTCTGGGTCGTAAGCATAAACGATGCTTTCATCGCCTGTGATGACATTCAAGAGGAGTGTGGGGTCGTTTATCACAGTTTCCTTCAGTTCCTGACAGATCGCTACTCGTCTGTCTTTCTGATCCTGGGTCAACACTCTCGGCACATACTTCGCTGCAATCCGATGCATGTTCAGCTGTTCTGTGGGAATTCGCTGACAAGATCCATAACCAATTCCAACCTCTGCACAGAGATCGTGTATGGTACGACGACGATCCTGGTTGACAGCCACCCATACCTGTTCCACTTTTGAGGGGGTTGTTGCTGTGCTTGGCCG
>Ga0123354_10020179_pt1 | contig 10475 bp, 7 predicted proteins | sample TergutLab28metaG_2_FD_97872 | JGI IMG/M metagenome (GOLD analysis project Ga0123354, IMG submission 97872) | Labiotermes labralis P4 segment gut microbial communities from Petit-Saut dam, French Guiana - Lab288 P4 | ecosystem: Host-associated > Arthropoda: Insects > Digestive system > Gut ...
TATGACGGCGTGATCGAGTGGTTTGCCGCCAATATGCCCGACGCAGGGTCGGAGCTCCGCTTCCGCGATCCTTTCCAACTGCTGGTGGCTACCATCCTCTCGGCGCAGTGCACCGACAAGAGGGTCAATATGGTTACGCCGGCGCTTTACCAGCGTTACCCCACCGCCGAGGCGATGTCCAAGGCCACGGCGGCGGACATTTTACCATATATAAAAAGTGTCTCCTACCCCAACAACAAGGCGGCCCATCTGGCGGGCATGGCGAGGATGCTATATGAGCGTTTCGGCGGGGTGGTGCCCGACGACCCCAAGGTTTTGCAGGAGCTGCCGGGCGTGGGACGCAAGACGGCCAATGTGGTTACGTCGGTGATCTACGGCAGGGAGGTGATGCCGGTCGACACCCACGTCTTCCGCGTGTCGGCGCGCATCGGCCTGGTGCACAACGCCAAAACTCCGCTCCAGACCGAGGAGCAGCTCACCGCCCACATCCCCGCGCACCTGCTGCCCATCGCCCACCACTGGCTGATCCTCCACGGCCGCTACGTCTGCATCGCCCGCAAACCCAAGTGCGCCGAGTGCGGCATCAGCGCATTCTGTAAATATTTCGCCAGCCAACAAAACGGCCTCCAAAAAATTTAATATCTTTGTAGAATTATGTTAGGGATCGACAGGGGAGAGATCGAAAAGTTGGCCGCGCTGCTCGACGCGGGGCCACGGCGCATCGTGTTAGTGGGCCACACCAATCCCGACGGCGACGCCATCGGGGCGATGCTCGGCTGGGGCGGGGTGCTCGAGGACCGGGGGCACACGGTGACATATATCGTTCCCAACCGCTTCCCGTCGTTCCTCGACTGGATGGAGAGCATATCCAAAATAGTGATATTCAAGGAACACGTCGACAAGTGCGAAAAAGCCACAGCCGACGCCGAGGCGATCTTCTCGATGGATTTCAACCAGCCCGACCGCCTCGAGGCGCTGGGCGAGGTGATCGCCTCGAACACCCACGCGACGAAGGTGCTCATCGACCACCACCTCGATCCGCCCTCCACGTTCGATGTCGTCTTCTCGCGCGTCGACTCCTCGTCCACCTCCTATCTGGTCTACAATATAGTTATGCAACTCTATGACCCCGAGGCGATAACCAAACCCGTGGCCGAGGCACTCTACGTGGGCATGATGACCGACACGGGCAACTTCAGCTTCGGCAACCTCACCGCGGGCGTCTTCCGCGCGGTGGCCGACATGGTCGACAGGGGGATCAACATCCCCGCGATCAATAACAACGTCTACAACAGTTATTCGGAGGGGCGCATGCGCCTGTTGGGCTACGTTTTAGGCACGAAGATGCACATCATCGAGGCGCACCGCGTGGCCTACATCGCCCTCGGCGAGGAGGAGCTGCGCCGCTACAACTTCCAGATGGGCGACACCGAGGGCTTTGTCAACTTCCCGCTCATAATCAAGGAGATGCGCATGTCGGCGATGTTCGTCGAGAACCGGCGGTTCATTCGCGTGTCGCTGCGCAGCAAAGGCGATCTGGACGTCAACCTCTTCGCCCGCCGCTACTTCGACGGCGGGGGCCACAAGAACGCCGCCGGCGGCCGTTCCTACGATAATATGGAACGCACCATCGAACGTTTCCGCACGGCGGTGGACGAATTTTTCGGCTGAACTGAAAAATAGATTTTTTTATTCCTCTTACTATGGACTTGGGAAAACTTAAACTCGTCTCTCCACGGCAAATGTGGAGCAACGAAGAGCGCGATTTCACCCCATGGCTTGCCAACAACATTGAAGAGTTGAGCAAAGTTATCGGCATTGAGATGGAGGTCGAGAACACCGAAGTAGCCGCAGGGCCATACTCTGCAGACATCCTCGCCAAGGATACCGGTACCGACCGATATGTCGTTATCGAAAATCAACTTGAGAAAACAGACCATGACCATCTGGGGAAGTCGATAACCTACGCATCCGTGTTGGATGCCTCCACTATCATTTGGATTGCCACTAAATTTACGGAAGAACACAAAAAGGCTTTGGACTGGCTTAACGACCACACCACAGAGGATCTGTCGTTTTACGGAGTTCAGGTAGAGCTGTGGCAAATAGACGAGAGTAAAGCGGCTGTAAAGTTAAACATAGTCAGCAGACCCAATCAGGCTGTCAGAGAGGCCGCGAGGTCAAAAGCAACAGAAGCCTTATCAGACAAGAGAAAGTCCCAACTCGAATTCTGGAATAAATTCAAGGATAAACTTTCCAAAACTAAAAAGATATCTTCTCCATTACAAACTCCGAGACCACAATATTGGTTCGATGTCTCATTAGGAAAATCCTATATTAATATTTCGAATATCTACAACACAGAAACCAGCACCGTAGGGGTGCGTATTTACATTAGCAATAAAATTGTTGATGAAATGTTACCGTTCCTCGAAGAGAAAAAGATCGAGATAGAAGAGGCTATCGGAACCAAATTAGAGTGGAACCCCAAGCCGGAAAACAAGGATAAGACAATCGGGCTGTACCACAACTTCGATGATCCGCGGAAAGTCGATGAGGCCTTGGATTGGCTTGTCGAGTACACGATCAAGTTCAGAGAGGTGTTCTCAAAGATCATAAAGCAATATCAATAGCCATTTGCCTCAACACCCACAGGAATGAGGGACAAAGAAGCAGAAAGCCCGCCTCAAAAGGACGCCTCGCGGGGGGGCCTGTCGCCGGACGCAGAAGAGCGCGCGCTGGCGGAGGAGATCGCGCTTCAAAAAGATATAGCGCAATCGAAGCCGCCCAAGAGGCTCAAGGCCTCGCGGGTGATCCTGCCCGTGATCATCGGGCTGGGGGTGGTGGGCTACATGTTCTACCGCGACTTCGACCCGGAGGTCTTCGACAACATCCATTTCACTTGGGCCACGGTATTCTGGATCGTGATGGCGTTCGTGTTCATGTTCGGGCGCGACATCGGCTACATGATCCGCATCCGCGTGTTGAGTCACAGGCGCCTCAACTGGCGGCAGGCGTTCAGGGTGATAATGCTTTGGGAGGCCACCTCGGCCGTCACGCCCGCCGCACTCGGGGGGACGAGCGTGGCAATCCTGTTCGTCTACAAAGAGGGCATCGACCTGGGGCGCAGCTCGGCCATCGTGATGCTCACCTCGTTCTTCGACGAGCTCTATTTCACCATCGTCTTCCCCATAGTGATGTTCGGTGTGGGAGTTGACAGGCTCTTCGACATCTCGCTCTCGTCGGGGGCGCTGACCACGGGGTTGATGGCCTTCGCGCTGATCGGTTATTTTATCAAGCTGGCGTGGACGGTCATGATGGGCTACGGGCTGTTCGTCAACCCCAAAGGGATCAAATGGCTGATCGAAAAGATATTCACGCTGCCTTTCCTGCGCCGTTGGCACGAAGGGGCGCACCGCACCGGGGTCGAGCTGGTCGAGGCGGCCACCGACATCCGCGGCAGCGGCTGGCGTTTCTGGCTGGGGGCGACCGGGGCGACCTTCCTCTCGTGGAGCTCGCGTTTTTTGGTGGCCAACGCCCTGATAATCGCTTTCTTTTCGGTTAGCGACAACCTGCTGCTGTTCGCGCGCCAGCTCATTATGTGGACGATGATGCTGGTGGTACCCACTCCGGGGGGCAGCGGCTTCGCCGAGGTGATATTTTCCACATATTGCCGCGATTTGATCACCGTCCCACTCTACCTGCAGCTGAGCGCGGCCACCCTCATCGCCTTCTTCTGGCGCGGGGTTACATACTATCCCTACATCCTGGCCGGCATTATAGTTTTCCCGAACTGGATCAGGCGCAGCTTCGGCCGCAGCTCCAAAAAGAGTTAGAAAGGAATATTCAAATTCCACCCGTATTGCATCCCGTAGCCCGAATAATAGGCCGACAGGGTGAGGGTGAGATTGATGGCGGCGATAAAACGGAAAGGGGCGAAATCGACCAGAAGGTCGCCGCCGTAGGAATAGAGGCTGTGCCAGCGGCTTGGTACCTGGCGACTGCCGAAATCCTGATATTCGCCGTAGCAACCGCCGGCGTTGATTCTCAGGCGGCGGAAATAGATTACAGAGCTCCATCCCCCGTCGGGATACCACACCGGCAGTTGATAGTCGGCGGCGGCGGCGCTGTAACGGCGCATGTGTAACCCAGAAGGGGTACCCCACGGCACGAGCTCCTGCTGCGAGAAGACAAACAGAGTGGAGGCATCGGTGGTCTGGAACTGCGAGGTGGCGCGCAGGCGCACGCTGTGGTGCAGCGCGACCCCGGGCAGGAACACGCGTGCGAAGGCCGAGTAGAGGTTGCTGTAACGGTCGTCGCCGGGGGCGAAGGTGGTCGACAGGCGCACCTGATAACCCAGGCGCGGCAGGAAATCCTTGTAGGCCGGGCGTAGATTGTCGCTATATTGCAGCGAGGCGGTCATACTGCCGCTCCCCTCGCGGCCGGGGGTATTGTCGGGGTTGATAACAAGCGAGTTATCGTAAGTGTAAGAGACGATGGGCGTCAGTGTCCGGCTGTGGTAGCCCGACGAGAGCGAGACGGGAACGTATGCGCTCACCCCCGCGCCCAGATAGGGTTTGACGCTGACCTGCGCCGCCTGGTTACTAAGGGAGCTTATATTCTGGTCGCCACCGCCATATTGCACCGCCAGCGAGAACTTGACCGGCAGGCCGAGATAATCCATCCTGCCCGTCCACATCGAGCCGTAGCGGGTGTAACCATAGCCGAAGGTCGAGACCACCGAGTTGAGGAGGTTCTGCGAGATGAGCGTGACCCCGGCGTGGACGGTGGGGAGCGTGCCGCTGAGTGCCGTCGAGGGATCGTACCATGCGGGGGCCCAGCTGTGGAAATTGAAAAGGCGCAACCCCGCGTGGTAATTTTTTGACGGCACGGGCAGCGAGCTGTCGACCTTGACCGTGTCGATATTGAAGATGTTCCACTCGCCGCGCGGGGGATTGACCACGTTGCACGGCACCGGGGCGGGGTCGACACGCTCCAAAGTGTCGAGATTGCCGACGGTCTGTGCCGAGAGCAGGTAGCCCTGCGGGCCGAAGGTGGTCATGACGATGTGGCGGCCGTCGAGGGTGGCGGGCGCGACGGAGCCGTAGGTCGAGGTCGAGATGCGATATTCCGTGCGGGAGGCGATGTCGAACATGTGCGCCTCGTCCTTACCCGAGGCTATCGAGTTGAAATAGAGCCTGCCGCCCGAGGCGTTCAGGTTGGCCACGGTGATATGGGCGGGACGGTTTATGGCCTCGAACCCGGAGAGTGTTGTGTCGGCCGAGCCCAGCCACATGCCCCCGTCGCTGAGCCCTATAAAGTAGAACCGTTGCATGAGATCGTCATAGGCCAGCCCGTGTACGGAGATGGTGTCGGGAAGGTCGAGGTGGCGCGCGCCATATTTTATAGAGTAAGTGCCGTCATAGTTATACTCCACCACCGCGTAGCCGTCCTTCATCGCCACCGGATAGAGCGTCTGCCGCTCGCCGCGCACCAAGCGCACCCGCCCCGAATGCAGGTCGAGGCGGCAGAGCTGCGAGTTGACCTTCTGATCCCACAGCGTGCTTTGGCGGTATTCCGTCCAGTAGACCTCCCCGTCGCGCTCCGAAAGGCGGCTGCTGGGGACACCGGTGTGGGCGATCACCTCCTCTTTGCCGCTCTGCGGGTCGACCCGCACGATGCGGAAGGGACGGTCGAGGTCGCTCTTTATGGCGAGCACATCGCCGCCGGACAGGAGCACGGGTGAAGTGTATGTGGTGTAGCTCGTTACCGGTAGATTGGGCACCACCGCGGCGCTGTTCTCCACCCGCGGGAGCGAATCCCAATAGTGGCCGAGGTCGGTGAACGCCTCGTTGAAAATTTTGCGGACTTTGGTGTTGTAATATCTCCGCATGGCGATATTCTTGGTGAATATCATCCAGGTGTTGCGCGTGCTGAAGCGGATGATGCGGTCCCAGAAATCATTGCCGTAGTGGTAGTCCGTCCACGAGACGAGCTGGTAACCGAGTGCGTAGTGGTCGGGGATATAGTCTTTGAAAGAGCCGCAGAACCACTTGTCGAAGGGGTAAGGTTTTGCGCCGCTCCCCGTCCCGCCGCCGAAGAAGCGCCCGCAGTCGTTGAGCATGCGGTAGTTGATGTTGAACGAGGGTTGCAGGCCGCGCCCGTAGGTCGAGAGTTGCGTCTCGCACAGCACCGCGTCGCCCTCGAGGTACCATATCGGCAGGAGTATCTGCGCCACCAGGGGCGACTGCTGGCCCAATATGTACGAAAAGGCCTTGGTCCAGCCGCGGTTCTGGTTGTTGTACTGGACGTTATGACGGTATTCGTGGGTGGCCAACTGCTTGAGCCAAGGCTCGGAGTAGGTGTCGCTCTCGGGCGCCGCCACGAATTCGATGCGCTTGGGGGCCCACATTACCAGGCCGTTCGAGAGAAAATTGCGGGTGTGGAGCACCAGCGGAGTGCGCATCGTGCCATAGGTGTAGCCGAAGCTCACGTAGTGGCGCACGGTGTCCATATATTTGAGGGCGCGGGCGGCGATGCCCTCGCTCCCCTCCGGAAAGACCACGCGCAGGTCGGGCGTCTTGAGTTGCCGCCACCGCAGCGAGGCGGGCTCGATGCCGGTCGAGTAGAACTGGGCGCGGGCCGCGGATACCCAAAAGAGCGAGGCGGCGCACAGCAACAGCGCGGCCCGCAAAGTCCGAAGCGCGACGGGATTGCAGGCAAGGGGGACGGGACGACGAGCGCTTGCGCAGCACAGGCCGAAGGCCGGGGCGAACCGATGCCAAGCCGAGCGCCGTCGAGCTTGCTCAGACGGCCGAGGCGCGAACCGAGCAGCGTGGCGAGGGCAGAGCCAAGCTTGCTTGGGCTCTGCCGAGGTAGCGCGAGGAAGCCCGAAGGGCAACTCGGAGGAAGGCGAAGCCAGCCGCACGTCCCCCTTGCCTGCCAAAGCCCGCAATATACGCAACGCTTTCATCCTCCCGCCTTTTTAGCTTTGTAGCCCTCGCCGGCGAGGATGGCGATTACCTTGTCGCGATGATCGCCCTGGATTATGATCTCTCCCTCCTTGGCCGTGCCCCCGACCCCGCACTTGCTCTTGAGCAGGCGCGCCAACTGCGAGAGGTCGTCCTCGCCGCCCACGAACCCGCGCACGATGGTGGCCTGCTTGCCTCCGCTGCGATGGCGGTCGATCCACACCCTCAGATCCTGCTGCGAGGGGGGCAGGGTAGCGGCCTGCGCTCCGGCGGCGGTCTCGTAACGGAACCCGGGATCGGTCGAATAGACCACGTTGAGCCTTTGCTTCCAGTCGTTGTCGGCCATAGAGAGGGAATAGAGGGGGAATTGTGCGGACAAAAATACGAAAAAATAACTACTTTTGCACCGGTATGAACAACCGTTCCCAAAACAGGCGCGACGAGAGGCTCATGGCCCGCCGCCGGCAATGGCAGAGCGCCCCGCTCCCCTCGCGCATCGAGCCGGGCCCCGACGCGGTTCTGAGGAAAGTCTTCGTTGAGGGTTACGGCGACGTGGCGTTCTGGCGCGGCATCTTCAGCCATTATGAGACCGACAAGCTGCGCTTCGAGATCAGCGTTCCCCACCGCGCCGACATGGCCAAGGGCAAGCAGGTGCTGCTAAAAATCCTCGAAGAACATGACGGGGACACCATTCTGTGCATGGACAGCGATTTCGACTACCTGTTCAACTCCGGCAACCACCAATCCTACACCATCAACCACACCCCCAACGTCTTCCACACCTACGCCTACGCCTCGGAGAACTACCTCTGCTACGCTCCCTCGCTGCACAACGTCTGCGTCAAGGCTACCAAGAACGATGTGCGCATCTTCGATTTCGAGCAGTTCATGGCCGCCTACTCCAAAGCCATATACCCGCTTTTTTTGTGGTATGCCCACTCCGCGCTGAGCCGTAACGAAAATTATTTCCCGCTGATAGATTTCCGCACCAGCGCGAAGCTCAACTATGTGGAGGTGGACAACAACGGGCGCAACACCATCGTCTGGCTGGAGCACCAGGTCGAAAAACGCCTTGCCTTGCTCGAGCAAAAATATCCCGCATCCAAAGAGCGCCTGCCCGAATTCGAAAAAAGCATCCGCGAGCGCGGGGTAACACCCGGTAACACCTATCTTTTCATGCAGGGCCACACGCTGATGGACAACGTGGTGATGGTGGTCCTGAACGCCGTGTGCGAGCAGCTTAAAGCGATGGCCAACAACAGCATTGCTGTCTCGCGCATGAACGGTCAGGCGTTGCGCAACGAGATTAGCAACTACAACAACGAGTTGCGCAACGTGCGTGAGATCCTGCTCGACAACGAGAACTACAAGGATTGCTTCCTATATTGCAATCTTCGCAAAGACATTGAGGACTACCTCGCCGGAAAACCCGCAACGAAATGAGTTCTGCCGCTACTGCTGCGCCAAAACAAAAACACCCCAAAGGGCTCTACATGCTCTTTATGGTGGAGATGTGGGAGCGGTTCAACTACTATGGCATGAGGGCGCTATTGACGCTCTTCATGATCAGCTCCGTCATAGGGTTCGACAAATCGACGGCGTTCCGGGTCTACGGCTGGTTCACGGCGTTGGTCTATCTGACGCCCGTGCTGGGTGGCCACCTGGCCGACAGATATATAGGCAAGCGCCACTCGATCACCATCGGCGCCGTGCTGATGATGGTGGGGCAGTTCACCATGGCCGCCTACGGCTTTGTGCCGGCGCAAACGGCGCTCTTTGCGGGCCTCGCTCTGATCGTGGTCGGCAACGGCTTCTTCAAACCCAATATTTCGAGCATCGTGGGCGAGCTCTATGAGCCCAACGACCCGAGGCGCGATGGCGGCTTCACCATCTTCTACATGGGCATCAACGTGGGCGCTTTCATCGCCCCGTTCATCACCGGCTTCGTGGGCGAGCAGAGCCGCCTCTCCGCGCCGCAGTGGGTCGAGTGGCGCTACGGCTTTATGGCGGCGGGCATCGGCATGTTAGCGGGACTGATATGGTATCTGGCCTCACAGCGAAAATATCTGGGCGACACGGGGTTGCATCCGGTGTCCAGAACCGGCGCCGCCGGTTCTGCCGGCGCGAAGACGCCGGCAGAACCCCTCACCAAAGAGGATAAGGACAAGCTGAAGGCCATTTTCACATTCACTTTCATAGCCATATTTTTCTTCACCTTCTTCGAGCAGGCGGGCTCTTCGCTCAGCACATTCGCCGACGAGTCGGTTAACAGGCTCATCAATCTGCCTTTCATAGGCCGTTTCGAGATCCCCGCCTCGTGGTTCCAGTCGGTCAACCCCATAGCCATCGTGCTGCTGGCCCCGATCTTCGCGAGGATGTGGATCAGGCTGGGCACCAAGGGACGCGAGCCCTCCGTGCCCGTGAAATTCGGCTGGGGCGTGCTGCTGACGGGAGTGGGATTTCTGGTGTTGATGGTGGGGGCGATGTTCCTGGTATCCGGCCCGATCAACATGTTCTGGCTCATAGCTCTGTACATTCTCCACACCACCGGCGAGCTGTGCCTGTCGCCCGTCGGCCTGTCGATGGTTACAAAGCTCGCCCCGGCGAAGCTGATGTCGATAATGATGGGTGTATGGCTCACCTCGTCGTTCTTCGGCAACCTCGTGGCCGGCTATTTCGCCGGAATGTCCGAGACGTGGAGCAAACCCACTTTCTTCGCCGTGCCGGGGGTGGTGCTACTCGTGTTCGGTGTGGTGGTGTGGATGTTCGCGGGCCGCATCAGGCGGTGGATGCACGGGGTGAAGTAGAAGACGCCGGCTCCCGGCGGGGCCCAATATTCTCAAACAGGGGAAGTTATTTACAAAAGACTAACAATCAGGATACTTGTTGTGAATATTTTAGTATGTTTGCGATAATTAAACTTGGAATGGGAGGGATGAGGGGTTTATGTGTATTAATATAGAAGTGGTATAAAACAGATATGGCGGGTGCGGCCAACATAAGAAGGTTAGGAGCTGTTTTGCTGCTGCTTTTGGCGACGGGTTGCGCCGAGACCGATCTGAACACTCCGACGGGCGGGGGCAGGACAGCCTACGACCCGTCGAAGGTCATCGCCGTAACCACGCAGGTGTCGTCTCTCAGTGGGCCGGCGGGCCCCGCCACACGCGGCACGCCCGTCGACAACGTCAGCCAGATGACCACCCTCGGCCTGTTCTGCTCTTACTCCGCCAAGAACACTTACGACACGACTGTAAACAAGCCGGTCTATATGTTCAACGAGCAGTTGGAACTCCATGCGGACGGTTTTTGGTATTACAGCGGGACGCCCTTGATGTGGTGGGGAGCAACTTACCCTTCGACCGTCCCCGCAGCAAGCATGTCGGCTGCCGACCACTACACCTTCTTCGCCTATGCGCCCTTCGCAACCGCTTCTAACGGCATCGTGGTAACATCCGACTCGACCAAGGCCGGCATCCCTACCATGAGCTACACAGTCCCGACGAA
>Ga0123354_10020182_pt1 | contig 10475 bp, 8 predicted proteins | sample TergutLab28metaG_2_FD_97872 | JGI IMG/M metagenome (GOLD analysis project Ga0123354, IMG submission 97872) | Labiotermes labralis P4 segment gut microbial communities from Petit-Saut dam, French Guiana - Lab288 P4 | ecosystem: Host-associated > Arthropoda: Insects > Digestive system > Gut ...
AAATATGCGAGTGGAGTGGGTAGCCAGTAGTCTTGCACTCTACCTCAGAACATGGTGTATCCAGCATTACTACCATTACTACTGCTGATGCGCACACCTCGGCTGCCAGTAGTCGACTGAACTGACCTCCCCGCAAATTTAAATGGACTCGTCCGTTTCGCTAAAGACTAAATCTGGTTTCTGCGCGTGTGCCATCACGTTTCAAACGTGCTCTACTCATGTCTGTTAAGAGGTTGAGTGGACCCCAGGGCCATAGTGCGGCCGGAATGATTATGTCAATGAAAAATTTCATTGAACACATCGGGAGTCGAACCCACGACCTTCCGGTTTGTAGCGCAGTGCCAACCTAGCGCAGAGGTTAAAGAAAGATAAGGGCAATACCTCTACTCCCCGTCTATATCTTCATGGCAGGTTACAGGGTGAACTTTACCTTTTACTACTTCACATTCTGGAAACCGAAGTCAACGCTCACAAGAACCTGCCAGTGGCTCCTATCCCGAGTCACAGGAATACAGTCCTCACCCTTTAATAATGTGAGTTTCATTATCCTTCTACCGTAACATTCCATCCATCCCCTAACCTCGTCCATTTTAGCCATCCAGTCAGGCATTTCCTCAATGAAACAATAGATATATTATAAGGCATCGTGCTCCTTCGTCATTTCATTTATAAACCCTGACTGGCAGACGCCAACTGAAACTTTCATGTCATTCGGCGACATTGGTGACAAGCTCGGAGATCAACTTGGCACGTGTCTGGCAGCACACCCTCAGTGTGTGTGTGTGTGTGTGTGTGTGTGTGACGATGTCGCTACGCCACATATAATATACTCGTACCAGAAGCGGCTTCCAGACGTCAGTTCCGCTCAACGAAAATCTCATGCGTGATAATTCTGAGCCATCAGACGTCAAGTCAGTGTACATGTAAATGTGTGTCTCTCTCTGTGTGTCTGCGCGCGCGCGCAGTTTGCATAACCTGGCAGCCATAACTATTTCAAGTTATCACAAATGTGCATCATCTGCCTATTGTACTTCCTGTTCAAGGTCTAGTCACATTACTGCACAAACTCTGTCCCGATTCACTTCTGTCCTGTCTGCCTGCTGGATGGTGGGATGGACACACTCTATAAACCATAAAGCGATCTACAACCAACCCCGTTTCATGGATATATATATCCTTTGTTACGCACCTCCATCAGGATGGCTACAACGGTGGCCGAAACATGTAGGAGGCATACTATGTTGATAATATAAGATACTTACACATTATGTGTATCTGTTGTCTCGTTACCACACATAAGGCTCAATGCAAGTAAATGGATTATGTAAAAACCTTATAGTATGTCTGTAAGTGGCATCAGAGATATGGACAAACTCTCATTTTCACAACACGACCTAAATCAAGGAAGAATATCGGGTGCCTGTTTCTTGCAGCGTTACGGTGTTGGTTAAAAAGTAACAGTGGTCTCTTGTTCTTTAAGTTCTGTAGGAAGTTCATTAAACAAGCAATGCACAAGTGTTATGTAACATAAATGCTGCTACACACGTCGCGTTCGGCGTGTGGTATAGCATACAGGAACGGCACTAAGTTCCTGCAGCACATCTTATTTTGTGAGAAACCTGGACATAAAACGGAAACGCATCTCGGTTTTTAATATTTTCATACTTCTCCATTTGTATGTTCATAACGAATCACAGTCGTGTCTTTGGGTCCGTGCTGTTAGGTTATTTTTAAACCTTCTCCCAAAGAACAGGCTGCTGCTTACATACTGATAACGGGTAGGCCAGTAAAATATTGCACAATTTAACATTTGTTGATGAAACGAGCAGAGAAATTGTGAAATTTCTATAATTATACAGGGTCCGGCAGAAATATCTGACGATTTGGCAACACAGCTGTGAGTGGTATCGTTGGCGTGGGGAATTTATCCTTGAGCGCCCTTCTAGCGAGACTCAAAGCATTTCAGTTGCCATGGAGCAATGGTCTGTACAGCATCGGGCTTTCGCTGTGGAGACGTATTTTTAAAACAACGATTCTGTCGTTGTGACTCAGCTGATATTTCGTCGGCACCTCAATATTCATCGGAACGACAGTGTCCCTAGTCGCAATACTGTACTGTTGTGGGTGAGAAACTGCAGAGAAACAGCGTCTGCCGCAAAAAGAAAGCCTCCAGGAAGATAACCTTCACTTAGAACTCCTGAGGACTTCGAACGATTGCTTCAGGTTTTTGTCAGAATCTTTCGCTTGCGGGAATGTACTGACAACAAGGGACGCCACCTCACAGACACTATATTCAGGAAGTGAATATGTAATTAAAATTCTTTGAGATAAAGATAATTTTAGTAATAAATTCACGTTAAAAGATAGTATACTTTTCATTTTATTGTAACTTAAAAATCGTCTGGTTTTTCTGCCGGACCCTGTATATGTATGTATGTATGTATGAATGCATGCAAGTATGTATGCATGTATATATATATATATATATATATATATATATATATATATATATGCAAGGCCAACCACCCTTCGTGATATTCTCTGTAGGTTTGCACATGTCCTTGCAGAATTGATGCTACAGAGGGACAGCCAAACCTCGCAGTTTACAATGTAAGCAGTTGAAGATAACGGAACGGCGAGCGCGCCAATATGTGAAGTGTGGTCGGCACTAGTGTCATTTAACGTACGCTCTTGAAACCAATACGAATATAACAGATCGCATCTCACTGTACCTAAATGCAATAACGACTTTCTTTGCCTTTTGCGTGGGAGTAGGGGGTAGGCCTACGAATGCTCAAGATACACGCGGATTCTACAGCACAATGTTTGTCCGATTTCAAACCACAATTGAGAAGCCCCAAAAATGTTTCGCAAAATTCCCCTGTTTTGATTTTCATGAACATCAGGTCAGAGCTTCTTTACCTTCAACACGCGTGCAGACGGACGGATGGACTGAGACATTTGACAGGGCGCTCTGTAGTAGAGCAAACGTAAAGGTAAAGAGCACCCTTGTACAGGCACTGAGGCTCTGTACAGGCCCTACGGCCCATAGGGGGAGTGGAGGTATAGCTCTACTCTTTCTTGACCACGGCACTAGAAGGGGGTGAGGGGTCAGCTTCAAACCCCGGCCGCTCTTTACTCCCGGGGAAGACCCGGTACCCATTGTACAGGAGGGTGGCTGGGCCCCAGGGCCGGTCTGGACAGGTGCGGAAAATCTCGCCCCACCGGGATTCGATCCCCGGACCGTCCAGCCCGTAGCCAGTCCCCATACCGACTGAACTATCCCGACCCACACAGCAAACGTGCCTGGAACTACAAACAAAACCCCACACTAAGTTCTTCACAAAAATGAATTACTGTAACAATAATAATAGCGATAGGTCTGTGGAAATGAAAAATAGTACCCTGGAGTTTTGACGCAGTTCTTTGGTTTAGAAAATGCAGCTTGTGACAACACAGTAGCAGTTAAATTTGGCAGATTTCACCCCTTAATTCTGTGTATACAGCAACAGGGCACTGCACCACAGTAACGGAATTACAGCACTTACCGACACAGAACACCAAACGTGTAGGTAACGAGAGTCAATTCTTACCTGCAAAGAAAACAAAAGAAATCAATATCATCAACCGTACACGAAGCATCACGCCATTCAGACATACAGTTCAGCGAGGGCACAAGTACATGTGTGCTTAACGCCGATACCAGACGGAGCTGAAGGGCAGCTTGACATTTTTCAGCCGCTTGCTGAAAAAAAAAAAAAGTCCAGGCAACTCAGCGGCAAAGAAAGCTTTGTGGGCTAGTCACATTAGGAATAACAAGAAGTACGTCGACATCACGGGTGACAACGTTATGACGACACAATGTACGGAATTATGGCGCGTTGGCGCTTTATCAGTTCACTTTCCGGGCGATAAACTGAGTGCTGAATTTCAGGCAATGATGCAAGCAGCACAAACTGTGCACGGCATAGCTTAAATCATTACTTTATCTAAGTTATTAATTGCTACCTCTTGTAACGTTGCATTTTACTTTTATATATTAAATGTATTCCTAGAATTGGGACTGATCGTTTGAAAAACTACCGACTCTCAGACGTTACTTCATGTGCAATAATGCCAATTTTCCAAGTCTGTTCCCTAAATTTAGGGCTTCTTTATATGATGTGGCCATTTTAAATGATCATCTGAAGCAGGACAATCGTGCGAAGTGTACCCTTCTCATTTAAACGAATACCGTCTCCACTGCAAAGAACCAATCGGTTTAACGCCGTTAGAAAAATAATCGATGCTTATTTTAGGGATCGTACGAAGTACAGGCGGAGAAAGCGCAGCTTCTACAGGCTAAAAAAGACTGGTACAAATAGTAACCACCGCGATTTAAAAAGTTACGATAAAATCGTTTCATTCACGGTTACTCCTGATGATGAAGACAGTACATACTTTTTAGACGTCGCCACTCAGCTATCACACTATACGGCGTCATATTGCACAATACATAAATCTTCATATTTACTGCCATGGTGACCTCGGATCTCACAAATAAAAAAATCGTTTCCAGTCCAACAGCATTCGAATCGTTTTGCTAAACTTCTGTACTTTATCTCCTCTGAGAATATAAAAGCAGAGTATTCTTCCTGACAGCTTTCCCTAGCCGTGGTCAGGAAATGTCCTTTGTGCACTTCTGGTCCAGAAGAACTTGATAAATTTGTTTGTGCGGGAGTGTGGATAGCCTACCGGCAGGAAGGGCTATTTTATGTGGCAGATAGTAAAGTCGGTACGAGCTCAGCTGGGTGGGCCGCAACACACAGCGTCAGTTTCTGTACGCACCTATTAAAGTGGCTCATAATCTGTGTACAGATACAAAGAAGGGGGTACAAAGTGGGGAGGGAGGAAGCGGTCGTCAGCTATTTCAATGAGGTCCAACAGCAAATGAACTGGCATTTCTGCAACATATCACTACAGGGCAGAACATAAGCCAAGAGCTTAATAGCACCATTAGATTATATTTATGAAGCACATCGGGGTGTAACAATGTATACGCTGGACCCCAATGCAGTTTGCTCCCTATACTTGAATTATGTACGTGAAAAAACGTTCTATCTCGCAGGAACTTTCTAATGCGCGTACGAGGACACGTAGAGCGTGCATACAGTTGCCCTGGGTACAGGCCACGATTTAGATTGCAGAAGAGAACAGGTTCAAGCTGCCCTCTGTGTTCTTGATAATAAGAAATAGTGGATCACATATTTCTCCGTCCTAACCTGTTCACGGTATTCCTCAGTCCCTCCATCTACCAGGAAGTTCACAATAGGCGCAACCCTTTCCTTCAAAATCCCTAGGTCCACACATTGGCCAACTTCTCTTTCATTCTCAGGCATTCATTCCCTGTTGAAAAAAAGGACTCATACTTACTATATAAGAATCCGTTATCATTTATTCTGCTTCAATTCAGAATTAATTTTGAACGAGACGACCTTCTCTAAAAGTTTCAGGTCTCCTCCGATATGAGTCAAGCACCGAATCAACGCGGAATATCATAGCACAACACACACAACAGAACGACATGGAACAAGATAGGGCAGGGCAGCACAAAACAATACCGGTTAAATCGTAGTAACACATTACAATAAGAGACAGTACAGGACAAGATAAGACAGCGTACGAAAATACAGGATATAAAAAGAAACCACATGGCAACACCTCCTCATCATAGCAGATTATTCGTCACAGTCATTCAGAAACACCACATTCGGTAGGACTCCTCTGGACGAGTGATCGGCCCGTAGCAGAGACCTCTACCTTTCAACACACAACATTAACAAGACACAGACATAAATACCCTCGGAAGGATTCGAACCCGCAACCCCAGCGAGCGGCCGCAGACCCACGCCTTAGACCGCGTGGCCACACACACAATTGAGAACGCCTCTTCTAACTGCTTGTAATATAATCTTGGTTTAAAATTACACTTATTATTAACCAGTGCAGGAAGAATGCAATTATTTGCCAAAATGAGACGTAAGAGCTGCTGGTTTTTCCTACACAACGCTTACTGAAAACATTGTCTAAAGGCAGAGTTATGCCCATTTTCCACAAACTTCTTAAATTATTATAGTGTTTGGAATATCTGCTTTGGAGTGAGGGTGGACAATGGCATATAAAGGGTTTGTTATCAGTGGAAGCAATGCGTGCAACGTCAGTGTGTGTCTAATGTAGCCAAATATAACGACCGTTCTGTGGATTAAGTTAGACTGCACACGATGCTGCACCCTTTCAATACTGCCCATGATTCTTATCAAACTATAGGCCTTTTTATGCATTCAATACGCCCGGAACAATCATATTTGTCCAGTTTAATCAAATCAATGACCTCGTTGGCAGATATCAACATTCAGTGGGTGCCTTTAGGTTTTAAATAACGTTTACTGTATCTGTGTAAACCCTTGATATCGCTGTCTCCTGTAATCACCTCCGCCACCTAAAACTTGTTCTGTAACTTCTACGCAAGATTGCAAGTGCACACTTGATGCTCCTGTTTTCCCGACAGAAATTTTGTGTGCACTTCTCCCTTATGCGTTAACATATTTAATTCTTAATTTCATCGCTATAGTAACATGCACTGAAAAGTACAATTTACAACTGCCCTTACTAAGAAAGTCTATATCTCCTGTAACTTCATTTCTCTGAGATCCAACTATTCTCCTCAGCAAAATGTTAGCAGGTGCCCTTATTCTATATTCCTAATTTAGCGTCAAAAAATTTTATATCTTCACACAAGTTCAGTGAAATTATAAATTGACATTGTATATTGTTCTGTCTGTCTGTCTCTAATATAAGTGGTCGCTCTGTCGATAATAATTATGGTGAGGGATTTAAGGTGGCCACAATAGGCATTTTTCAAGACGACAGGTTATTAAAATATGACTAAAGAGCGCGACGGACAAATAGACAAAACAGAAGTCTTTTTTTCAGTAAAAGTATTGGTAAACAAGTAACGTATTAATGCAAAAAAAAAACGGACAGACTAGGTTTAAATTTTATATACATGGGTCCGTGCATCGTGAATCGAATGTAATAATTGTCCAACAAGATGCGACTTATTCAGTTTATTACATTTCTGTAGGCCAGCTGTACATGTTTCGTGTGTTGACACCCATCATCAGGAGCTCGTACAGCTGTAATTACAGCTTCTGGTATTTATATTGTTCCGTATGGAACAACGAGAGCGGATGTTAGTAGATCCGGTTAATCAATACCAGAAGCTGTAACTACAGTTTTACGAGCTCCTGATGATGGGTGTGAACACACGAAACATGTACAGCTGCCTACAGAAATGTAATAAACTGAATATGTCGCATCTTGTTGGACAATTATTAAATTAAATTAGCCTAGGTTCACTTGCGGTGTCAGAATTCCATATAACATTGCTCTGACACAATTTTGTGCTGCAACAGTCTGTTCGGACTGACAACACAATAAGCTGCAGTCGTCACTCGCAAGTACGAGGACGATCGAAATATATCAAATTTAATCGATCGAAACTTAAAAATTTCATCATAACTTACATCATTGGAACTGCTCGAAGCTTATACTTGAAGTGTCATTAAAGAATCCGCAACTGTGCCAACATATTCACCGGCATTTTCTCCAGACACGTGTGGTGATTCTGACTTTAATTTTCAGACTGCTTTGAATTTAGGTGCAGAAAACTTCTTCAAACCGAGCGCACGTTTATACCGCCATGACTCGGTGTACATACGCTCTTTTGTGGAGGGAAAAAATGCAGCTCCGTGCAATGCGGCCAAACAAGAGAAGCTTCAAGAGTCGCTCCCAAACCATGCAATTCACTTACTTACTTACTCCATGGAGCAGAGCCCTTCTTGAGAAGCTAACAGGTTTTCAGTTAGTCAAGAAACTCCCCGAATTTTATGGAACCCGAAAGTTCATTACCGCAGTCACAAGTGCCCGCCAACTGTCCCTATCCTGAGCCAGCTCGATCCAGTCCATACCCCTACATCCCACTTCCTGAAGGTCCATCTTAACATCATCCTCCCATCGAGGCCAGGTTTTCACAAGTGGTCTTCTTCCTTCAGGTATCCCCACCAAAATCCTGTATAGACCTCTTCTCTTCCCCCTACGCGCTACATGCCCCGCCCATCTCATTCTTCTCGATTTTATCACCCGAACAATATTGGGTGAGGAGTACAGATCAATAAGCTCCTCATTATGTACTTTTCTCCACTCCCCTGTCACCTCGTACCTTTTAGACCCAAATATTCTCCTCAACACCCTATTCTCAAACACCCACTGCCTACGTTCCTCCCTCAATGTGAGCGACCAAGTTTCACACCCATACAAAACACGCACTTGACTTAATGAAGAATAATAGCATAAATTTGTCCTTCTTCCTGCGTACGATGACTTCACTCCCCTTCCATCTCCCGTGTAATAGTTCTCTGCATATTTAGCCTGGGGGTTTCACACTTCGGCACAAAGCTATTTCACAAAGCAAGCTGAGATATCACGGTAAGACCTTGGCATGTGACGAAGAAGTTTGCGGGTAAAGGCGAAATTGGGGCTGTATAGAGCTAGGTACAGCGTTCATAAAACATCACGGCAGGATATCACACTCTACCTTATCTAGGCAATAAAGAAAGCTAGGTATCCGCGTTAAGAGCTACCCAGAAAGGCAGCCTTAAGTGTGGCACTAAAACTCAAGTTCTCAAAAAAGGAATGCAGAATGTAGCTGCAAAGGGGGGGGGGGCTGTATAAATAAACACAAGTCACATGGAAACTTTTCATTACTTTCGAAACAAAACATACTAAGCAAACACGCACACATCTTGTATTATTCTTTCATTAGACTAGTGAACTTTCATACACGAAGTCCAGCCGTCGACACAGGCAATTAGATACTTATCGATTACGGAATTACTCACAAGAGGAGGGAAGGCAATTTTAAATCACTAGTGCCAACTATCTGCCCAGCATGATGTTAGATTTAACACTGAGGTCATGAGCTCGAATCCACAAGGCTAAAATACAAATTAGTCAAGTCAAATTAATTAGTTACGGTGTGAAATATTTTATGAAATAAGGATAAATTAAATTAATTAAGTCCATAAAATACATCTTAATCTTATTCTTCTTATTTAGCGCTACATCCCTTTAAGTTTGGCCTTGCTTTCTCTTTTGGGCTTCTCAACACTGCCGTTTTTTACGGAAGGTGGTCGTAAAGTTCATGCCGAGCTAGCAGCCTGGAGGGCCAGGCTTTGATTTTGAGTTGTGCTCCCCCAGGAGGTTGATAAATGCCTCAGGAACCCCCCTTAACCCTCGTTGTGGGACACTTCGTCCGAATCTTCTGCTGACTTGCCTGGCTTGCATGACCCTACCAGTAGCTACGATACTACCATCTCCAGAAAATGCATTTAACAAAAACAACGAGAGATTTACATAAGACAATGACAGACCGTGCCTTCTCACTCAGAACAATCTGAGCAAGAGCAGATAATAATATTAGACAGCGACTGTTGCAGTCCATTTTATGAGGTCAGTAGCAGCAACACGCACCAATATCACGAGAGAGAGAAGAGATCCGAAAGGAACTACGGATAAGTAACGATACAAACAGGAATAAATGTGGACCAGGCATGTTGGAAGAAGGGAGAAGAAAGCCGTAAAACCGAATTACGATAAACTAGGAAAACGAAATGTTGGAAACCCTTTGGAAAATAAGATCGTCGAAAGACAAATTTTGTCGGGCGTAACACGCCTAATCATTGAAGATTACGAAACGAACAAGCTTGATAAAATCATATACATATATTATACACGCACACCGTTTCATCCTACGTTTTCGTGTTTTTAAACGAAGCAAATTTTAACCCGTCGACACTACAGATGGGAAGACAAAGTATCTCGCTGAGTAAACCCTCGCACAAGTTTCTCTGGACATTTTACAGAATAAGGAAGTGCGCGGAGTAAAAGACAACTTCTTCTGCAACAACACATTACAGACTATCTTACATTACTAAAGGAAGCTTTATCATCTATACAGCTTACTAATGATAGATAAATAGATAAACCAAGGAGGAGAAAGCGCTGTGATCACCTAGAACAAGTGAGGAAACAGGCGTAGAAGCGTTTTGATAACATAGAACAAGTGAGGAAACAGACGAGGAAGCGTTGTGATCACCTAGAATAAGTGAAGAAACAGACGAGGAAGCGTTGTGAACTCCTAGAAGTTAGAAAACAGACGAGGAAACGTTGTGATCACCTAGAACAAATGAGGAAACAGACGAGGAAGCGTTGTGATCACCTAAAATAAGTGAAGAAACAGACGAGTAAGCGTTGTGATCACCTAGAACGAATGAGGAAACAGACGAGGAATCGGTGTGATCACCTAAAATAAGTGAATAAACAGACGAGTAAGCGTTGTGATAACATAGAACAAGTGAGGAAACAGACGAGGAAGC
>Ga0123354_10020184_pt1 | contig 10474 bp, 5 predicted proteins | sample TergutLab28metaG_2_FD_97872 | JGI IMG/M metagenome (GOLD analysis project Ga0123354, IMG submission 97872) | Labiotermes labralis P4 segment gut microbial communities from Petit-Saut dam, French Guiana - Lab288 P4 | ecosystem: Host-associated > Arthropoda: Insects > Digestive system > Gut ...
AATTTGCTTGCTTTTCAGCGGTAAAGTAAACTTGCTATCCACACGCAACTAAAAATCTCAGTTGTTGTGAGCGAAGAACTAAATTTTTTTGCGAGGACGAGGAAAATATTTTATATTTGTAATATAGTAAAGTGCAGCCTTGTACAGGCACTGAGGCTTTGTACAGGCCATACGGCCCAAAGGGGGAGTAGAGGTGTATAGCTCTGCTCTTTCTTGGCCACGGCACTAGAAGGGGATGAGGGGTCAGCGTCACGCCGCGGCCGCTCTTTACCCCCGGGAAAGAGCCGGTACCCATTGTATTGGGTGGGCCCCAGGGCCGGTCTGGACGGGTGCAGAAAATCTTGCCACCCACCGGGATTCGATCCCCGGGCCGTCCAGCTAGTAACCAGTCGCTATACCGACTACGCTACCCGGCCCACATATATTCGTAATATAGCAGAAACTAATGCTTGGTAGTAGCATGCATACCAATTGAAAGTCACATAGCATATGCACAGACAAACGCACTGTAACCACAACCTTGAATGGAAGGTAGTGCTTGTAACAAATCCTTCCCATGAGGATTACTGTTACACAGATATTGATAACGTTCTGTATTCTACTGTCTCGTTAGCAAGGATTCGGGGAACTACATTCGTTTTTCTGTTTCCTCTACAATACTACAGACTTTCCGACCACAGCATCCCCGTGTGCTTCCTCCAACTTTAGAAATAACTCTGTCTCAATTTCACGAAAATTAAATTAGACATCTGCTTGAAAAGTAAGCCTAAGAACTACAAGATCATCCAGAGTCACACCGCAGAAGGAGGTAGGACCCTTTGAAGTCGCAGTCGTGAGAAGAAAAGTACGTGACTTGCTTGGCATTCCGTATCACGAGTATCACATCCAGCTCAACAATAGCATCGTTAATACTAAATATGCAATTAGTAAAACAAAACGAGTGATACTTAGTGTGTGTCACATTTAGAGAACCATTTCTTTAGTTCATATATTTATTAGGTGAAACGTTTTCAAACATGATAATTTCCAGCTAATAATGAATACCAAATGTTGGTGGAGTACCGCTTGATAAGACGGCGACAGACGTAAAAGGGCTACATCAAGGCGAATCCTACGGAAATTATCTCTTAGTGTACGGTGTGGAAACGAGTGACTGAGTATATTGTCAAATTTGGTGTGGGAGGCGATTGGGTTTAGTAATGAGTAGGGTCGAATCGGGTTCGTACACTCAATGGAGGAAAGTTTTCTTCATAGTTGTTTGAAATAATTTTTAAATATTACTCTTATATTAGTATGAAAGAACAGCGTCTACAACAAATTACGAGGGCTTGGCACTGTAGGCACCAGGGGCGGTATTTATAGGTACAAGTGTTGAGAAATCTTAGGGTTCTCTCAACCAGTGCACCGGACAGCCACCTACAGTGTGTGATGATACCAGATGCTGTATAATACAATTTTGACCTCCTGATGATGAGCACATAGTGCTCGAAACATGCAGAGGCATATAATAAACTTATTATAAAACAAGATTTTGTGCGTTAAGTTGGTTAATTACTAAGATTATACTGAGATGCACAGTCAGCAAAACATAAAAATCTTAGGGTTCTTTTCCTGATATGAGGTGTTATCCAAAATGTTCCAGGCTGACGCTGTAAAATCGTAAAACTCACAATAAGGTCTATCGGTCACCGTCAACTTCGAATTAGTTCCCTCCCGCATGTAGTAACCGGTCCCACCGTCTCCTCCATGTTTGGAACGCTTCCTGGAAGTCCTTTTCTATCAGAGTGTCAAGCACTCTCTGCGATTCGGCCTGTATCTCCTCAATGGTATCAAACCGGCATCCTTTCAGATTCAATTTCATTTTTGGAAATAGGAAGCAGTCACAGGGTGCCAAATCAAGGGAGTACGGTGGGTGGGGGATGGCAGTCATTTTGTTTTTCGCCAGAAACTGCTGTGTGAGGACGGAAGTTTTCATGGTGAAGTAGCCAGATCTGTTCTTGCCAAAGTTTGGGGCGACGTCTTCTCACGTTTTCACGCAGTCGCCGCAAAACGTCGCAGTAGAACCCGGAATTCAAATTTTGGCCTGTTGAGACAAATTCTTTGTGCACAATCCCCTTGACGTCAAAGAAAGTGATGATCATGCTGTTGAAATTGCATTTCACCTGTCTGGCCTTTTTTGGCCTTGATGACGTGAGACTTTTCCACTGGGAGGATTGTTGTTTTGTCTCAGGGTCGTAACCGTAAACCCAGCTCTCATCACCAGTGATGACCCTGAACAAGAAGGTTTCATCATTGGTGGCGACCTGAAAAATTTCAGTGCAGACGTTGACGCACTGCTGCTTCTGGTCAGCTGTCAGGATCCTGGGCACAAATTTGGCTGCGGCATGGTGCATTACGAATTCTTCCGTCAGAACCCGTTGGCATGTCCCTTGACAAACTCCCACCTCCTCAGCAATGTCATGAATGGTCCGACGTCGATCCTGACGGAGGAGCTCTTGAATTCGTGTAAAAGTTTCAGGAGTTGTGCAGCTTCTGGGTCTCCCTGTGTGTTCGTCATTGTCAACTGATGTGCGACCGGCCTTGAACCGGGCATGCCATTGAAACAGCTGTGCACGACTCAAACTTTGGTCCCCGAAGGCTTGTTGAATTACTGTGAGGGTCTCCGTAGCACTTTTCCCAAAACTGGCACAAAATTTGATACACATTCGTTATTCCTTTCTCTGATCCATCGTGAAAATCGCCACAGGTCACTTACACGACTCCAAAAAAACGCGTGTGAAAACTGCCCACGTCGACCCAGCTGTGTGCAACTTGGTACACTGACTCACTAGACATGCTAGTCCTACCATCTACCGGTCCTTCGCGCTACCACAAATGTTGTATAGATGGCGGCACCAGTCTGGGAAATTTTGGATACCACCTCGTATTTTATAAAAATTAGATTCAGAACAAAGTTGCTAATATTTCGAAGTTAACTTCCTCGTCCATAAAACCGCGGAAACCCGTTAACATTATGATTGATAAAAACATGACTATATCTTGAATCATGATCATCCAAGTAACATTTTCTCATTAATTCACACGCTCAGAAGTCATGTTGTTATGCGAGACGTCCGGTTTTCGACGCGGCTTAGTTGACCTCCTCGCTCTCCTAGGTTTTTACGCAGCACCATTTCGTACTTAGTTACCGACGTCCCAGCACAACTTATTGGTTCCATCGTCAATGACCAGGCGTAAAAGCATGACCCTTGAAGAAGGTAACGACAGGTACAGTACTTGAACCAGTACCACAATACGCTGCGTAGGAACACCGAAGGACCAAGACCTCATCGTGTTATTTCAGTACTTAACAACACAAAACAGAACGACGCTTATAACGGCGCCATTTTATTTAATTTTATTATCACTATGGCAAAAACTCTATCAAATACGAATTACGGTACCTAGGCCTAACTTATTTCATAATTTCATGAGGACTCAATAAGAAGATTCGATTTCAAATCACCTGTAATTTTTAAATTTCTTTGTTGTCTAATTACTTATGATAACAGAACCCAGCTATATGCAAATTGTACGCAAATTTCGGAAGTTACCTCCATGCCATTCAGCTGGAAGAATAAACGAACGTGGCTGCGCACATGTAATAAAGTAAGTTCGCCTGAAAAAAATGATTTATAAGCCACTGGGGAATATGTTACAATGTAATGTATGCATTGCGCGCGGGAGGAAGGTTGTAAATTCAGAACAAGAATTACTGAAATTACGCCCACACACACGATGAATTTTTGGGTTCAAAATAAATGTACTTTTACTTATCATCGTGCTTCTAGTAGTGCATAAGAGATCGCTAGTGGGGAAAGACGTAACAAATGACAGAAACTGCGTACATAGGAAAATGTGAAATAAAAGTTGTTTCATGGCTCGACAGCCTCTGGTGGGCCTAGGCTTCGTCATTATTGAAGTTCGAAGATCATACTCAGTCACGTCATATTCGGTAGGACTTCTCTGGACGAGTGATCGGTCCGCTGCAGAGACCTCTACCTGATAACACGTAAACAATCACAATAGGCACACATCCAGGCCCACGGAGGGATTCGAACCCACAAACCCAGGAAGTAAGAGCACGCAGACCCCACGCCTTAGACCGCGTAGCCACCTGGGCCACAAAAAGAAAAAGTACACATGTGACTATAATTCTTCTGCACAATGTACCGGATATTTTTCTCCATACAAACTTCAATGAAAAGGAAAATACGTCACGAAGACAGAAGAAAGGCAAACCCAAGCATTTTAAAAAGTAAATAACGATCTTTTAACTGTAAAACAAGAGTTTTAAAAACACACTGCAGCTCGTTTCTCCTTCATTTACCAGTTCTTTAACTCCCATTTTTTATTTCATTCTTGCCTTCTTCATTTCTCTCTCTCTCTCTCTCTTTCCTCTTTCACCCTACTCCCGCTTCACTCAAATCTTTCTTCTTTAAATTCTTACTTCTTTCTTCTTCCTGAGTTTTCTGAGCTTGTGTTGGACTGGACTACCAAAAATTGCCAAACTTGACAAAAGGCAGCATTTTTCCGTCGGTCAGTATTTGTCTTATTCTAGGATCAAGCTTCTCTAGATTGTGCAATTTCAGTAAATCCATCAATATAAGTTTACAATTCCGACTGTTAAAATCAAAATTTTTACACAATCCGTTAATTAATTAATAGGAAATATGGAAACAAAGGTTCATTCCTTTCCCATTTCTAACTCAGTGAATGCATTATGTAAATATTAGTCAGATCCGGAAAATTTGTGCTCATGTTTTCTTCTACATGGACCGTGAAGACGTAGCTTTTGTAAAAGGTTGATGTGTAATGCAATTAGACGAAAACGTCCTACGTATAGGACATAGTAACACATTAGGAGGCAGAGTCCCATCTAAAAATTAGCCCTTTGGGAAGAAAGACTCTGGTTGGATAAATGTCTGAGAGATGAAACCAGAAATGCGTTAATCGTATTGGCTGAAGACCTTTGTGAGAGGGAAAAGAACAGTGCCATTTTTTCACGCACATTCCAAAATATGCCTTACCGCAGAGCGACGAAATTAGGTTGGGTTGATATAAATTCTTTAATAAAATTGTGTCTAACGTAAAACGCGTACACTTAGAAAGTGTGTAGAATTACCTGCTTAAATAATTTGTTACGGTGATAAGTTGCATTATATCCAAGAGATTTCCATCTTTCATACAAGTCCTAAGAAGTAGAGCTCTTTTTCAACAAAAGCAATAAATTTCTGTAAAATAAACAAGGTGGTAATATTGTTAATGGAAATGCTTTTGCAACCGACATGCGAACTAGGCTTTAAAACACAGAAGAGGTTGAACTAAACTGAAGGTAGAATGTGCTCTCATAAATCATTCAAGATTACAATCTGAGTACGAATACCCAAGTCTCATGTAGATGTTCTAAATTCTGCAGCCTACCCGCTTTCTTCAACAACCCATTTTCCCTTTAGTCTTTATGTGGAAATGTGAGGTTTTTCTTATTACTTTCACTGGCGCCGAACCAAATTTATATAGGAAGATCCTGGAAACTTCGTGACCATCTCAGTGTAGTGTTACATATAACAGGAAGTTCTGTTCCAAAATACAGGGTGGGCCAAAAGTAGGTAAACAGTAATTAACTATATACTCTACACCTAGTTTTGGCCCACCTTATATTTTATTCGAAATCCTGCAGCAGGTGTTCAGTTTGGTTCTTTGAAACCACGCACTTTTTGTTTCAAATTATTCGCGCCGAACAGATATATCATTAACCTAAGGACAGCAAAAAAAAAAACCCCTTAAAGTTGTGACCAAGATCAAAGAGTTTGGAAAGACGTTCTATTTTCTCTACGACACTAAAGGTCACTGATGCTGAGGGCTTGGCTTTTCTCTGAATCTCCTTAACAGACATCCGGTAGGAATGTTTGCGTAAGAAACTGGTCTGTCCAAATTCCTGTACCTATACAAGACAACAAACTATAGAAAAAGTCGACATAAATCCATCCCTTTAGTGGGATTAGATATGGATCCCAGTTTCTGAGTGGCGGACGAGGGAACGTATCTCAGAGTGCACGACAACTGACATATATACAATAAAAATAACAGAGTTAAATGCAGATGAAGTTCAGAAATCTTCCTGTCAGCTATTCAGTTCAGAATATTGTATTTATATAATGGCAGCAACTGACAGTATCATTAAAAAATATTGAACAAAACGTTGTATCACGTCATGAAGTACATAAAGCGTGAATTACTGTATGCCAACAGTTATGATTGTAGCGATAGTCTTACAATGAGGGAAAATTTAATTTCTCTACTTGAAGGGAGAACATTTATCGAAAGACTTTCACAACTACTTTGAGGAAATACATGATGGTCGTAAAGTTCGATGGTGAGCAACATTTCCCACGCACACGCAAAAGAATAAGTAAATACATAAAATGCTTTTTGTTTCGAACCTCACAGAAAGATATCACTATGGAACCGAGTGTTTATTTCTATATTCGGCAAACACAACCACACAGACATTGTATATAATTTTTTGCGACACTATTACATGTTTCGACAGTTCATTTCAACCATTATCAGGCAGAACATTAGTTCATAAAAAGAGGGACAGGGGAGAGGACTCAGTTTGTAAGGAGAGGTTACAAAGAGAAGCCTCTCCCCTTTTACTCCTTTTGTGATCTAATGTCCCACCTGATGATGGCTGAAGTGAACTGCCGAAACATATAGTAGTCTCGAATAAAATAAATATACAGAAATCTATATAGTCGGATAGTAGAAATAAACACTCGATTGGTAAAAATGCAAAGGGACGATACCACTACGTAAAACTGTGTGTTGATGTGAAAATAATATTAAAATAAATCCAGGGCCAGTCGTTTTTATTTCTGACGGCTCGACAATCCAACTGCGTCTAGTCCTCTTTTATGAGGTTATTCAGCCACGCTCAAACACAACACAATCGGTAAGAATCCTGTGGACGAGTGATCAGCCCGACGCAGAAGACCTCTGCCTGACAACACACAACACTCACAAGCGACAGACATCCATACCCTGGCAGGATTCGAACTCGCAGTTGCAGCAAACGAGAGGCTGTTGACCCACACTTTAGACCGCGCGGCTACTGGGATCGGCATTTAGTTGGATACTGTAGGATATAATGACTAGTGATGGATCTGAGTTCCGCAAGTGCAGGAAATTTTTGAGCAACAAAGAAAGGGTCAAATTTCCGAGGAAGACTGCAGTACGGAGTTGCGTCATCAGACGAAGAAAGTTTCTGTTCCTCTCACATTACAGCGAAATGGCTAACAGAATCAACGGAACTGTGTCTTCTACAGAAAGGGTTGTTACTCAGGGGTTGAAAAAATTTCGTTACTTTTAGCCTATGCCCGTTATCTTACAATATATTTTATCTCACTTTTCAAATAAACTTCACTAAATAGTCACTGTAAGCGGCAGGGCTCACTTTCACTCAACAAAGCTGTATGAATAACAGCTGATACTACAAACTGTAAGTAAATATCTGTCAGTCGATTTTATCTCGACATAAAATTTCTCTGTGGCACAGAGAAATTGAAGTTACTGTTGAATTCGTCGCGTTGCTACCAAAGACATGCACGTACATCAATCTGCTATCCGCAAAGAATTCTGTGGCACTTCTACCATAAAAATAAAATGTTTTATGTTGCTTCCCTGAGCAGCATTCTACTATGATGAAAGTGTCATGCGTAGAGCAACCAGTTGCGGATGGAGAAATGAGCAGTGTTATTTATGCCCCGGCAATTCACAACTTCCTCCGTACTCTCAAGTTCTAATCGCAAACGTCTGCGCTTCAGCAGAGGAAGAAAAGGGTGGAGAAGTTGGAGAATAATAATATAAATAAGGAAGAAGAGAAGGAGAATAAGATTCAGACTGACGCTGGTGGAGGAGTGGAAAATTGATAGAAGGGAAGAGGAAATGGGAATAGGAGAAATTGAACGAAAGAAGTAGAAAATGAAGAAATAATACAACATAAAAGATGAGAAGAAGCTAAAGGAAACAGGGGTTTCTTTCTTATCGTCTGTATATCGAACATGCACTCTTCAGACAGTCATCACTCCACAAAACCCTTCAATCTAACAGACGGCTTTTGAAAACGATTTGTGTTTATTTGTGCCAAGGGCCGGGTTGCAAAAAACCTGCATTCCTGCACATGGATTAGCCTCCTATTCTTACAGAGAGCATCAAAATAATATCTAAAATCTACAACCAGCGAAGATGATGTGTCATAAACAGCTAAATTAACTCCCCCCCTCCCCCCCCGAACATAATACCCGAAAAATCTATACTGAGCCTACTCTTGGATCTCCTGCTAAATCAGTATAAGAAAAATACTTATAGTAAAAGAAATCAAAATTTTGTTTAACACTTTCAGTTCTAAATGTTTAAATAATATACCATCACGTTTACTATTAAAATTCCAAATTCCACACACATTAGTTAGGCTCATTTCTGTGTTATGTATGGATCTCAGAGAAAGCGTTTCTCATTAGAACAATATATGCACTGTTTTCACAACCGAGGAGGAGCGTTGCCTATGGCAAAAAGATAATATTTAAATACAATTCAGGTTAATTTTCATTTGTTAACATTCTCCTTTGGATAATATTGTGCAGAACGACTGGAACATTCAAGAATTGACTAAAATTTTTAATTATTATGATACACGCTGTAATGACTGTCAAAACTACAGAATTCATAAAGGGTCAAATTCTATAAGAATATGTGAGAAAATGACAAAGTAAGGACTTCGCGATGTGGTATTCCTCATAGCTACACCCCAAATCACCCTAAAATGACTACAAAAAATTGACAGATAACAAAGAACCTCATTCAGTATCAGCCAGCAAGCTGGGAGATAACAACAAAGACCTCATTCAGTACAGCCAGTAAGCTGACAGATTCGATGCAGGATCACCCCCAATATAGGTCTGGAGTGTTGTGAATATACCAACCTACACAGAAAATATGTGGCCAGTGGTCAGAAGGGGTCAACTGAGAGGTAGAGTTTTAGTTTGGAACACATTGCTAAAATGGATCTTAAGGATAGTTATTAAATTTAAATCCCGTGTAAATGCTGTTTACTTTTCTTTTTTAAATTAATATTACTGAAACGCATCTCATTTTTTTTTTGCTTTCTTTGTCTGGTACTGCCTAATCGGCTACATTTTTTGCTTCTTCTTAATTAAGTTTTTTGCAATGTATAAAGCTTCGCCATCGTAGTGTAGTACACTGCTGTGGGATATTGTGCAAAGAAAAAATGTTTTAATGAGAACAAATTTAAAGAGAAACTGCAGTATTTCATACCTTTCTTGAATTATTCCTATCATGAAATGTAATTCAGTGTTTTTAAAGAGAACAATCAGTTTGTAGCTCTAGCGTCCAGGACAAAATGCAGTGAGTTTAAGATACCGGATGAATTTTTTATTTAAAATGTAAAAGGTCATTCCTTAAGTCCTAATTTTCATATTTGGATTTAAGTATGCACAGGTAGGCATAAGATGTTACTGACCGCTTACTATTAACAGTTCTTGAGTCAAGAAAGTGTTAAACGGCGAAGAAGGCTTGCTTGTCTGGCAGTGTACAGGACAAATAAAAATACACAAATCCAATTTATTTGCACTTCTGAATATATTTATTTAAAATATACCACGAATCTAACGCCCTTATAGGGTGTTACAAATGCCAACATTGCATACTCAAAATCAATGTTAAAGGAGAAGAAACGAAATATTTCATTGTGCATGTGCCACCGTCTGGTCGATATACAAGCGAAAGAGAGAAGCGCACAGCTGAATCACAGGGTGAAAGCTACGGAAACATTTATTACGTAAGATCACGAAGTATTGAATTGCTCGACTTAAGCGAAAGGCTAAACACGTCTCTGGTTACAATGAAACAGGTCATATTTAACTGCGGTAAATATGGTATGTAGATTTAATGACGCTGTCAGTAGTTCAGTCTAACGCAGCAGAGTTGGATGATTAACAATAACGAAGTACGAGGGGTGTGGAAGGAAGCGGCCACTATATTTTTAAGTACTTACCCGGCTTTACGCCGGGCCAGAGTCACTGAACATGAGAGTGATTGGTCCTCAGAGCCGGTTCGGCCACTTAGGAGATGAGACGAATATCTTACCCGTTCCGAGAATGGAACCATGATTCGTATCCCTGTTACTATACCGACTACGCGGTTTCGGCTGCAAATAAGACCAAGTTAACTGAAGAATAAAAAACCAACTAGATGCCACTTATTATTTTATTGTACTTCTTATAGGCTCAATATGTTTCGGGCATTACTATGCCCATCATCAGGAGCTCGCGACTATAATGTTGATTACCACATTGGTCGTTTCGTTCTTGGTTTGCTGTAAAGCTAAAGCCTGCAGCCCGGACACTACTCCAGC
>Ga0123354_10020185_pt1 | contig 10474 bp, 7 predicted proteins | sample TergutLab28metaG_2_FD_97872 | JGI IMG/M metagenome (GOLD analysis project Ga0123354, IMG submission 97872) | Labiotermes labralis P4 segment gut microbial communities from Petit-Saut dam, French Guiana - Lab288 P4 | ecosystem: Host-associated > Arthropoda: Insects > Digestive system > Gut ...
ACACACACACACACACACACACACACACACACACACACACACACACACACAAACACACACACACACAAACACACACACACACACCACACACACACACACACACACAATGTGTGATTAGGCAGTCTGAATGACATTTGTTGCTTGTAACTAACATGAAGTAAGAGGATTTCTCCAATTAGTGTAACAGAGCCAAGGGGAACATGTAAACCCTTTCGGATAAACGACATTTTAAAAACACGTGACCTTGACAATGAAATCACAAAAACATAGGCTCTACAAATATTTTTTCTTCTTAATAGTAATCAGGAGCAATCAAAATAAATGAGGAAATTCTAAATCCCCCCGAAACGTGCTTTCATTGAATGATTGTTTAATTCCTCTTGGAACTAAAATTCACGTAAATAAAGGCAGAAAGTATTTCTCTTCAAATTGTGACGTTTTGCTGACCGTGCATCTCAGTATATTTATCTCAGTATTTAACCAACGTTATGCACAAAATTTGTTTCACAATAAGTTTTATTTCATGCCTCTACATGTTTCGAGCACATGTGCTCACCATCAGGAGGTCAAAATTGCATTACACAGCCTCTGGTATCATCACACCCATACGTGTGATGAAACCAGAGGCTGTGTAATGCAATTTTGACCGCCTGATGATGAGCACATGTGCTCGAAACATGTAGAGGCATGAAATAAAACTTATTGTGAAATAAATTTTGTGCATAAAGTTGGTTAAATACCGAGATAAATATTTCTCCTCAATATTAACCCTTTAAAGACGAAGCGCAGACTGCTCTATTTAAAGACCCAGGCCGTACCGCGCAGTAAACACTTTTCATCTCGGTTATAAAAACCAATCAGTTTATGCTGTAAGTGGCACAAGTTGCTGTTTGTTCTCAAATAAATACGAAACACATAAATACAGTGTGGACAGAAAGTACAATTCTTGAATGTTGAACCTATTGGTGCATCACGTGACCAGTTGACTTCAATAGGTTAATTAATTATGAGAAATTCTTGCCCTCTCCTTTACCAGCAAGAATAATTAGTAGACTTAATTCAAACTTTGCAAATTCTGCACGCATATTTTAGTTGAACAAAACGGAATTGTAATTATGTGACACGTATCAGCTATACCTGTAGATATAAAACACACTTATGATGAGTGAAGCGAGTAAATGTAATGGAAGCACTTTAAGCAATCTGGTAACTCTCCCTCCGTTTACACCAAGTTACGTCTTCGGGACATAAGAAAGAATTTAACTACTTCGGAAATCTGCAGCAAACGTTTTGCACAAAAATAATTCTAATTTCTCTTGGTATAACAGAGAAGAACCTTTATTTGAAAAAATTGACGCGTCACATTAAAATATCATAACTCGTATAAATTATCCACGTTTACCTAAAATTAATTTATAAGCTTAATATGTTCCTTAGTATTCTAATATTTATTATATCTATTCAATATTTCAACAGCATGAAACTTATGTGCAATAATTTTAAATTTGAATTCCATTACCAACTATTGCATTTGACATATTTGTATAAATTGGTAAGGTACTAACTACGAACTCCCTGAGGATGACATAATGGTGTCGAAACATGTAGGAGGAGTGTGATAATTTGTGAAATAATTGTGCATTTGTTGGTCACTGGACAAAATAAAAATATGTTCCTTAATAATACCTATATATGTGCATTAAAGGAGTACAGGGTTATTCAAAATGATTGTCGGGGGTTTAACAACTTGTCATACAGAATACACTTGAGATAGGAGTATATGTATTTTTCATTTAATAGAACAACACTCCAAGTTTTTGCTACATACCTTACAGGTTCTCTATATGTGAACCCTTTGTGATTCTACAAACATCAACACGATAATCGATTACGTTCCGTATGTCAGCGGTGATGGTTTCAATGGCGATTCTGATTCGTACCTTCAGTTCCGGGATACACACGCACCCTGTCTCTTGAAACTATGCATACCACCTTCGAATTGAATTGTCAGATGGTGGTTGTTTACCGAATTTGGTGCGGAATTGCCGCTGGAAAATTGTAACCCGAAAATCATTTTGAATAACCCTGTATTTACAGTTATGTACCGAAGCACACGGGTAAAATATGTCTTAACATACATTATTAAACAACTACATGTTTCGGTCGCCTCTGTGACAATCACCAGTGAATAAAGGTCAAGCGATCCCATTACAGGCCTGGACAGGCCCTGAGGTTTCCAGGAGTTTGAGGCTCCCAGATTTCAAAACAATCGGCACATGAAGGTGGTAAGGCTTTCAGCCCTACGCACCGGCCGCCTTTACCCCCAGGAAATATACCTGGTACTAATTTCTGTTAGAGGCTTGGTCAACACCAGGGCCATAGTGGGGCCGGAAGGATTATGTAAATGAAAAATTCCAATGACACTATCGGGAATCGAACCCGCTACCTGCCGGCTTTTAGTGCAGTGCCTCAACCAACTGCGCCACCTCGTGCCTCACAATCATCAGTGTGCTCTACAAAAATACTGATAAAATATAAACAAGAAATTACGTAAGGGCTGGAGAAAACTGCGGGCCCTTGTGAGCACCCTCATAAATCTTCGGGTTTCATGCAATACGGGGTATTTCTTAACTATAACTACTAGCTTCCAAGGCGGTCCCCTCTCTGTGGAGTTAGGTAAGCTTTTTAATATTAGACTTAACCCTGTAATAAAGGAATATAAGGTCACTGAAAACTTCAAAATTGAATGCACAGAGCCCTCCCCTCACCCTCTTCCCCCCAGTCCTTTCAAATTCTTACAAACAATGTTATTCTACATTGCGAAATCAACAATGGTAAAGTTGTCCTAACAAGAAACAGAAAGAAACATGCGAAGTTTGACATTATTGACAGGAAACCAATAAGGCTGAACGAAATATGATCTCGTCCGCAGTAGGCGTGCAGAATGCCGTCGTCCGGGGACGTGACATCACGGACTGTGGTAGAAGTTGACATTCCTTGAACAAGAATGTCCTGCCCCCATGCTCAGGATAGACGAAACAGAAATCTTCATGATTTTTAAAAGGCCCTTTTGTGTCTCAAGTCTTAGAGCCAGTAAACTAACTCGCCGTCGAAAATCGAACAGACGCCAGTTGCACCTGTCTGTGTCTTTCTTCCTTTTCGGTGATTCTCCAATATTTCTATATGTATTTCTAAAGAAGTCACTCCACCGTCAAGAGAAGTAGGTCTGTGGAAACTTTACGTTACGGTGTTTCATATTTTCTGCTCACTGCCTACATCCGTTTTCCACTCCGCAGCCCTACAGAATATACCAACCAGCCCAAACCGCTTGTCATTATTACAAACATTCATGTGAAGAGAACTGCTAGACGAGTGAAAGGGAATGCAGGGAAATACGCTGAAGGTGGAAACATTATAATTCGAATAGACGGTCGATCCACGGTACTTATTTTCCTCTGGTCTCAGTACAGCATGTCTCTGCCAGTACCGTGCACAGGGAAAAATGTCAACTCCCTCCTCCTTCCCCCTCCCCCACCGCTTTGAATTGTTTCAAATTGTCTATCAATTGCACCCGAATCTTCCTCGCCTTGCCAGGTTACGCTGTTTTGGGACACCGAAAACGCCATCATTTGCTCTCACCTATTTAACGTTAGCCTCCGTGTCCTCACGTTATTATTAGGGTCCTCTAAACACATCAGATGCTCATTACTGTAGCCAAATGCGACTCTGGTATCGAGTAAGATGCTAGCTCTAACTCTTAGTTATCTACAATTTCAGCTGGTCCAGGTGTCCCAGAAACGCACACTCTTCGACAAGGCATTTCCCAACTGTAACTCTTCTGCATCGGTACGTGCGCTTTTACTTTGGCATTCAAATTCTTATTCTTCTGCGCATGCGCCTGCACATAACTTTTCGTCCTTCATGGTGCCTACGCGAACGCACACACTGAAGAAGCTGGTTCCAAGCAATTACTTTCATAGAAGGTGGAAATATATCTGCAGAGAACTAATTCCTCAAAAGCAGTTTCTTCAGTGTGCGCGCCGTCTAATTGTTGATTTCTGTACCGTAACTTACAGCAAGGTTTGGTTTAATCAAGGTTTCGTTTCAGAGCGACATCATTGTAGAGTGTCATTAGGAATACGTGCGGGTTGACACTAGAATAAATGTGCTTAAGGAAGGCTGAACCTCGGGGCAGTGGCTTCTTGGAAATCAATTTGGAATGTGTAATCACTTACTGCCAGTGCAAAAGGTTGTTACGCAGCGATCAATCTGCGGTTTATTTACTAGACAAGCTCCCACTCAGAATGGAGACATGAAGATTCTGACGGGCCTTATCAATCAGCAAGACAGATTGCAGCGTCTGACCCTGCACCCACATGCATACGCTTTGTAAACTACAAGCTGCCACAAAATTCAGAGCCTAATGAAATGGCATTCTCTTAAATTAAGATATATGATTTGGCCAAACGGGCGATGTAATGTGAAATTGAAGAAAATATCATGGCGGCTGCTTACAAAATTCGTAAGATTTGAGATGCTCATAACGGTGAAGGTTAGTGTCTTTTGAGACATAATGCCGTGTAGTTTGGTAGACCGATAGTAAAGTTCGGATACATTTTCTACTTTGAAGTCAAGGCAACAAGTTTTTCCGAAGCATTGGTAAGGTAACCTGTATATCAATTTAAAGGATGCACATCTATGAAAACATATTCATGGTTTGCCAACACACATATTCCTATCACGAATATTAAATGGGAGATGATGACAATGTTATAGCAGGTAGCATGCATTTTAGAAATAAATACAAAATTTATTTAGGCAAAGACAAGTCAGAGAAATTTCTCAGAGTGCAACCAACAAGATGCAATGTTTCTCAAATTTATTTATTTCTGCAAGACGTTCTACATGTTTCAGACGGTTTTTCCGTCCATCATCAGGAGCTCAAAACTGCACACACAGCGTCAGGTATTTAAACTGGATCTTAAAGTCACAGATGTGGAGCACATGAAAATGGTTTACGGTAGGATGTAACTGAGGAATTTGATGAGCATTTTAATGAAAAGTCGTGCTCCATGTAAAATATTTAACTTCGTGAAAAGCACAGCACCTATCCTGTCTTCAAGAAGGAACTTAGTTGGAATTAAACATAGCCCTTTTTTAGGCCCAACTTGTTTTACGCCTTTTGCTTTAACGCCCCTTGCCAATACATACCACTTTTTAATTTACGCCCTCTCGTTTTCGGTTTAACGCCCTCTGGCTGCCCTCCATTACGCTAACGCCTACACAATACATTACTTTCTACAGGAATGTTATATTTGATTTACGCTCTTTTTACGACCACTTTATTCGGCAAAACAACAAGGGCACAAAAAAGGGTCTGGTTTAGTTAGAGAGATTATTTCAGATAAAGCTAATTTTTTGTCACGTCGAATTTTATGCACGATATTGACATTGTCAAACTGGGACCGCATAAAGTTAAGCATAGACTCTTTGTCCTGCTTTTATGCAATTGATGGGAAGAGCTGACAGCCCCGTCACGAAATGCACCTTGATATTTGAGGGATGGTCAACAGTACAGCCTAATCACTAACACAGACCCCACATACACTCGCTGCTACTGACACGCAATGTTACAAGGTGAGGTGATTATTCGGTTTTGACGTTCAGGTGACCGTGCATCGTGATAAATTCTTATAATAAAAACAAACCAGATGCACTAATTTCTCAGATTTATTTTTGGAATAAAATTCTACATGTTTCGGGCAGTTCCTCCGTCCATCATCAGGAGTTTTTCATTGCACACACAACAATGGTATGTGTCATAGAGTTTTGCTGACAGTTTGCGAGCAGGATCAGGACGGAAATGGTTCCGTCAGCAAAACTGTATGGCATATACTATTACTGTGTGTACAGTGAAGAACTCCTGATTATTTACAGAGGAACTGTCCGAAACATGTAGAGTTTTATTCCAAAAATAAATCTTAGAAATTAGTGGATCTAGTTGGTTTTATTATAAGAATGAGAGATTATTCAGTTATTTCTGATAAATAACCACACTCTTCTCTGCACTTTATTCTTAGCTGCATTCCTCTATACTTTATTTGCACATATCTTCAGTCTACGTTCAGTTTGGATATAAGCCAATTTTCCAGCCTACAATAAACACTTTCTGCCAAATAACAAGTGCAGTTCCTAACAGGAACCTTACTCAGGAGGAAGCGATGCGAATATCTTCTTAATATCGAATTCGAAATATGAAGGTAGAATGCACACAGGTGGCACATACAGTATGCATCTGGACAGGTCGAGAAGTCAACCGACAAACATATCCGGGCAAAGAGCAACGTCAAAGAAAGTGGTAGGGGGTTTATAGATTGTATAGAACACAAATGTATGAGGGAGGAGTAACTTGAAGGGTGGGGTATGGAGGGAAATAAGGTAAAAGTAGGAGGGTATATAGTAATTTATACCTTGACGTCTACAAATATAGGCCGCACAAACCATATGTAGTGACAGACAAACACTAGCAGCATTGTTTACATACGAGAAAAAAAAGAACACATCACAGTAGCTGTGAGTTTGGTGAACGAGATGTTGGGACGTGAGTTCGGAATGCCGCGGACAGAGCAGTACCCGGTCTTCGGGACAAGGTAGGCCTAATTCCTGATGTTTTAGTTCACAACACCATATCTCGTGAAATATGTATGTTCTATGTTTCTCGTCACAAAAACATATCATTACCTTACTGTTATTACAAAGAAACAAATGGTTTATATGCATTTGGTGTGACGTCGCTAGGCTTAGACCTATTATGCCTTACCAATTCAGATGGACGGCATGTGTAGCGCAACTGGAAATTCAAGGCATTGAAGAGCGAAAATGGCGCCTTATTGAAGTGCATCCGAATAGGAAGGTGACATCACTATACGTCCCACAAATCCGTACAATAAGAACCAACAGGATGCACTATTTACTTTCAATGTGTTTCAGTAACTAACCTCTACATGTTTCGAGCAGGCTTACTGCTCATCATCAGGAGGTACTACTCTGTATATACAGCAGTTGGTATATGTCATGCGTTTATGTTCCATCCAGATCCTACCAACAGCCAGTCAACATAAACGAATGACATATACCAGTTGCTGTATATACAGAGTAGTACCCCATGATGATGAGTAGTAAGCCTGCTCGAAACATGTAAAGGTTAGTTACTGAAACAAATTGAAAGGAAACAGTGTATCCTGTTGGTTCTAACTGCACGGATATATCACGATGCACGGTCAATAAAACATCAAACCGCCCACAAAATAAAGATCATCGCAGTGGGACGTAGTGGGAACGAGACCTTCCGAAAGGGCGGCCTCATCGGTCGCTTAGCAGCGACGATGTCGTCCGCTCTACGGCAGGCAGTCTTGTGACAGAAGAAATCTCTGTATAAAGCAGATTGTTAATATAGAGTCTCGTCAGGCCTGTAGATTCTACACACGTGTTCCGCCGTAGGCTGACATTCAGTGAATATCGTGTTGAAACTGATTACAATTAATAATTTTATTATATAACTTAGAATTTCCTTAAAAATTACTGTTTACAATCTATTTACTTTCCACTAACTTAATAATTACGTTCATTGAGCAGAGTTCTTCTTGAGAAACTCATACTTACACAAACTGCAAGTTTGTTATCGTGCCGAAACACGGCAATTAAAGATAAATAATGAAGGAATAAGGGGACCGCGGTAGCACAGTGGTTAAGGTGCTGTGCTACAAATCGGTAGGTCGCTGGTTCGATCCCAACTGGTGTCATTTTGAATTTTTCATTGACATAAAATCCTTTCGATCGCACTATGGCCCTGGGGTCGACTCAGTCTCAGTGGCACAGTGGTTAAGGTGCTGTGCTACACCAAATCGGAAGGTCGCTGGTTCGATACCAGCTAGTGTCACTGGAATTTTTCATTAACATAAAATCCATTCGATCGCACTATGGCCCTGGGGTCGACTCAGTCTCAGTGGCACAGTGGTTAAGGTGCTGTGCTACACCAAATCGGAAGGTCGCTGGTTCGATACCAGCTGGTGTCACTGGAATTTTTTATTAACATAAAATCCATTCGATCGCACTATGGCCATGGGGTCGACTCAGGCTGTAACAGAAATGAGTACCAGGAGCATTAACTGGGAGTAGAGGTGGCCGGTGCGTAAGGCTGACAACCTTACCACCATCCTGTGCTGTTGTCATGAAATTTGGGAACATTAATTTATTGGAACCCACTGGGCCACTCCAGGCCTATAACGGGACTGCTTTGCCTTTACCTATTTGATGAAGGAATAAAATGGTTGACAAGAAAGGAGTGTGGATGATATCAGGTCCTAGCAGCACTGTTTATAAATGTGACGCTGTGCTGACTGGTACAGACGCTTCGGGGGAATGTGCTATTTCATTTTACAGGGTCTATCAGTCCAAGAAGAGTCAGTTACTGTTCTTGGAGTGTCGACCGTGAAGACGGAGGCAGCACGCTCCTCCGAAATCTCGGTCAAAATTTACCAGTCGAAACGGCGTTGAATCTTGAAGGAGCTACAGCTTTTGATTCTGACATCGAGCAAGGAGAAATCATGTCCATTGTATTCTTTGGTAGAGATTGCCAGTGTTTTGTGTACGAACAAAACAATCTGCTTCAGGCCATTTGCGTCATAAATCCGCCATATCTATAAGAAAATATTATGTCACCTGGTGTTTAGTTTTGGGCGTGAAACTCTGCCTTTGAGTGTACGGAAATAAAATAAAATGAGGCTGTTAAAGGTAAGTTGTTAATGGAAATATTTGGATTTTGAAATGAATATACAACAGGAACTGAGAAAATTACATGACGAGAAACTTCAAAATTTTTACGCTTATCTGCACTCCTACTATAAGGGTGGTCCGAATTTCTGTTTCAAATTTCTGCCTGTGTATCTACTATCCCCAGAGTAGTTTCCTTAGGTCTTCCAAGCAAGTGTTCCGGTAGTATCTAGATTAGACCACAACCACTTCATACAAATCCTTTACAATTCATCTTCCATCAGTCGTCCATCACTCGACTCTCTACATTTTTATCACAGAATCAAAAAACAACTCACAAATAAAATATGGCTGATTAGGTCAAATGAAGTCACAAAAGACAGAATAAAAGCGATAAATGTCAAAGTACAGACGTTTAGAGGCCAATTAGAAAGTACAGGCAGTCTCGATAATAGGCGGGCATATTTTTAAGCTCATGGTTCCATGCATCATAATTCAATGTTAATAAAAATCAGTCCCGATCAGGTCACGTTCGAGGGAAGTAGCTGTACCGGTATTATGACCTGTACCGGAGGCTGCGGTTACAGTTTTTAGTATTCCTGATGATGGGTGCTGTGACACCCGAAACATGAAGAGTGACTTTGTAGTAAATAAATATCTGCATACTGCTGCATCTGGTTGGATTTTTATTAACAGGCAGGCATATGTCGGCTAGCGGACGAGTACCGAACCGAATTAGAAAAGAAGTGCGGGGTTCAAAGTGATGCAACTGTTTCAGAAAATGGTCCATTAGCAGGTTATTGTGAGCGGTCTAATGAATATTTAAATTAATTTAAAATTAGACTTTCCGATACAAGAAATAAGACTGTCAGCTCTAATTATAAGCACATAATTTATGACGTTTTGCATTGCAATAAGACGTTATCTGGCTGCACTAAACAAGTGCAAGTAGAAATTGCTTTGTGATTGTTAATAATTATAGTTGAGAGTGTTTAGACTATGAGGTTAACTGAGGGTGACTGAATTCTGGTATCATATGAACGGACAACGTCTGGGCGAAAGTGAAATTTGTGAACTGCAGTCGATGTAGCAAACAGGTTATGGATTGGATGACCCGAGGATGCGTGTTTGGATGGATGGATGGATGGATGGAATGGATTGATGGATGGATGGATGGATAGATGGAATGGATTGATGGATGGATGAATGGATTTATGGATGGATGGATGGAACGAATGGAATGAATGGATGGAATGGATTGATTGATTGATGGATGGATGGATGAACAGATATATATATATATATATATACACACACACATATATATACATAAATGTTAACTGCAATGAAAATTGGGTCGACACCCGATGGCAGTAGTATAGTACACATTTACACAAAAACAATACACAGAACAACACCCACACATACACAAACCACACATTACAAAACCCACACATACACACACCCACACATTACAAAACCCACACATACACACACCCACACATTACAAAACCCACACATACAAACACTCACACTTTACAAAACCCACACATACACACACCCACATATTACAAAACCCACACATACACACACCCACACTTTACAAAACCCACACATACACACACCCACATATTACAAAACCCACACATACACACACCCACACTTTACAAAACCCACACATACACACACCCACACATTACAA
>Ga0123354_10020186_pt1 | contig 10474 bp, 4 predicted proteins | sample TergutLab28metaG_2_FD_97872 | JGI IMG/M metagenome (GOLD analysis project Ga0123354, IMG submission 97872) | Labiotermes labralis P4 segment gut microbial communities from Petit-Saut dam, French Guiana - Lab288 P4 | ecosystem: Host-associated > Arthropoda: Insects > Digestive system > Gut ...
GTTATGTCTCGGCGGACTGTAGATAGCGGCAACTGTGAAGCGCCAAAACATGGCTTTTACTTCAATAATAGTTGCTTGTATTTTATTTGTTTGATATGAGGGTAGCTCTTAATGGGAGATGGTTTTGCGGATGATTAATATTGTGCCTCCATGGGCGGTACAGTCAGGGTGGGGGGTATTGTAAACATTGTATTGCGGTATTTTAAAGAAAGTTAAGTTAGTGAAATGCGATTCAGAAGTAAGTAATATACTTATTTTGTTGATATTTAAGAAAGTTATTGCTTCTTACTTATGATTAAGCAAGCCGTTGGCCTTCCAGGTCGCTATTCGCAGAATATTGGATGCTATGGATTACGTTTGTTGATGACAGTTGTAAGGAGGTTAAGGATCATACTATTTTGACTTATTAATTGAGAGAACATGACTTTAAATTCGTTTAGGAATGTTGCTAGTTGTTCAGCTAGTGTGGACTGATCTAATACAGAAGTCTGATTGTTTTTTGTTATCTGTGCATATGTGTATTGAACATTTTGGACAGGAATGTTTCTATTAAAGGGGTTAAAGTGGAGGGATTGTGTGTTGTTCGGTGGGGGGGGGGGTTGGTAATTGGGCGTTGTTGGTTAGGATAAGTGGCTGGGTGCTGTTGGTAGAGGTTGTTGACTCTAGTTGGGTTGCTTCTCGTCGCTACCAAATTTCTGTAAACTGTGCATCCCTTGTAATTCGCGGAGTGAACTTCGCCACACAGAGCACATTTCGCTGGATTGCGTCGTGGTTTCATATAGTCTTCTGAGTCGTGTTGACCACCGCATTTGACACACTGCTAAGGCTTCTTACAGTATGTTTTGGAATGTCCATAAGCTTAGCATCTCTGACACTGGACTATGTTTCGGTTTTTTATGAGGTGCTTCTATAGTTATTTTGGTGTTGCCTAAGAATTTGATATTGCAGATCTCTTTGTTGTTGGCTTGTGGTTCTAAGTCGCCGATGAATAGGGATAAGGGGTCTTTTGTTTGTTTGTGCTTTATATTCATTATATTTCGGACCCTATGACCTTCTTTTTGTAGCTCTTCTTTGATGTCGTCTAGGGGTACAGAGTGATGAATGTGTCTAATAACGATTCTGTAGGCTCGTTCGGTTTTGATCTGATAGTTGTGGTGGACGATATTTTCTTCTTTCTTATGTTTTACTAGGTTCCTATATGTATCTATTGTGTTCGCACTTATCTTAACAGTGTCGTTTGCCAGGGCTGCGGTGCGATAAGCGTCTGGTTCGGCCACGTCTGCAAGGTCATCCAACATGGCTTTAAAGTTTATAACTCCGTGTGCAAATATGGGAGGTGGTCGTGGGATATTTGGTGTATCTCCGTGGGTACTGGTTTGCGGACTTTCTTCGTTCTCTTGTCTGTTGAGGAGCAGGGTATAACGGTTTTGGGTGCTAATTTCAGAGTTATTTCGAGTACTTGATTGTGTGCTTTGGTGTAGTCTCTTTCTCTTTTTAACGTGTTGCCACCCGTGACTGTGTTCTTTTTGTGTTCCTTTTCCTTCATCGGTATTCTCTTTGCCGTTTTCCGTGTCGCTGGTGTCAGTGTAGAGATCGACGTCACTGTCATACTTGCTATTTGAAGCGCGTGATGTGGTATGTTGCAGATGTGGTGGATTGGCTAAAGGGTTAAAATTCTGATGACTAGGTGGTTGAGTTGGAATCGAAATTTGTTGAAGTAGAAAAAGCGATGGTAGCGGTGGAAAATCGGGTTGGGCAAGTCCTGGCTGCTGATAAAATAATAGATTTTGGAAGTTGGATGAATACTCTAGGGGAACATTACCCAGGGTTAAAGGTTGTGGTGGAAGGGGGAACATCTAGTTTTCGCTGCGAACGATTATTTAAGCCTAGTAGCTTACTGTGATTCTGTAGGGGGCTCCCATCAATAGAATTGTCTATGAGAATGCACGCCGCTGGAATACAATGTCATTGTTTCGTCGGTTGGTCACTGCTTGGTAGTACACAAACTGATGACGCGGACGTCCTTGGTACACGTGTACTCGCTTGGCTTCACTATCGAAACTCTGCACTCACACAACTGTTAGTAAGTATAGCACAAACGTAGACACAACACTAGAGTGGTCTTACTCCATCGGCTGCTCGAGGAGAATTCGACACTGATTCTGAGTATAAAATCTTCCCCATTCGTGTAACATGCACATCTACGTGTAGCGTGTCCTCTATTTCCCTGTAGTTAATACAGTTTCAATGTAGCTACAAATGTAAATTTTTCTCAAAGTCAGATTAATTTCTGCCATAAGAAATATTATGCGTAGAAAGAGAGGGATAAATGTTGACGTTTGTAGTGACTTGTTTTCAGCCTCATTTCTAAACGCTGCAAGACGGCGACATCTCCAATAAAAAGATAATATACTAATCAATTCGGGTAATAATGTCCCTGCAGCAATGTGGCACTGTATGCAATCCCTAGTGGATAACTTGAGACTCATTAACAAACATCAAAGTTCTATGCTTGTCTTACATGAAACATAAACACTGTCCACAGCATTACAGTTCCTGACATGTATTTATACATATAAATTGCTACTGGCAACAGGTATTATACTCGAAATTTGATGTAGAATATGAAAAAGCTTTCAGATAATATTTTCTACTTTACGCTCTTAGAATTGCACTGCGAACTGTTAAATTTTTACACTGCAGTTCAACATTTAGCTACAGTAGAAACCCTATAAATTTCCTACGGAAAAATCTTGAGACATGTTTTTATACAATTAGATTTTAGGCTTTCTGTTGGATGTCCTTTGGAGGGATCTCCATACTGACCCCGTCTGTGAATAGTTAATACAGCCATTTGTGTGACGAATTATTACAGAAATTTGGTTTCGAATTGAGTGTTTTATGTAAAATAGGGGACTTATTTCTTAGTATAATTTAATTTCAAACGTTTTATCTTCTCCATCTTTCAATGATTCATTTACCAACGGTACTACAGCCCGGGGTGGTTCTCGGCATCCTTCAAGAGTTTCCTCCATCCGTCCCGGTTTAGGGCGATTACTGTCCAGTTTCTACACCCTAGTTTTGCTGCATCTTCCTTCACTTCATCTTCCCAGCGCAATCTGGTTCTCCCTCTGGGGCGATTTCCTCCTGGCTCGCTGAAGAGGACTCTCCTCTCCTCCTCTCCATCTTTAGATGATATGGTTCATAAATTCGAGGCCTCAAATTCTGTGACTTTTGCCTATCAAAGGGAGCAGAGCTAAATATATTAATAGTAGAAAACTGGGGAAATTGATAAAATTAATTACATTCACACCCCGATAGAACGCCATGTTGTTTATCTCCCGTTTAACCCTTATCCTCCTAACATGCGGAAAATAGTGACCTCTTAATAATGCCAGCAGATGGGAGATGGGATTTAATTCGGCGTTTAAAGTTAACTCTCTCATTATGTCAATTTACCGCCACAAATTGCAGTGAACAAACTGGATATTGTGAACTCACCCGTCAGAATGTGCGGTGAGGGTAGCAGTACTCACTTGTCCCACAAGTTTTGAAAATGTTATTACAGGACATTCATATGTGTTTCCAATAAAATTGGGTTTGTGCAGCTTCAGGTACCAAGTTCCTGTATACTGTAAGAACACAAAATTTGTGACGCATTTCTGGCGAGTGGAACTTTATATTTGTAAAGGCATGTAACTTTACCAAATTGTATATATTTTCTTTTAGGATAACGAGAGATTTTAATCTGGGTCTCTTGAACAAGTAGTTGTTCTGAGGGAATTTAATGAGCTGTTAACATGAACTAGTAATGGAGACTTGTTTCCAGAAACGAAAAGGAACTTACTGAAATGCGTTCATGTGACCGTTGTTGTGTCGAAAAGCAGTAGGTGTGGGATATTATGAATGGTTTTTTGTAGAACTAGTTATGCAGCAAGCAAAGTGAATGCGTCCTTGAATATTTTTATCTGTGGCTTGTCTCCTTCTGCCGTATCTTTTACATTATTTCAAATTCGGCAGTCTTTTCGAAAAAAATAAAAAGGGAATGTGCTTCTTGATTTTTTTTACAGAGTCTGCTTGAAACCTGTGTTACTTTAAAAAGATCTGACGAGCTACTATGATAAATGCAGTATGGCTTTTATAAAATACCTGACATGATTGTCAGATTTCAAAGGAACTTTTTATTTCACAACCAATTTTTTTTAAATATTCAAATATTTAATTTCAAACACTTTGACGAATGAATTCTAACTTGTTGCAATCAGAAAGACGGACACGAATGAGGAAATACTCGAACTCTGTAATTTTGCGAACTAGCCCAAAAAAAGGTTTTTCTAGTGTCATTTCAGTGACCTTTCATAAAACTACTGACGTTTATATTTAATTAGAAAACAAGAGATTCCTTTCAAATAATTAGTACATAATTATTCATAAATCGTTCAATATCTCGAACGTGCACTCTGATCTTCACTACTGACAGTTCGTTAATGGAACAACAACTGAAATATAAACGCAAGCAGCAGTTTTATAAGATGATTTATTAGGAATCGTGTCAATACAGTGGAACGTAATTTATTCCAATCAAAATTGTCCAGTACCAGATTTCCCAAGTTGCAGTCGCCGCGAACCAAAGCTAACTTGGCGATTAGACCCAAAAACATAATCAGCAACTTGTTAGTTGTAATTACTGTAATTCATGGAAAGGTTTATGTGTAAATTATCTATAGCCCTTCTTTTCCTTCGCACAGTGAACACAATGACGCACAGTTATGATACATCGGCTGTTCTCCCACAGCTTTTTTTGATAAATACAGTCAGCAAAATTTTTGCGTCCGCTTTTTGTGTCAAATTTCCTGTTCAAACTTCTGGCTGGGCAGAACAAACACACACACACACATATATATATATATATGTATATATAATGATGTATCAGTCAAACACAACAAAATTTTGTTATAATAATACAATAATAAACATAATAAAGTTTTGTTGTGTTTGACTGATACATCATTGTGTTTATATATACAAGATGCAGGCTGTTGTGAATAATTTTACTGTTTCATGCAGTTCACACAAGAAGTTGATATCTGGATTCATTTTATAAACACTGTACTTTGCGTTTTGTAGCTTGTTACAATTTTTAAGTGTCAAGAAGGCAGTTCTAGTGACGTATTGAGAAGAGTTACCAGACAATGACGCAATGGATTTGAATGATCTTCAGCGTGGTATTTGAAATACGGACATCCCGAAGTCACTGCATTTGTGTCAGCCAATGAACAGCGTGTGTATCTGTGTTGACCTGACAGACAGTAATGTGATATCGGCTCCACTGTCTGTAAGAAGGTCAGAAATTTCGCAGGTCTTATGTAATGGCGTACTGAAACTGTGAAATTCGAAATATAATTTCCGTCACTCTCTCTGTATGTCCCTTCGTACTGAAGAAGTTATAGAGAAATATTTGGTGAGATTTCGAAAATCTCTCTAGAAAATTCATGTTTCATTTAAATATAAGAAATAATTTGGAAATCGGACGTTATGCTATCTGTTCGTTCGTCCGTCCATTTGTGTGCCGGCATGAAACAACTCTTATGTCTCTGTTTGCTTTTCTTTGAAAATTATTTGAATTCTTTTTCGAAATCTGTCGAGCAAATTATGTAAATATTAAATTATGTAATTATTAAATTCTGACAAAATAACAGTTAATTTTGACCTGTTTAAACCTGTTTACATTTATGACAATATGTCACTCACTAAAGTGAGCACTGAGCATATAGGTAATTGTGGGATTATCTACTAGTGAAACAATCTGCTGGGGATCACGTGGTACACTTTACGCATTCACTTTCGTCGTAAAAACAACTATCGTTCACGGTATTTGCTATCACCTTTTTAGGGATGTTAAATCTAGCACAGCCTTCTCACTTCCACGTATTAATCTTTCCAGTATACAGTTTATCTGTCTAAGTATTTTATTAAAATAATTCCCTCAAATAACTACTCAAGTTGTTACAATAATTTCACACGCATTAAACAATCGTAAGTACTAAACCTCCTACACATTACGTGCGTTAATTCTCATCAAAATTTACCAATACTCTTATTAAAAAAACCACCCATTCAAGGAACTACTTGGGATTGCACCATACTTAAAACTTCACTTCAGCTTACTTCCCAGCGAAACACAGAGAGAACGCGGATTACATCTTACTTAGCAAAGTATATAAATGTATATTCTGAGCAAACCTACACTACCACACAATAAAATATACTACACATCTTAAATCTTTTCTACTACATTTTGGCCTACCAAAATGAAGGCACATCATCTATGCGAATTCAATTCTCTCACCTTACCTAAATTTGGAAAATACAAAACACACTAATAAAATACTTCTCAGTCATTTTCCTTTTAGTCTGTAGTAATGGATGTACCACACACACACCACTAAGCTGGTTTGAACAGGAAAGTCTGGGGCACAAGTTTCATTTTGAGCCTTTGCCCAGAACACTGAGGTTTTTGCGTTTCTTCACCTTGTAAAAGGATCACAAAGACAGCGCGCGTCAGTCCTACACGTCGGTACACAAGTATACAAAACCTATAACTCGGTGCTTTTAAGTTCACTTAGCAAAAACGTATGCAGACACAAAAAATATTCTGTTACTAAGGAATGTTTCATGGTACAGATTTCGGTTTGATAGTGCGTGCAACTTTCTCAACCATATTTATATCTTGACTTCAAATTTAAAATTTCCACCATGCCAAGATACAAAATAGAAGTTACACATATAAAATCACAATAATTCACTACTAATTCCAAAATTCTAAACACAAACCTATGTCAATCTCTCTCTTTCCAGGCATTAGAGCATCTATATATTGTTGTGCAGTAGTACAGACGTTAAAAATCATGCACGAATAGAAATTCTTAGGCATTAGGAAGAAATGTGAATTACATCAGACAAGCTGCATGCTGCTCTGTATAATTTCACTGTTGCTGGAGTTCGCACGTCAAGTGGATATGTGGATTAATTTTAAGCACACTTTACTCATCAGGACACTGTGTGTACTGTAGCTTGTAATAAATAGGAAGTGGCAGGAAGGCAGTTGTAGTGACGTAATAAGAAGTGTATACATAAAATGCAGCAATGCGAACAATAATGACTTACTTTCAGCTTGGTATTTGAAACCGGGACTTTACGAATTCCATACACTTGTGTCAGTCAATGGACCGTGTGTATAGCTGTGTTGATCGGACAGACAGTAATGTGATATCGGCTCGTCCGTCGGTAAGAAGGATAGATATTTCGCATGTCTTCTGTAGAGGTACAGCACATTTGTATTGACGTTCCGAAACTGTGAAATGCGATCTTCGAACTCATAATGTCCAGCCATCTCTGTGTCTGTCCCTTTGACCATCCACAATGCACGACTTATAAGGAATAGATCTGGGGATTTTTCAGCAGTCTATCTAGAAAATTCATGTTTCTTGAACGTATGACAACAATGTGCAAAACGGATTATTGGAATTTTTTGTCTGTTTTTCCTTCAGATTCTCTGCTTAACCGCATGACACAACTCAGCTGCCTCTGGACGGAATTTTATGTATTTGTATTAAGTAATTTAGATGTTTGTCGAAAAAACTCTTCAAGCATTAAAATGTCACAAAAATAAGAGTTATTTTACATTTTTACCTGTTTACATTTATGATAATATGTAACTCACTTATTTTTAAAATAAGGAATTTATAGACTATATTGTAGAGCAGTTCCAAATACATATCTGAGGTTCAGATAAGTTTTCTCTGCAACTGGTATATATGATGAGATAATGTGGAAAATTTTGTAGTGCCATACAGTAGAGAGCATACATTATAAACTTCATGTTTCGCATTGTTTACCATGTTGGATAATTAAGTCTACAGAGAAACACTGAGGAAACCTAATGGTCGATCCATTATTTAAGTAAGAATGATCACTCAAACGCTCCTGAGTGTTACGTTATTCGTTTTTATATTTAGACTTTTGTTTGTTCGTGGTGGAGCCATATGCTGAGTATTACGTCATTTTAACAGGTGTTTGACGTTTCTAATTACGTGATGTGTTTAGGATTATTGTGACATGCATCAGTAAACTTGTTTAGCTGCATGACGTACTGTGAACAGCACGCAAACTTCGGGTTTGTTGAAATATTTGACGCCAGAATTGTACTTTATTTTGGATTTTCAATCATATTAATCTGCACTTTGACATGCAAACATTCAGAAGCTTTTTTTTATCTGGAATACAAAGATAAACAATATATATTTTTCTGCGAAAAGTTATTTTCAAATGATGAAAATCCTATTTTTTCTACCTTTAGTTTCTTCTCCCAGCACTTCGCCTTTATGTCGTTGTACGCCTATCCGATATATTTATTACACTAACTTCACCGTCTAAAGGTATGCTATATTATGATATTTATATACAGAAATTGGGTTTCCACACCGTGTTAACGGTCAGTAAATGTGTACAGAAAGAGAAAAAGTAAGGATGAAAGGAAACACAATTCACAAAAGAATAACAAAACACTGAAAACACAAAATATAGAAATACAAAGAAAATTTAATATATGTATATATATATATATATATATATATATATATATATATATTTATTTACAAAATAATGTCGAAGAATTAGGAAAAAATAAAGCAGCAAATTTTAAAAAGATAACGCACTGCACAGAACCTATATAGAGCTACTAAATATTCATCAATGATAATACGTACAATTCAACCAAGATCATCACCTCACTCCACGTAACTTTATTTGGCTTCATTTCGCTTCACTGCACGTCACTTCAATTCACTGTACTTCACTACAATTCACTCCTCAATTTTCAATTTTCTGCAATTTGGACATTTCATCTCCAAAACATTTGTGTCAGCCATTAGCCTGCGTTTGTAGCTGTGTTGACCTGAGAGACAGTAATGTTTTATCGGCTCCACTGTCTGTAAGAAGGCCAGAAAATTCTCAGGTTTTCTGTAGATATGCAGAGAATTTGTAACGGCGTACCGAAATTCTGAAATTCGATTTATAATGTTCCTCTTTCTCTCTGGCCGTCCCTGAGAACTGAAAAAAATTATAGAGAAAAGTTGACACTTTTTCGAAACTCTCTAGAAAAGTCATGTTTTATTGAAATTTAACAAAAAATTTGGAAAAACAGACTATTATTATCTGCTCCTAATGAGATACATTGCATACAAATCTTTTGAGAAAATTACAAAAAAGTATGCTAATAAATATTCCCAGTATTGTTTTAATCGATAATGTAGTACGAAAACCCATGGTAAAGCCAAAAATACTATACAATACGAGGATGACGCGATGCACGTTGCATGCCGGATATCTTTTGTATTAGTTATGCAGGCAAATGCGGAGTAATGTGGAACTCAGGCTTTTAAAATTTACCGTAAGAACTGATTAGAAAACAGGTAATTCATTTAGTGGAACCAATGAATACAGTTCCTTTGCACATGTCAAAACAACTGACATGCAGTAACATGAATACCTTAGTAAATACAACATTCTGAGTCAGCAAAGCAGAATGTCACCTGCAAAATTGTTCAGAATTTTGAAAGTTTGATGAGAAAAACCCAAACCGAGAAACAGACAGACTGACAGAAAGACTATAATTCTATGTATATTATCTCCAGGTTAATTGAAATATCACGCATTGTGGAAGTCAATTCATGCAGTCGTTCATACACTTCCAGTTCATTTCTCTCTTTTCCTTTCATCTCTTTTACACATTCGGTACAAATATACAATGTGGCTGTACAAAGCATTCGGTACCGTTATGTAATAGTTGACATATATTAACGGAACGCACAGCAATTCGTTGCTAAGCAGATATTTTGATGTTTTTCTTACCGGCTTGTGTGCTGTAGATTATTTTTGGTGTTGAATAGGTTTGTTAGAATCATATTTTTTAAAAATATATCCGTTTGTGTATTGCGTGACGATATTTAAGAGCTAATGTACGTCAACAGCACAATTTGCCAACGCAAATACAAAATAAGACAGGCAGTGTACATATAAGTGTAACATTGTGGTGTGGTTATGTAACAATTATTGAAGTGTAAAAGCAATATAGTGTATATATTCTGAGGGTGGGTTTCTAAACCTAACTACGTAACGTGCAGAACGCTTGCCCAGTATTATGTTATATTCCGCGTCTGCTTCTACTACATTTGTTCACATTGCCTCATAAAAAACACGGTTTTCAGAAAGAAGTTATTGAATATAAAAGGAGATTGTTCGTTTTTTGTATACATTCTTTTATAAAGATTTTTAAGAAGAACTCCCAGGATCTCATCATCATCATCATGTTCCTGAAGGGTTAGGTGTGTTTCCTGTTCCTTGATCCTCAAGATGAAGTTGGTCCCTCCATCTCTTCCTCGGTCGTCCTATGTTCCTTCGTCCTTTTGGTTTA
>Ga0123354_10020187_pt1 | contig 10474 bp, 9 predicted proteins | sample TergutLab28metaG_2_FD_97872 | JGI IMG/M metagenome (GOLD analysis project Ga0123354, IMG submission 97872) | Labiotermes labralis P4 segment gut microbial communities from Petit-Saut dam, French Guiana - Lab288 P4 | ecosystem: Host-associated > Arthropoda: Insects > Digestive system > Gut ...
GCTGGTCCAATTTGGCGCAAAACTCGCGCAGGCGAGATGGCCGGTACAAGAAGTTGTCGTCGACGATGAAAACGTTGTTCTCTGGTATCTGCTCCAGCTCAGCCATGACTTCGTCGAGGTCGCGCTCGAAGTATTGGCAAATCTGGGTGCAGAAACAGAAACGGCATTTGAATGGGCAGCCGTATGACGTCTTCAATGTGGCGCAATGGTCGTGGAAAATGTAGTTGTAACGCGCGCGGTATTGCGCGGTTATTTCCCTGTCGGGGAAGACGCCCGAAAGCGGTTCGATATCGGGGCGCACCTTACCGGGGCCCCACACCCCGGGCAGTGATGTCGCTTCGGCTGGCGGCAACGATGCCAACCCAGCCATCGTCTGCAAGGCATTGGCCCAAAGCACGTAATCGATTGCCGGGTCGGCGAAGTCGGTTGGCACCACCTCGGCGTGTACACCACCGACTACGGTGCGGGTCGACGGCGAGGCCCGTTTCACCTGCCGGGCCAGGCGCTTGACCACCTGGACATGATTGATGTAAGCCGTGAAACCGACGAAATCGTAGTGCCCCCGGCGCAAGAACCAGTTCAGCGAGTGGTGTTCCAGGATCAAATCGACCAGGTCGACTTGGTGGCCATGGGATGTCAGGTATGCCGCCACCGTCTCCAGTTCCAGCGGCTCGCAAATCATGAACCGCTGCAGATTGATCGACGCCGGGTCAGGACGAGGCCGCACTAGTAGCACCCTCATTCGCCGGCCTGTTTGAAGACGTGGAATTTCGTGGTCAGCGGCTTGTATTGCAGACGCGGTGCGAGCAGGCGGGCGCCGGCCATCATCAAAGGGTTGGAGTGGTGCAGCGCCGCATACAACATCGTGTAGTCGCAGCCGAGCTTCAGCTTGCTTTCATCGGCGGTTTGGCCGAAATCGATGCTGGTGAAGCCGTTGTCGATTCCGTATCGGATGATCTCAAGCAGCATCCGCTGGTATGTGTCATATTGGGGAACGGTGGCGTAATTCATGCCCACGAACTCGAAGATGAGCTCTTGGCCATTGGGCAGCAGTTGGATGAAGCCCTGGGGCCCGGCGGCGTCCTCAAGGACGAGAATGCGGAAGTAGTGGCCGCGGAAGAAGTCGATGGTCAGCGTCTCCAGTACCAGGCGGGAGTGGGCAACCACCTGCCGGTACAGCCCGTACAGCGCCTCATCGAATTCCTCCGGGCTGGCCAGCCACCGCAGCCGCAGCCCCTCGGAGGCTCGCAGCGCCACCTGGCAGCGCCGCCGGTAGCCTGAGCGAAGCGACTTCAGGTATTCGTCAAGACTTGCCCAGCGGATATTGAGGACGCACTGGGGGCAGGTGTAGCCGGTGGCAAATCCGGGGGCGTCGTCATTTGGCAGGTTGAGGATCATCGTGTAGCCGCGTATCGCCCGGATAAACGCCAGCGCCTCGTCGCGGTGCCGCCCGGCGTGGATGCCTGGCCTGGTAACGGATACCGGCACATAGACGAACGTCATCTTGACGCGAAGATCGAAAGGCGTGAACATCGCCAGGTTGTAGCCTCGCCGGATGTGCGTCATGAATACCGTGTCGATCGTGCCGGTGTCGTCGCGGATGTAGTGGTAGCGCTGGCCGCAATCCTCACAGCTTTCCAAGAACGCCAAGAAATCGCGGCGCATATACAGGTTGTCGCCGACGGCGCGGTCCCAGTCGGCCGGCAATTCGGCGGCCCGGTGGCAAGTGGTGATCACAGCGGCACCTCGTCGATCCAGACGGCGTATTCGCGCCACGGCTTGGCACCGGAGCGTTTAGCAAACATGTTTGACGCATCGTTGTTGCCCCAGATGAAGGTGGTCTCGAAGCTATCAAACCGGCCGCCGACAATCTGCGCCATACGCCGCATCAGGGCTGTTGTGGCGACGCCGCGATAGTTTGGCAAAACGCCAATCGCGTTCGAGATTCCGGTACGGATTCGAGAACCGCGCAGGAAGTACCTCAGGGCAATTTCCGCGACGCCGGCGGACCTGCCAAACGGCAGGACTTGGTTGTAGTCCGGATGCCAAAACCAGAATCCGACCGCTTGCTGCCCAGCCATGACAAACAGCAGGTTCTCCGGCTTGAGGAATGGCCTGAGGTCGCCGAGCAACTCGGCGAAGTGCCCCGGCTGGGTCGGCGCGTAAAGGTTTGTCGTGCCCAGTGTCGCATCGCACAGTATGCGGAAGGTTTCCATCTCCTGATCCCAGCACTTCAAATCAGCGCACCGTACCGTAACCCCAGTTGGTACGCCAGTTGGGACGCCCGGGCATGGCTGCGGCAGTGCATCTCGTCTGCCGGCCTCGGCGAGCACCTCCGATATCGGGCCCCGGAAGGCGCCGAGCCTGATCGACTGGAGATTCTTGAAGTATTGGGCGTAGTACGGCTTGTTCCAGTTGGAGCCGAAACTGATGGGCGTGAAACCGCTCACCAGGATGCCAACACCCATGCTGAGGTGGCCATTCATGCCGATGACCACCGTTTTGAGGTTCCTCGTTGCCGCCGCCTGGCGGGCCTGGTCAAGCAAGACTGTAACGGCCGCCTGCTGGTCTGGCAGCGCCTCGAAGAAGCCAAGCTGCAACACATCAAGTGCCGGGTCGTGGATCAGGATGCACTGGGCCACCACCTGGCCGTTGCTTTCCACCAATAGCGGGCGTACCCAGCATGACCGGACGAACTTGGTCGAGCCCTGCAGCACGCTGGACAAGGTGAACTCGGCAGTGCAGCTATACCCTGGATCGCCGCGGTATTGGCGCTTAAAAAAATCGAGATACCGGCGGACGCTAGGGTCATCGATGACCTGGCATTCCTGTCCATCGTCTGTGCGATCCATGAACAAAGATTACTGCCGCGCGGGCCATGAAACCAGGGTAGACAACGATGACAAGCACTTTTGGAGGTTGAGGTCATGAAAATAAGATAAGAAGTGGTTGCAAGCACCGCTCCCAACGTGACAAGTATGTGATAGATACTATATGATTTAAATAACGATAGATGAAAAAGACGATTCGGGAGGATTGAAAATGATGAAGAAAGCCAAGTGGCTAGGCGCCGCACTGATAGCTGCGGCAGCGCTCGCGATGGGTGCCTGCACGACGACCATGGCCGAGCCTGAGGGTGACGCTTCCACGCCGGCGGCAGTTGCCGACATCCAGGGCGAGTGGACGCTGGTTTCGTGGAGCGATCCGGCAGCCCTGCCTGATATGCCCATCACCCTGCTGGTTGAAGACGCCCGCGTCAGCGGCAAATCGGCCTGCAACAACTACTCCGGGCCACTCGAGGCCACAGACAGCACGTTCAGTGTTGGTCTTCTGGCCACCACGATGATGCTCTGCTCCGACGACCTCAACACCGCGGAGACCACTTACCAGGCGCTGCTGACAGCCGTCAACGGTTGGCAGCTCAACGATGGTGCACTGTCGCTGACAACCGACGGTATTGAACACCTGCGCTTTACGGCAACCAACTAACGGTAGGCTTGAACGATGCTACAACGCATCGTCCGCCACCTGATCTGCCTGCTGCTATTGCCACTGGCCCTCACATTGACGGCCTGCGGTGGGGCGTCCGCCCCAAGCAGCAGGCAGCTTCGTATCGGAGCAACAGCGTTGCTCGACTCGATGGACCCCACCACCAACAGCAACGCGGCCGTCGCGCAGGCCCTGCTGTACAACGTCTACGAGACGCTGGTCAAGCTGGACGGCGACGGCAACATCCGCCCGCTGCTGGCCAGCGAGTGGACTGTGAGCAACGACGGCTTGACTTACGACTTCAAATTGCAGACGGACGCCCATTTCGCCGATGGCGCCCCGTTGACGCCCGATGCCGTGGTCGCCAGCTTTCAGCGGATACAGACCGATCCGGCCATAACCCCCGTGAACAAGGACCAGATGGCCGTCGTGTCGGCTGTGACGGCAGAGGCCGACAACACCGTGCGGGTGGTGCTGAAGACGCCAAGCAATTCCTGGCTCTACGACATGACGGGCAGCGCCGGCATCATCATCGACCCGGCCAAATTCGACGACCTGGCTAATACGCCGGCGGGCTCCGGGCCGTACATGCTGAAGCTGTGGAACCAGGGCGACTCGGTGGTGCTGCAATCCAACCCGGACTACTGGGGTGCGGCGGCGCGGTTCGACGAGGTGACGTTTAGGTATTTCGCCGACCCGAACGCCATGAACGCCGCCATGCTGTCCGGCGATCTGGACATCATCTCCAATGTCGCAGCACCCCAGGCGCTGAACCAGTTCTCAGACCCGGCGAAGTACCAGATAATCAAGGGCGTCACCAATGGTGAAATCGTGCTGGGTTTCAACAATGCGAAGGCGCCGTTCACCGACCTCAAGGTGCGGCAGGCGATCTGCTATTCGATCGACCGCCAGGCGCTGATGGACTCGGTGTGGGCGGGGCAGGGCACGCTCATCGGCTCGATGGTGCCACCGACCGACCCCTGGTACGAAGACCTGTCCGGCACCTATCCATTCGACCCTGACAAGGCAAAACAGCTATTGGCTGACGCCGGTTTCGCCGACGGTCTGTCCATCAACCTGCAGGTGCCGACGCTGCCGTATGCCACCAGCGCGGCGCAGTTCATCACCAGCCAGCTGAAGGATGTCGGCATCACGGTCACCGTTTCCGAGCTCGACTTCCCGGCCCGGTGGATCGACCAGGTGATGGTGCAGGGCAACTACGACATGACCATCGTCGCCCACGTCGAGCCGCGCGACATAGTCAAATGGGCCGACCCGACCTACTACTGGCACTACGACAACCCGGACTTCCAGAAGCTGATCGCCGACGCCGACAAGGCCGCCCCCGACGTGCAGGTAAACCTGATGAAGCAGGCGGCCAAGATTTTGGCGACCGACGTCCCCGGTGATTTCCTCTGGCTACTGCCCAGCCTGATCATCGCCACGCCGGACCTGGTGGGCATACCGGCCAATGCCATCAGTTTGAGCTTCGACCTGACAAACATCGCCTCAAAGAACGGCTGAGGTGGCCAAGACGCTGCTGACAAGGCTCGCCGCCTTCCTGGCGAGCCTACTGGTGGCGTCCATAATTGTTTTCACGCTGCTCAACCTGCTGCCGGGCGACGTGGCCGGAGTGATACTCGGCTCGTCCGCCACCCCGGAGGCCGTCGCCCAGCTGCGCGCCCACATGGGGCTGGACCAGCCTTTCCTGCTGCGCTACCTTAGCTGGCTGGGCGGGCTGCTGCACGGCGATTTGGGACGCTCTGCTTTCTCAGGGCTGCCGATCGGGCCGATGGTGGGGGCCAAGCTCGGTGTCACGTTCTCCCTTGTCATCCTGGGAATGCTGCTGGCGGTGGTCATCGCGTTGCCGCTCGGCGCCTACGCCGCGATCCAGCGGCGCCACACGTCGGGCGTGGTCGTCTCGGTGCTGTCGCAGATCGGCATGGCGGTGCCGGCGTTCCTGGCCGGCATCGCTTTGGTGACGCTATTTGCCGTCAAGTTGCATTGGCTGCCAGCCAATGGCTACACGCCGCTGCTGCAAAACCCGCTTGATTGGCTGCGGCGCTTGATCCTTCCCTGCATTGCGCTGGCCATCGTGCAGTCGGCCGTGCTGATGCGCTACGTGCGCGGCGCGTTCATCGAGGTGCTGCAGCAGGACTACTTCCGCACCGCCCGCGCCATCGGCTGGGGCAAGTACCGGGCCGTCATCCGCCACGGCGTGCGCAACGCCGCCTTGCAGGTGGTGACGGTGATCGGGCTGCAGCTGACAACGCTGTTCGTCGGCGCCGTCGTGATCGAGAACGTGTTCGTGTTGCCCGGCCTGGGCTGGCTGCTGCTGTCTGCCGTGCGGTCGCGCGACCTGCCCGTGGTGCAATCCGTCGTGATGGTGCTTGTCGCGCTGATATTGGCGATCAACACCCTGGTCGACATGACGTACGCGGCCATCGACCCGCGCTTGCGGGCGGACAAGCCGGTGGTCGACGACGAGGTGGTGGCATGAGGCGTTCGTGGACTCTGTTGCCCGGCACCATCCTGGTCGGGCTGGTCGTGGTGCTGGCCGTCGTGTCGCTTTTCTGGGCGCCGTTCGACCCGACGCACGTCGACGCCTCCGCCCGCCTGCTGCGCCCCGGCCTGCCTCACTTGTTCGGTACAGACGGCCTGGGCCAGGACATCTTCAGCCGCATACTGGTGGGGGCCCGCGTCTGCCTGCAAGTGGGTGTTGTGGCCGTTGTCATCGGCGCCGTGATCGGCGTGCCGCTCGGCATGGCGGCGGCCTCGTCGCAAGGCTGGGGCGGGCGTCTGATCATGCGCGGCGCCGACATCGTCTACGCGTTCCCGGCCCTGCTGCTGGCCATCTTGCTGGCGGCGGCCCGGGGCGGCGGCTCCGTCGGCACGGCCATGACAGCCATCGGCATCGCCTCCATCCCGGCGTTCGCCAGGGTCGCCCGGGGGGCGTCGCTTCAAGTGTTGAGCCAGGACTACATCGTTGCCGCTAAACTATCCGGCACGCCGGCCTGGCGCATCTCGGCCACCCACGTGCTGCCGAACATCGCGCCGGTGGTGCTGGTGCAAAGCTCGGTCAGCTTCGGCCTGGCCATCCTGGCGGAGGCGGCGCTCAGCTACCTCGGGCTGTCGGCTCCGGCGACAACGCCCACTTGGGGGCGCATGCTTTACGATGCCCAGCAGTACCTGTTCTCCAACCCGAACCTAGCCCGGTGGCCGGGCCTGTTCATCGCCCTGGCCGTGCTCGGCTTCAACCTGCTTGGCGACGGCCTGCGCGACGTGCTTGACCCAACCCTGCAGGAGGTGCGCTGATGAGTGAACTTCTGGCGGTACGCGGCCTGACGGTTGATTTCGGACGCCGCCGTGCCCGGGCGCTGCACGACGTCAGCTTCTCGATCGATACCGGTCAACGGGTAGGCCTGATCGGCGAGTCCGGTTCCGGCAAGTCAGTGATGGCGCTTGCCATCATGGGATTGCTGCCGGAAAACGCTCACCTGGCCGGCTCAATCATGTGGCGCGGTGAGGAGATAACCGGGCTGGATGACGCCGCCTATTCCCGGCTGCGCGGCAACGCGTTTTCCATGGTGTTCCAGGAGCCCATGACCGCACTCGACCCGACCATGACCGCCGGCATGCAGGTGGCGGAGGCGCTGCGCCTGCACTACGCGCGCACCAAGGACGCTGCCCGCTACCACGCGGCACCCGACCAAATAATTGATGACGCCCGTTCGCGCGTGCTGGACATACTGGCCGAGGTTGGCGTCCACGACCCGCAGCGGGTGGCCGACAGCTTCCCGCACCAGCTCTCCGGCGGGCAGCGGCAGCGGGTGCTGATCGCGATGGCGCTGATCAACCGGCCAAAGCTGGTGATTTTCGACGAGCCGACGACGGCGCTCGATGTCACCGTGCAGGCGCGGGTACTGCGGCTGATAGACGACGAGTTGGCTCGCGGTGGCGCCGCCTGCTTGTTCATCAGCCACGACCTGGCGGTGGTCTCGCAGGTGTGCGACTACGTGATGGTGCTGCATCACGGTGAGGTGGTCGAGCGGGGGAGCGTCCACCAAGTATTTAGCGCGCCAAAGCACCCATACACGCGTGGGCTGGTGGCGCATGTCTGAGTTCGAGGAGCCAACCCACCGCATCGTCCTGCCGCCGCCGGCGCCGGAGTTCCGGCTGCGCGACGTGGTCAAGGTGTTCAACAACAGCGCCACCCCGGTGCGCGCCGTCGACGGGTTGAGCCTTGAGGTGCGGCGGGGGCAGCGGCTGGGAATCGTCGGCGAGTCTGGCTCTGGAAAGTCGACGCTGGTGCGCCTGATGGCGGGATTGCTGGCGCCGACCAGCGGCGAAATCGAGTTCCAGGGGCGATCGATTGCCGGGCTGCGCGAGCGTGACCTCGGCTTCCTGCGGCGCCAGGTGGCGATGGTGTTCCAGGACCCGCGCTCGTCGCTGGACCCGCGCATGAAGGTGGGGCGCACCATCACCGAGCCCTTGCGCTCGCCGCTGCTTAGCCCACCGATGGATAAGGACGCGAGGCGGGCCCGGCTGTTCGAGGTGATGGCACAGCTTGACCTCGACCCGGAGGCGGCCGACCACTACCCGCACGAGTTCTCCGGCGGGCAGCGCCAGCGCATCGCCATTGCCCGCGCACTGGCGCCGCGGCCGGGGCTGCTGATAGCCGATGAGGCGACATCGGCGCTGGACGTGTCGGTGCGGGCCAGTATCTTGAAAATAATCGTCGACCGGGTGCGCGACGACGGTCTGACACTGATTTTCGTCAGCCACGATCTGGCGGTGGTGCAGTGCGTCTGCGACACCGTTGTGGTGATGCGGGCCGGCAAAGTGGTGGAGTCCGGCCCCGTCGAGCAGCTTTACAACAAACCCCAGGCTGCCTACACCAGGGCGCTGGTGGCGGCCATCCCGCGTATCAGGAAGGAATAAACGCGATGTCCAAATTCGATGAGCTGGTGGGCGATGTGCGTGCCGTTGAAGCCACGCCGGATGAGGCGGCCAGCGTGTTGATCGACGAAATGACCAACGCCGAATTACTGGGCCTGCTGGACGGCGATTTGGGCGGACGGGCGCTGATAAAGATTGACAAGCTGATACCGGCCGGCCCGGTGGTCGCCGGCGAAATACCACGGCTCGGATTTCCGGGTATTAGGTTCAGCGACGGGCCGCGCGGGGTGGTGGTCGGTAATTCGACGTGTTTCCCCGTCACCATGGCGCGGGCTGCCACATGGGATGAGGATTTAGAGCAGCAAGTCGGGCTTGCCATGGGGCGTGAGGCACGTGCCTGGGGTGCGAATTACTCGGGAGCGGTTTGCATTAACCTGGTGCGTCACCCAGCGTGGGGACGCTGCCAGGAAACCTACGGCGAAGACCCGGTTTTGCTGGGAAAAATGGGGGCCGCGCTGACGCGCGGACTGCGGCGAAACCTGATGGCTTGCGTCAAACATTTCGCGCTCAATTCGATTGAGGACGCCCGTTTCAAGGTGGATGTGAGTGTCGATGAGCATTCCTTGCACGAGGTTTATCTGCCGCATTTCAGGACGGTAATTGACGCCGGGGCCGAATCGGTGATGAATGCCTACAATTGCGTGAACGGTCATTTCTGTGGCGAGAACAAGGTGTTGCTGACCGATATCTTGCGCGATGAATGGGGATTTACGGGGTTTGTCACCAGCGACTGGGTGTGGGGAATTCATGATGGTGTCGCCAGCCTTGAGGCCGGTGTCGATATCGAAATGCCTTTGCACGCCTTGCGCGGGGCGCGTCTGGCCAAGGCGTTGAAGAAGGGCCTGGTTTCAATGGACACGGTGTTGACGTCGGCTAGGCGAATTGTTGCGACAGTGATTGACAATGCCGCCGGCCGCGACGAGGAGGCGCCGTCAACCGATGTGATCGCCAGCCCGGCCCATCGGGAATTGGCTCGTCAGGTGGCGGTGCGGGGTGCCGTATTGCTGAAGAACGAACCGGTGGATGGGGCGGCCATATTGCCACTATCGCCCTGAGTCCACAAATTGGCGGTGATAGGTGAGCTGGCGGCACAGCCGAATCTGGGCGATGTCGGATCGTCAAGGGTGCGTCCGCCGGCAACATGCAGCCCGCTGCAGGGAATTCGTGAGGCGCTGCCCGATGCGGAGATTGTCTATGATGAAGGCAATGATTCAAAGCGTGCAATTGAAGCGGCAGCTGGTGCCGATGTGGCCATTGTGGTGGTGGGACTGGGAGCCGCCGATGAGGGCGAGATGATGATCAATCCTGATCTCGACTTATCACTGCTGGGATTCCCGTTCACGACGAAACCGCTCAAATGGTTGGTGTCGAAGGTTGCGGCTAAGCAGGCACCGAAACAATTCGGAGTAAGCGGCGATCGTGATTCCCTCACGCTGCACGCCAGCGATGAGCGGCTAATACGGGCGGTGGTGGAAGCCAATCCGGCAACGGTGGTGGTGGTCATCGGTGGCAGCGCGATAATCATGGAGGCCTGGCGGCAGGCCGTCCCGGCAATTCTGATGGCGTGGTACCCGGGCATGGAGGGCGGGCGTGCCATTGCCGACATATTGACGGGCGTGCAGGAGCCGGGTGGGCGTTTGCCGCTGGCAATTCCGGTGGATGCCGGTCATTTGCCCTATTTCGACAAGGATGCCACCGCCATTACTTACGATGCCTGGTGGGGCCAGCGAAAGCTGGACAACGACGGAAATGAGGCGGCATTCCCATTTGGATTCGGGCTCGGTTACACGCGGTTTGAGGTCGAATTGGAGTCAACGGATTTGGACGCCCTGCGCCAAACAGCCACTGTCAAGGTTTCAAACACGAGCGATCGGGCAGGCTCGACGGTCGTGCAGGTGTATGTCGTCGAAGCTGAGGCCAAGGTGCCGCAATTGATCGGCTTCAAGCGGGTGAAACTGGAGGCGGGGGAGCAGGCCAGGTGCGTCATCGAGTTGGACATGACACCGACAAGACAACGTGACCCGGA
>Ga0123354_10020188_pt1 | contig 10474 bp, 3 predicted proteins | sample TergutLab28metaG_2_FD_97872 | JGI IMG/M metagenome (GOLD analysis project Ga0123354, IMG submission 97872) | Labiotermes labralis P4 segment gut microbial communities from Petit-Saut dam, French Guiana - Lab288 P4 | ecosystem: Host-associated > Arthropoda: Insects > Digestive system > Gut ...
CCCCCCCCCCCCGAGGTATAGCGCCATCTTCTTTAAGCACCCTTGAAAGTCTGCGAACAGAAATTCCCTATCGCAGAAAATATCGATTTATCGCCACACTCGATTCATCGCCACAAATTGCGGTGGCCAAACAGTGGCGCTACTTCGGGGTTTGAATATATTGACATGTGTCGTGTAATTCTCACAAGAAATTCTGATTTCTTCCCCAAACAGCATTAAGTGATTGGTCCTTAAGTTTGTTACAAACTCCATTCCCTACAAAGTGACAACCGAAGTTTTATATACTTTAGACGCATTTCAGTCAACAATAATTTACATTTCCACTGTTCGAGTGTTCAGGAAGATTCGAGTCCCCACGTGTAACAAAAGTTCTCGAAAAAAATAACCAATTCGTGAACAAACTAAAATACCAATACAATAAATAGTGCTTAGTATACTTGCAATGACAATTTGTTTTACATTGTGAACATGTATTAGGCTTTCAAATGAAGGTTGTGTTGAGCGGGACACTTGGCCCGCATGGGGGGGGGGGCGTATAGAAGATTTTGATGGAAAAGCCTTCAGGAAAGGGGCCACTTGGAAGCCCTAGGCGTCGATGGGATGATACTATTTAAAAAAGCATTAAAGAATATGATGGAAGGCTGTGGACTGAATTAATGTGGCTCAAGATAGGGACAAATTAGGGGGAAATTTTAAAAGCAGTAATAAAAACTTCGCTTTTCATAAAATGCCAGTAGTGTGTTGCAAAACTTAGGAAGTACTGGCTTCGGAAGAAGGACTTTGCTAAGAATTTTATTCTTCTTGGATGTGACCCCTTGTCTGTGGGAGATGGCTTACCCTTTTACGATGAAGTCACCGCGATGCTGGAACATGTATATTGAACCACACACCCAGAGACACAGTGTCAGTTTTCAGAAGGCTTGAATCCTGGAACGCACAGCCGTGAGAATATCAAACCTGGCAACGAACTCTGCTCCACGGATTTATTTTCTTATAAATACTGATATTGGTTTTAATTGTATATAATATAGCCACAAATATTCTTGACATAAATACTCTGATAACCCTCTAACCTGTGAACAAAAGGGCTTAGCGTTACGACAAAGGTTGCAGTTCCTAAGGAACTACATGCACTGGCAGTAGTACAGAGGCTTGTGTTCTGACGGTGTCAGACTTGAGTCTCGGTCAGGACATCTGGATCTGTGTTTCGTTTTATCGTGATTTTGACAAGTTCTTCAGACTCGAAGGTTGTGGGTACGTGGAGACCAATTTTGTTTGTTTTCCGGATGGTCTGGAAGTCTCAGTCGGTCTGGACACCAAGTGCACTCACTGATAATGTTCTTAGTTTTCCTCAGTCATTCGATCAGATTTCCGGGAGAGTGCCTCAAATTAGAACACGAACGCTTATCCATACATTCCTTTAAAATTGTTGTGGAATAATCATCCAATTATTCGACGCTGTGAGCCACTGACAACATGAAGGGCAAGGTGAGGCTGTCCCTGTGCAAGTCATGAAGGCACTAATTATTCAACTCGGCACTAGATGGAAGTGAATGGTGAGGTCCAATCCCCGGAATCTTTACCGACTTGCACAACGCCTCCGTCACCCACTGAAGAGCAAGCTGGATGGAACTCGGAGCTGGTGTGGATGCTTTCGCCAACAGAATATTCTCGTATCTCCGCCAAGAATCGAACCCCAGTTCCTCGGTACCACGCACAGATTAGTTACATAATATATAAATAAAAATAAGAAATCACTACAGCTGCTGTGGTTAAAAGGCGTAAACCAAAATATGACTCTTACGTTTCATGTTGTTAAATGATCTATGAAAGAACTTCAGAGTTCCTTCCAGTTGATTACTATGGCAGTAGCCTGAGATAAGCCACGACTACTTCCACCTCAAATATTCGCATAGCACATGTAGTGCAAAGCAAGGAAAATGCACAGATCGATACGGCGTCATTAAATAAGTAACGAGCCTATAATTATATACTAATCTTAATATTTTATCTCTTCTATGGCGTCGTACACTGGGGTCTAGCAGAATTAGTTTTGTTAGTCACATGACTTATTTAATGACACTGTGTCAGCTGTTCAGATTATCTTAATTTGGCCGAAACGTGTTGTGCTGGTTATATACACGTATAACGAGATGAGGGGGAGAGAGGAGTCGGGGATTTCTGCAATGTGCTGCGTGCAATTTGCCTGAGAGATGATATACTGGACAAGAAGTAGGAACAGCACTCATTAACCCCATAAATATGGGGTTAAATTCATTGCACTGTGTTTTGGATTGTTAAAATACAGAATTTGTGGATTTGCTCAGAGGTGTGGATGAGATATCTTTTCTTCTTGGACATGGCACCGTTACAGGGGCCACACTACGGCTGTCGTCTCCAAGACATAGGACTCTTGTATTCGAAACAAGGTCTGGACAGGATTGGGGCCACTGCAGGTGTCTTAGCTAACAGGTTTCGACGGCTTCTTACTCTGGGGTAAATCAGCAGGTGCGCAGAGCTTACTACGTGCCTCTGTCTTGTGTCTTTTAGACACAGTGGAACTCCGCCTATCCGGAATAATTGGAACGGCAAGCAACCGGATATGCAGAAAATCCGGGAAATTTGATTTCTCTTTGAAAATACGCTACATTAGCAGTTTGAAGTTCGGCTGTTACTATTTACAGTATGTACCTACGTATAAACCTTTCAACCACACCTGATTTGAAATTCTAGAATCCATGACACTGCACTGTACTTGATCCGATAGCCGGTAATTTCAAGGCAAGTTAGTTTTGTAGAATTCTCGACAAATTTACCCTGAGAGCCAAGCTGATCCGGATAATTGGCGATCCAGATTACCAGCGTCCGGATAAGCGGAGTTCTACTGTATTAACCCTTAATCGGAGCAATGTCGAGCTAAACTCGACAAGACCTTCCGCTGTAACCACCATGTACAATGTCGAGCTCAGATCGACACATCATTTTAGTGCTTTATGTTGGTCTGTCCTAAGATCCTTCCATCTAGTGGCTACTTTTGAACTCTAAAATTGGGAGATTTTGGGGGGGAAATTAACTTGGAACAGAAATTTAAAGCTCAAGATAATAATTGTGACTGCAAAAGATTAATTGTGCGATGAAGCTGTATCACTTTTCCTTCACACTTTTTCGAGGCATTCTACTTAGGTCATTTGAAATGTACAAATGTCACTTGGATGAAACGGCTAGCAAAATTGGCTTTGAAGTTTTTATAGGGTCTCATGCCAGTGAATTTTTGGTAGCGGTCCCGAATCTTCTAGATTTAAAGGAACAATGAATTGATTTATCAACTGCTTGAGGAAAACTCTGTATCATATGCCTCCATCTACGGCTCCACTCACCCATACCCCCTCGTGGCGTTGACAGGGACAACTTAACCCAAACTTTACCTTTACCTTTACTTGGTATGAAGTTAAATACTTATTTGCTTATTGGATTTTATTCTCCACGTCTTGGTGGTATTGACTGTCGGTGTTTAAATCGAAAAAATTAGGATAAGTGCGTGTTATTGGAACGGTGTATATGTTCAAGTAGTGGGGGTGGGGGGATTTGAAAAGAAGAAAAATAATGCAGGTTTATACAAATGTTCTCCCGGCTAGCCCTGGCTGTTACGGTGTGGACCTACTTCTGCCAGCTACACAAGCCAGTACAGGGCTAGCAGCACAATACCTGTTATGCCGCTAGTTTAGTGTACAAATGGCATATGTCTCTAACAGGTTCTTCTCATTTATCCTCCTCTTACGCAGCCCTTCCTTCGGTGTCTTACAATTTACAGCATCAGAACTTGAAATCTTACAGCTTAACAATGTAATAAACATTTTTTTTATATGAATAGCTTTTCAGTTATTGATATTGTGAAATTCTAGGTTATGTCATCGCATAGCCCGGTATGTGGATGTCAGCGTTTTGCGGCCCAGTACTAATTCAATAGGTGGCTGGTTTCGCTCCACAGCCGGTCTGGATCTTTACAGAGAAAATTCTTTTGCACCAACCGGCACACGAACCCTGAACCATCCAGCCCGTAGACTGATACACGAACAGATTTCTTAAATGTAAGTTTATATTCAAAACCTGGGTGTGAGTAGGTCATACGTTGTGCACATTTACACCTTACGCGATTTATAGCCTCTACTTTCTTCCTTTTGGCTGCACACGGAGAAGATCGGTTGCTGCCACACAGAGGTGTTCAAAGTTGCTGATGACAGCGATCTAATGAAGTCAGAAACCAGTTTTCCAGCTCCCATATTACCGATGTTCTGTGCAAATCACATCGTTTGTATCTACAACAAAACTATCACCTAAGTAACAGTTCTCAGACATTTTTTCTAGACAGCCCAACAGTGGGACGAATGGCCGGATTTGCCGGAAAGAGAGTCCGACCGACTGAGTTGGCTCTCGCGAAAAACAGAACCGCTGTCCTGCCTGATTTGTGCTTCTAGGCCAATGATCTAAATAAAGACATAACTTTAAATGGATTTGAGGGAAGAATAATTAAAAAGAAAACTGACAGAGAATCGTCTGAAAGGACCAACTGTAGACCTGAGATGACCGTGAAATTTAATGTTAGAATGGATTATAGCTTGGGAAGGGAGGATGTGCACTGGATGGAAGAGCATGCCTATAGGTGTGATGACACCAGAGGCTGTGTAATGCAATTTTGATCTCCTGATGATGAGCACATGTACTCGAAACATGTAGAGGCATGAAATAAAACTTATTGTGAAACAAATTTTGTGCATCAGATTGGTTAAATACTGAGATAAATATACTGAGATGCACGGTCAGCAAAACGTCAAAATACTAGGGAAGTTCTCTGTTCAGTGGGGTTAGTTAACTTAAGTCGAATGAGAAAAAAAGATCACTGTCATCTAATTTGCATTCTTGGTTCTTATTTGCTATGCCCCAACCCACAAAGGAAGAGGCGCTCCCGAGATTTCGAGCTCGCTTGGCCATCCTAACTCCGGAGGCCATAAATACGGAGACTTGTTATCCAGGTTTGGGTTTGGGCGCGAGGCTAACAAACCTCTCTCTGTAAAATATTACGTAACTCGAAACCTGAAGAAAAACAGGAAACACAGTCACAATATTTGAGTACTGCCCCAAAGGAGGAGAAGACGAAGGAGGAGCAAGAGGATGAAGAGAATGAGGAGAAGGAGGAGGTTACAATGCGGAGAAAACATATAATCACTTACTTACTCCATGTTGCAGAGTCCTTCTTGAGAAGCTAACTGGTTTGCAGCTAGTCAAGAAATTCCCCGCATTTCACGGAACCCGAAGGTCCATTAACGCACTCACAAGCGTCCGCCACCTGTCTCTATCCTGGGCCAGCCCAATCCAGTCCATATACCCACATCCTACCTCCTGGAGATCCGTCCTAATATTATCCACCCATCTACGCCTAAGTCCTATATAATCTCATGTTTTTCCTAATTTTCCTTAATCTCTCCAGGCACCTGTAAGAATGGATGGTGCATCAAATTCGGTTACGCAGTTTCTTTCAAACCCTTTGCAATTTATCTTTCCCTAATCATTTCCCGCAGTTAGCACAACACGTATAAGAAAGACATACTGGACACACTGCCAGCAAATCATATCGGCGACGTAGTTCACTTTTGCAGAGGGCAGTAATGTGGATCGCTCTGGCTTAAAGCCAATAACAGTAAAATACTCTACCTTTTACTAGAACACGGGGTAATAAATCCTTAACATGTTATGAGTGGGGGAGGCTTTCATTTCTGGTTGTTTTTAAACAAAAAACTGAAAGGGTTAGTAGGTAGTAGGGTTTATAGAGACCCACGGAAGAGGCTATCAGAATGTGAGCTGCCCGCAATTTGAGTTCACGTTTGCAACCATGGACAGTGCTTTGGTCTGTACGATTATTTAAAACTTCAAACATTGGGCCCATTCATAATTTGCTCCACCCGTTTTTTAATTCACAAGTAAAATAATCGGCCGATCCCTTGTCCAGAGGAGTACTATCGAGTCTCTGTCATTGAGTGTGATCAGGTGTAGTCATAAGCCTCTACACCTACAATATATAGGCAGAAGAGGTCAGAATAAGAAATAAAGAATGAATTATAGTAAGTAAGCAACGAGCTGTGTATTTGAGGAATCGTGTTTCGATTCCTCTGGAGGTAAACGAGTTTTGTCTTTTCTAATTCGTCCAGACCGGCCATGGGGGTCAGTTGTACGGGCGTGCGTTACGTACAATCTGAGCTATCCCGGCTCCTTTCATACTCGAACAGAAGACATTCCACGATCGTAGGAAAACTTCACCCTATACCAGGCCTTGAAGACTCACAGGGGGAATAGAGCTATAAATATTCCCTTTTTGAACCTTGTCGCTAGATGAGGTAGGGTGGTCAACCCCACGCCCCGCTCTCTTTACCCGCGGGAAAGACACGGTACCGATTGTACAGCAGACTGCGGGGGGGGGGGGGGGGGGCATGGCCCGTTTGGACAAGTGCGAAAAATCTCGCCCTAACCGGGATTCGATCTTCATTCTTTCCCGTTCGTAGCGAGTCGCTATATCAACTGAGCTATCCTGACCCATTCCGAAGAGCATAGATGATTCCTAAGTCCATTGGTTATTTAAAGATGTTTTACCAACTAAAAAGTTACACAAGAAATGCTTTATTCAACAATGATTATAAATCTTGACAGTGAATGCATATGGAAGGAGATTAATGTGTACTGTACGAAGCTGCCCTACCACCATACCGGAATGTATCCGGAAGGCTCAATAAACAATAAATATTACGTCACAACGTGCTGTGCCACTCTCCAGTTTTGAACCAAACACTCATCAGCCCGGTGGCTGTCCATGTCACGTTGATCCCCAGTGGACCTGGCCCTTTTTTTTTTCAATACTTTTTTGCCAAAACCCTGATGGGTGCCCATGAGTCAACGTCCAGCAGGAGCTCAGGGCAGCCTTGACCAGATTTTTTTGTACCTTAATTGAAGGACAAGGAAGGAACAAAAAACTCTTTGACTCTGTGTGAAGTTGCATTTAAAAAGAAGTTGTTGATTGGTGTTTGCTGCTCTTGTAATTAGAGTTTTAGTTAAAAGTTTGCTCATTACTCTTTTTTATCAGTTTGTTTTCTTTTCTCTCACACTCTTCACCACTACAAGTTGCTTCCAAAGTCATTCGCCAGTTAGCAACTCAATAATGATGATTCGCCCCACGCTTATGTGCCTCCATTAGGAGGCGGCCTTTTGAAGTATGTTTAGTCTTACAAACCTAACATTTTATCTTTCCTTCTTACAGCAAACATTCCGTTATCTACCACAATAACATGTTAAGGACTTCTTTTTACCATGGCGCAACAGCCCCCAGTGGGCTAGCGCCTTCTCACTTAAGTGGCTTCACGATCACACTGAGACACAACACACTTGGTAAGATTCCTCTGTACGAGCGATCAGCCCGACACAGAGACTTCTACTTGACCAAACACAACACTCACAACAGACAGACATCCATGCTCCCGATGGGATTCGAACCCGCAATCCCAACAAGCGAGCAGCCGCAGACCCACGCCTTAGACCACGCGGCCACTGGGATCGGTTCAGGAACATAACAACTGTTTGTTCTGTGATTCACACGTAACCAAGAAATGTACTCTGTGACTTCAATGCAGAGATTTTGGTGTTAAAGTAAGTGGTGCAGTGTTTTAGATCGAGTATCGCGACCCCAGTTTCTACCGCGAGATCCTTCTGAGAATGTTAAATGCAGTCAAGCTGGCGACTCTCTCTGTCCAGAAACGTCAATGTTTACAGAGGAGAAAACGTTTGGAATAACACGAGGAATTTATTTTATTTATCAAAAATTTTCTTCGCTATAAATCTGCGGTGATTCGTTGGGATGCCGAGAGCGTGCAGCCTGTATTTGGGTCGCAAGTTCAATACGAGTTACTCCCTTTGGTGGTGGCAAGAGTTTGGAGATCAGCACTTTAATTGTTTAAGATTTCATCAACAAGAAATTCTACGTTTCTCTTGCTTCCGATTATCCCACAACTTAGTGATGAAATCGTCACTGAATGTTATGCTAAGTCAGTTCTATCCATTTCACATGTATGAACGCATAAAAACCATTTCAGTTTTGTCCTCTTATCGACGCCCGAGCTCCGCCGAATTCTCTTTCTTCCGCCGGTTAGCACGTAGGTCTCTACAAACATTTCTTGCTCTCCGTACAAACTTCAAACTGCTTTAATTACTCTTTCCGTATTGAATCACATTAAAACGGAAACAAGAAGTGAAGAAAATACACTGTGAAGTCTTTAAATGTCCACTGTTCTTCATTTCTCTGCACCTTACCTGTCTTACATTCAAGTATTTTTTCCTCAGTACTTACCCTCTAACATACAATGTTTACTTCCTTCCCAACTGTCCCAAATGTTTCTTGAGCCTTAGAATTCGGCCTTGGCCATATTGTTACTGTTGATTCTAGGAAAGTATGACACAGGCTTTTGGGTATTTCATAATGCTGAAATGTTCGTAAGAAGTTTCCTGGAAATCTGTAAAGTGCGTAGGAACTTTCAGTGGAGTTTTACACACATGGGCAGGCTGATGGTATGAGCAACGTGATGACTGTCATCGCGTTGTGTTTTATGGGATCAACAAATAACCAGTCAAATCATCGCCTAACACAGCCTATATTTTACATTGTTATAGGTAATGTATGTGGGCCGGGATAGCTCAGTCGGTACAGCGACTCGCTACGGGATGGACGGTCTGGGGATCGAATCCCTGTGGGGGCGAGATTTTCCGCAACCGTCCAGATCGACCCTGGGACCCACCCAGTCTCCTGTACAATCGGGACCGGTTCTTTCCCGGGGGTAAAGCGGTCGGAGCGTGGCGTTGAGTGCGCGCTTGTATCTAGCGCCGAGGTTAAAGAAAGGGTAGAGCTATATCTCCACTTTTCCCACCCCTATGGGCCTTCGTGGCTTGTTCTACGGTAAACTATAGCTTTTATCTTTTTACCTAATATACATGTTGTGTTTCTTTAGATCATCATCAGTTTTTCAATGAGAATTTATAAAATAAAGTAGAACTCAATCACGTGACAGCTCACAACAAAGAGTACATTCATGGTTAGGCTTGTCCTTTTTTTCCCCCTGTGGCGCTGCGATCCAACTCGGTCCACGGCTCCCTCATTCGTGAGGTTTCTAGGTCACATGAAACGACGCACCACAGTCGGTAGAACTCCTGTAGAGGAGTGACCAGTGCAACGCAGAGTCCTCTATCTCATAACACAAACGTTCACAACAGATAGACATCCATGCCCATGGCAGGATACGAACCCACAATCTCAGCGGACGAGCGGCCGCAGACCCAAGTCTTAGACCGCCCGGCCACTGGGATCGGCTTCGTGTTTTATTGTATAATAGTTGATACAAAAGCCTGATGACGGTACGTACGGACCGAAACATGTTGTTTGCCAATAGTAACATTCAATATACATTTGTTTTGGACGGTGACTTGACTGTTTATTTGTTAGTAGGTGAAGTACAGCACACGATTGTATTCCTTTTTAAGGAGGGAAGTAGGTTGAAAGTGAATGTTACAGAAATAGAGTGGGGGATCATACGAAATTAGAAATAAACAATTCTATTGACAAATCCCTCATTTATGATTGATATCCTGTAGCAATTTCTTTTATAATTCAGGGACCTCAATTATAACTCAAACGTAAAGACAGACTGGGTATGGGTGTCTGTCTTTTGTGAGGGTTGTGTATTGTCAGGTAGAGGTCTCTGCGTCGGGCTGATCACTCGACCAGAGGAGTCCTACCGACTGTGGTGCGTCGTTGTGTGTGACCTAGGAACTTCGTGAATGAGGAGGCCCTGGCACACTGAGGGCTGTCGCGCCAAAAGAAAAGACTAAGACAATACAGGAAACTTTGTTGTAGAATGTCCGGAGTCATGCGTCATCCTTACGCCTTTAGCTAAGAACAGCAGAATGCTCCAGGCCCGAAGTTTACCAACACATACATAAAATGAAAGACGCTATTTTAAGATCAGGAGTGTATGCTAACATTCCCACTGTCACGTAGTGAGCAGTGACACCTTGAAGATACCCGTCGAAGCTGCTGGTCACACACCGTGACACAATGCTACAAGTAAAACTCTTAGAAATGTTAGTCATGTGAAATGTGACGCCGTGCAATCTTATAAAAAATTGCCAAGTTCTTTGGAGTATTTCTGAAAGTCTTATCGTAGGGGTAAATCAGTCCCATTACAGGCCTGGAGTGGCCCAGAGGGTTCTTAGGAAGTTAAGGTTCCAAGATTACGTGACAATGGCCCAGGATGGTGGTAAGGTTGTCAGCGTTACGCACCGGCCGCCTTTACCCCCAGGAAACACTCCTGGTACTCATTTCTGTTAGAGGCTGAGTCGACCCCAGGGCCATAGTGCGATCGGAAGGATTTTATGTCAATGAAAA
>Ga0123354_10020189_pt1 | contig 10473 bp, 10 predicted proteins | sample TergutLab28metaG_2_FD_97872 | JGI IMG/M metagenome (GOLD analysis project Ga0123354, IMG submission 97872) | Labiotermes labralis P4 segment gut microbial communities from Petit-Saut dam, French Guiana - Lab288 P4 | ecosystem: Host-associated > Arthropoda: Insects > Digestive system > Gut ...
TTAACACTTTTCATTATTGATGTTGTTTATTTTAACTACCTTTAACACTTTTCACTATTGATGTTATTTATTTTAACCACCTTTAACACTTTTCACTATTGATGTTGTAACTACCTTTAACACCTTTCACTATTGATGTTGTTTATTTTAACTACCTAAGTTAACATTTACAGATCGCTGCATATGAACGAGCCCTTGAAAAGGTATCCACTGTTAGCTTTGGTACGCGAGGACAACTTATCACTTCCGAGTTACAGAACAGACTCCTTTTCGTTAGGTTTCCCAAAACTCGCAAGTTTTAAGTTCACCCATTTCTTCAAATTTCTTACTGTACTCAATTGGTCGAATGTTAAATTTCGCTGCTCCGTAATAGGTCCAATAGCCAGAATTTTGAACACGTTAAGCCCATTGTAACATTCTTCCATTGTTGTCGCCGGTGTGAACTCCTTCACGCGTCTCACTAATTTCTTTAGAGTCCAAGCGTGCCTAACCTTGTAAATCTTCCCCACACGATTTAAAGGGTCCCAGAAGCTGTCAAGGTTTTCAAAGTCAGTCTTTTTTTTCTTTTTTCTTTCCAACTTTTCTTACCCCATACACTCGATTCTGACAAAGTCGAAATGGTTAGCTTGCTACACCTGCCATAAAACTCTCTTCCCTGTAAGCTGTAATACTGACACTCTCCAATTTCTCCCCCATCATAAACCAAACCAGCAAATTTTTTAAAGAGTTCTGAACTAGGCTTTAAATGTACAATTTTGTCTCTTAATAAAAGAGTTACACCCTATGTCGGTTATAACTTCATACTGCGATTATACGGCTGTCTAAACATCAACCCAACACATCTTAATTATATATTTAGCGTAAACAGTTTTGAAAGTATTTTCATTATTACGGCAACATGTATGTTACAGCAGTGAAACAATATTGAAGAATGTCACATTTAGGACTCCAATAAAATCGACAAAATTCTTTTGCGATTATTTAACTCTGTTGTAATAAGAATTTATTAAACTTCTTCTGTTGCTATTATTTCTTTTTGTTGCTGACATACAATAATTTGTTTTGTTTTATGTGTAACATGGATATATTGAAGTTGCACTAATGTCAAAAGTTTAAGTGTCATCGGTGCATATATTTCGATGTTTTCACCTGTATTTAGATAAAATTACATCCGAGTCCTAGGCCTAGATAGGAGGATAATATTAAAATGGATCTTCAGGAAGTGGGTTGGGTTATCATGGACTCGGTCGATCTGGCTCACGATAGGGACAGGGGTCTGGCACTTGTAAATGCAGTAATGGGCTTTCGGGTTCCATAAAATGCGGGGAATTTCTTGACTAGCTGAGAACCTGTTAGCTTCTCAAGAAGTACATACATGCAGTAAGTAAGTACCCGATTATGGTATTCTTTTCTTTATGTGGCTTTCTCAATTGCCTTCTTTAAGAAATGTGTTTAATTGGCCATATTGAACCTGGTCATCACTTACTGTCCGCACACTTTCTGTGGTTATGTCTTAATTACATGAAATTTCGTACCTTAATTGTTCGAAGGTGTCAACTAAAGTCGTTATTTTTTAAATTAATGTTCACTTACTTAGATTCTCACTTACTTACTCACACATTTACTCACTCACTCACTTACTTATTCACTCACACACTTACTCACACATTCACTCACTTACTTACTTACTTACTTACTTATTACTTTCTAACTTACTTACTTTCTTGCTCACTTACTCACACACTTACTCACCTACTTACTTATTTACTTACTTACTTACGTTACTTTACTTACTTACTTACTTACGTACTCAGTCACTCACTTACTTACTTACTTTCTTACTTACTTACTTACTTACTCACTCACTCACTTACATACTCACTCACTTACTTACTCACTTACTTGCTTACTTACTTACTTACTTACTTTACTTACTTAATTACTCACTCACTCGCTCACTCACTCACTTACTCACTTACTTACTTACTTACTTACTTACTTACTTACTTCATGGAGCAGTGTCCTTCCTGAGAAGCTAACCGGTTCTCAGCTAGTCAAGAAATTCCCCGAATTTTATGGAACCCGAAGGTTCATTACCGCATTCACAAGTGCCATCCGCCTGTCCCTATCCTGAGCCAGATCGATCCAGTCCATGCCCCCCATCTCACTGCCTGAAGATCCATCTTAATATTATCCTCCAATCTACGACTGACTCCTGGCCCGAGGCAATTGCATCCGTTTCGTAACAAGGCCAGTTTTTACGGTGAGGAGGTTTTAGCACCTCGCCCAATACACAAACTGGAGGACCACCCCTTATCGCCTATCCGCGACTGTTTATTCAGAATATTCGCAGCTACCCTCCACACTGGAGGCCGTTCCTCCATCCGCAACCCGAGGACGCGCCCTGCAGTGGTGACAGGGACCCACCTATCAAAATTTACCCGCATTCTTCTGGAAGCTGTTGGCTTTCGAGTGCTTAGTGTTGACCCTAAACTTCGCAGCTGTCCTTCCGCTAGATATGCTTCGGCAGCTAATGTCAATATTATAGACAGTGGTGTATTCGATGGAGGGTCTACACTGCTTAGGGATTTGTTTTATTAATTATGCTAACTATAGGTACAAAACTCTGTTCGTACTGACATTCCTCATTACGTACTATTATTTTCCATGTGTTTATAATTGTGGTTTGTTATTTCATTACTGAATTATTATTACTATCATTATTTCTTCGTTTTGTTGTTGTTGTTGTTGTTGGGGTGGTGGTGGTGGTGGTGGTGTAAGTGGTAGTGGTGGTGGTGATGTGAGTGGTAGTGGTGTAAGTGTTAGTGGTGGTGGTGTTGGTGGTGGTGGTGATGATGGTATAGGTGGTGGTGGTGGTGATGATAATGTTGGTGTTGATGGTGGTGTTGTTATTAGTGGTGTTGGTGTTGGTGTTAGTGGTGTTTGTGGTGGTGGTGGTTGTGGTGGTGTTGGTGATGGTGGTAGTGGTAGCGGTGGTGGTGGTAGTGGTGGTAGTGATGGTGGTGGTGGTGGTGGTGGTGGTGGTGGTAATGCTGGTTGTGGCGGTCTAGCAGGTATGCCGCCAAATCAGGGCCCTTATTCTCTAAGCTGCCGGGTCGAGGTGCATTTAATAGAAGAGGCAACAGAATTTTTCTCTTTACCTAGACAACCATACCGGCCCTGGTTACTTCCGGTCTTTTGTTCCGTGTGCGATCAGTGCTGTCTTCGCGAGATTTGCAAAGCAAACAGAGCATATCTGGACCAGGACGCCAACAGTTTATCCTGCCGCCCTCGCTAAGCAAAGACACATTTTTTTAAACATGGCAAACCTGTAGCTTTTAAAAGAGAAAGGCGACTAATTGTCACAGAGCACTTCTCTATCCTCTAAAACAGTTTCGCTAGTTATTTCCTTAAATAAATATCTTTTTTACGTTGTATAAAATGCTTGAACTGTAACTAAAGAAAGTGTTAACTCTCTAACTAAACTACTAACAGGAATTCATCTGGAGCGCTAAGCTGAATGACGGGGAGCGATTGTCAGCTGTTACCATCCCTCAGCCAAGCCCTCTCCCCCTTGCTCTGTCGCCGACGTGGGAAGTTCTCCAGGTGAGTACGATGTGTTAAATTTCGCAGCCTCTCTTGCCAAATGACGACGTTTGTCAGACTAGGCCTGTATACATGGGCTAAATAACTTTACGGCCTAAAGACTTTTTTTAAATGCTTGACCGAATTTAAGCTGCTTATGCACCGTAACAGGAACACAGCTACGCCTGTACTCTGCCAGCATAGTTGTCCCGCAACCCAGTGGGGATTCCTCTACTTTATCTCTGTCTTGGTAAGTCTACATTAGTAGAAAGGCTTCGTAAAGTATTTATTACCTGCATATCCTATAGCTTACAGTGTCCAATAGCATACAGGTCTGTACAGGAGTATAAATATAGGCCTATAAAATGGATGGAGAAAAATGTACAAGGAAGGGGTTATGGCCTATTTTAGGGCACGCCTGTTTTAAAGACATTTACTTCCATGGACTAAGACAGTATTTCTAAAATATTTTCTTTCCCTCCTGGTCCACTTGAAAATTTCCGAGAGTCTTGGCGGACATCTTAATCATTATTTGTCCGCCGCGTAACAACCACAAGGTGAAATTCACCGTATAACAAACAGGCCACGACGGCCCAGAGGGGGAGTAAGGGTACCGCTGTACTCTTTCTTTAACCTCGGCTCTAGATAAAGGTGGATGTTAACGCCACACTCTAGCCTGCGCTACAAGCCGGAAGGTCGCGGCTTCGATTCCCGATAGTGTCATTGGAATGTTTCATTGACATACTCCTTCCGGCCGCACTATGGCCCTGGGGTCGACTCAGCCTCTAACAGAAATGAGTACTGGAAATATTTCCTGGACGTAAATGCGGCCGGTGCGTAGGGCTGACAACCTTACCACCTGCACTTGCCGACCGTCTTGAAATCTTGGAGCTTTAAGCCTCCTGGAACCCTCAGGTCCTGTTCAGGCCTGTACTGGGATTGCTTTACCTTTACTGGACTACAATAATCGCGAAAGAAATACATGTTTCAAATTTTAGAAGTGAAAGTAGAAAGTCGGCAGGTGATGTTAGTCAGATCTCTGTTATTACTTTCTCCGATGAAAGTAAAGACTCTGGCAGCAACGAGAGACAGCAGACTTTGAGAAATTTCTGTTTCCTGAAGAAGTCGGAAGTCAGAAAAATACATTTAGGCGAATTCTACATGAAGACAGGCTGAGGATAAGAAGCTAAATTTCTCGAACTGTTATAGGACCTACGTCACTCAAACCGTGTTTCAAAATAAGAATCAAGGAAATAACAGGGTCTCAGTCCAACTCCACTAAGGCTTAAGCAATTGGTAAAGAGTCCACGTGTGAGCGTCAAGGAATAACATTAGACTCAAAAAGTAGGTGTGACAACATTCAGACCCACAATGTCTGGATGCTTTCTTTTCAATGCCACGACGAGTTTTGCGCCTACTTGGCCCACGAACTAAAGATCATGCAACTAATCGACATAAGTTATTTACTTCAGCACAAAACATTTTCCACCTGAATAGTTCACGCCGTTAAATTCAAAATATTCAAAGTTGTTTCCAAATTTCTCTCATATGTCTGATACTTACAGGTATGTAAAATAAGCCAATTAAAAAAAAACAATTACGTCTATTTCATAAACAATCACAAAAGCAAAGGGAAATGTAAAGGTCTATAGCCCTATATTCATTTTAAACTAAAATCTTCAGGGATACGTCGGTCGGTGTTGTCACTAGGCCGCTGGTCCGAAGACCCAGTAATCGTGCCCAGGTTCCTGGAATGCGAGAGAGAGTTTTACCTTCTCTGAAATCTAGGGCCCGCCCATTGGGTGTCGGAGAGCTTTACAGAGGGCTAAAGCAGCCGAAGAGTAAAGCCACGATTCACTTCTATCTAGTGCTGAATGTAAGAAGTGTAAGTGCCAAGAACATTAGTTAGGTCTATTTGGTTCAGTTGTCATTTGCATTTCTGGGTTCGAATGCTGCTTTCAAACGTACATGTCCTTCAATAAATGCTCTATGACTGAAGCTAAAAATTTCGAAATCTTTGATCATAATAAAAACCCAATTTTCAGCTCTCTCTTGTGTACATTTTTATAAATGAACTCTAAATGAGAAAAATATTCTTGAAAATAAATCATTCCTCAAACAAGCAATACTTAAAAGATGAGTCACGTCCGTCCAGGTCATGGTAAGGGTAAGTTACAGAAAGTAATAAAAATAAATGCATTTAACCATGCCATCATAACATACTTATTCTGTTTTTATATTTTCTAAATATACATTACAAACGTGAGCGGCCATAAACAGCAAATGCTGTGTATCAATCACAGCCAATGTGCCACTGCTTGAGTGTGTCAACAGCATTTACATTCCTAACACCATTTAACTTTGCTCTGCAAACACCCAACTGTATTTTTAGATCCTTTTAGTGTTAGATCAAAACATAAAAACTGTCAATTTGCAAAAGGGTCTTATGTAGTGGTTTTAAAGCCCTGGGGTACATACGAACAGCAGCTCGTCTGTGGTAAAACTGATTTTTAAAAGTGTCATCTTTTTTGTTCCAAATGTTCCAGGTTTTTGTTAGAGATTTCCGAAAATATCGCGGTGTGCTCATCAAATGTTACAGTAAAACTAACAATCTCCATTCGTGTATGTCTCCGAACCAAATTCCCCATGCCTAGCTCCAAGAATTCATTAGTTATCGTCGAAAAGCCGACGGTTGATGAAAAATTTCGCACGGCCACCACTTTGATTCGACATTCTACAAAAACATTTGGCCTTCTGTACCAAAAACTGCATACTTTTTCTAAGATCCACAATCGTGACATAAACAAAACCTACGTGTCGCTCGCGCCTTACCATTTCTCGCTTCCGCACAGTTGTTATAAGTCTACAGAATGTAGGATATTACAGGGTGTTTCTTTTATTGTTGTTTTGAACACCTTAGCAGTCACGCGATGTCCCGGGCGATCCAGGCGTGCTATGCGATAAAGCTGCCTTTACCGGGAGGACGATAAAAGGGATATTGTAACAAGCAGAACACTGGCATAGCCTATCCTTCAGTAGCATAACGCTCATACCAAGTTCCGTGAAAATCGGTCGATTTTTTTTAAATTTCAAATGGAACACATACACAGCATGGTGATATCAAAATCCCACTTCTTTGTTTTTCTAGGAGATAAAGTAGGCTCAAAGTAAAACATAAGCTCATAGCAGTCAACATTTATGTTTGGAGTAGGGTACAGTTTTTTTTTTAATTATATAATGGAAAGCAGTACCCTACGTTACTTTCTGATTACTTAATTTTTTTAACACACGAGACAAAAAAATGGTCTTAGGCCTAACATAATACTGAATTAGGTGACAAACTCGGACTTTGTTGTGGGTTCGACATGTCTGCTCAAGTGTTCATCCCTTGCTAAGGGCAATTATCTTGAGACCCCACAAAAAACTCCTTCATCCCCGACTTCTACACTGAGGCAGTCTCTTTCCTGTTCCCGCATTGGTTACTCCCTCATTGACTTTTCCACGAGGAGTTTTCCTATTGGCTTGCCGAATCCCAAACAAGCGTGACTTTACCGACGCCCAGATGACAAACCGCCAATAAGCCAACAACATCCAAGCGCCCATTGGTGGACTATAAAGCCACTATTAAAACCTGTCGGCAAATGGAAACCGGAATATTGCTGACACGCGAAAATTAATTCCTGTTTCATTATACTGATGCCGAACCTTCACGCTGGTGAGGTGATAAAACCAGGAGCAAATAATTTTGTGATGTGGGTGACGTCACAACCACAACTTATATTGAATCTATTAGTCATTTAAAAAGCATCTGACCGTATCGATCTCACAGAACCCAAGTTGTTTGTTCTGCAAAACACTGACGATAATCTTACACCTGCTTAATATTGTTATCTGCTCAAATGACATAAGCGTAAATTGGCTAATAACACTGGGGCGGGGGGAAGGGGGTGCAAAGTCGACCATAGGTATTAGGAACTCCAATTTACGAAGAAGTCAAGCTATAAAAAGAGAGAAGATCCGTTTGAACCTGTCCACAACACTCACTCTTAGCCCAATCTCTTGTCATTTGCCCCTCTTCAAATCAGTAGCAAAAAAAAAAAAAATTGTGCTTACGTACAAATAATATTGGAGGGGTATTTCCTCTCCTCGCCCCCCCCCCCCAAGTTACGCATATTACGCATAAGGAAGTTTGAAATGCTTGCATGTTCTGTGTTTAATAACATCTATCATTACGTTGACTCTTAGGTTTTATCGACAGAATTTTTAACGTAAAGTGTGAGGTTTTCTAGCTGTGTAGCTGAGGTTTCTGTTCTTGTGGGATGGGACGCTGCGTCATGACCCAGACGAAAGACAACCGAGTGTTCTGAGCTTCTATCAGCAAAAGGCCTATGGCGCTTTTCTTTTACCTTCGCGAAAATAAAGTCCACGAAATGCCTTGTGTGTAGGGAGTGTCAGTCTGACTGTGACCTGGTATTAGGACCTATTTCGCTGACCCAAATTTGACAAAAAGTTATATTGGATTCTCGTAGTCAGTTACAAGAAGATTCAATATGAATGTAAATCGGTCTAACGGGGATGTCTATTTAGACCAACTTGTCAAACCAAAATTAAATTTTGTGCATTCAGCACAAGAGAATGAGGTGAGAGTAAGGGTTGCAGGTATACTAATGCTACGAACTATGATCCTTTTTTTTTAACAGGTTGATTCTTCAGTTGAAGGCCCACACTTGTACATTCTTGCACACAACACAATAACTTATCAATGAGGGTAACGTTAATGAAAAGAAGCTTATCACACACTGTTAAATTAGTTTATAGTGGTCAGTTTCTTGCACTGCAGGAACTATCGGACAAATTATCCAAACCCCTTGTTCTTTTCTAGTAGAAGATGTGTGTGCGGGCAATCTTCTTCTTCTTCTTCTTCTCCTCCTCCTCCTCCTCCTCCTTCTTCTTCTTCTTCTTCTTCTTCTTCTTCTTAATTCGTCCTACGACCCTCCATGAGTTTTCGACTTCTCCACCAGATCATGCCAGGCCGATCTGACCATCGCCACAATTGTCCAATTTTTCACAGCCACTGCTCTAATATCCTGCAGGACTTTATCCCGCCATCTATTCTTTGGCTGTCCTCCTGATCTCTTTCCCATTGGAGTCCATTCAAAGATCCTCCCTACCATCCTATACCCCTCCATCCTATGTAAATGGCCCCACCATTTAAATCTTCGGGCTTTTGTGGCCTCACAATATTAGTTACTGCAAATTAATTTATTTAATTCATGATTAGTCCTGATCCACCATCCGTGTCTTTCTTAAACGGGACCAAAAATCACCCTCAGGATTCTTCGTTTGAAGATCGTTAATCAAGAAAAAAACAAAATATTTAGAATTTAATGCAAAAAGAAGCAATATAAATAGGAATACAGTTGGTTTATATTTTGCATTTAATTCTTTAACACTCTTTTAAAATTTTTGGTACTCTTTATTTTTGTTTGGATTTTGTACGTCCTCAATTTGTTCGTTAAGTTTCTTTCTCTTCCTCCTTCTGTACAATTTATATGTGTCTTTGTGTGTGTGTGTGTGTGTGTGTGTGTGTGTGTGTGTGATTCTCTATTTTATCTAGTGATTCTATTTAAAAATTTCATTCTTGCTTCATTATCTTCCTGTCCTATGCTAATAAACTCGTCATCATACCAATTCACATTTCTTTTCCACCTTACTTGTCCTAGAGCCCCTTGTGCTGTCTCAGAAATACGCGTTTTTATATGACTCCATTCCCGCTCTATATCTCTATATCTCTGCCTGCCTCATTAGTGTTTTTATCACACCATATTTCAATTTTTGACTTACAATGGCATCTTCCAAATTCTAACTGTTCCATTTTTTTTTATTATATCTTTCTTTCATGTTTATGATTTTGTAAATGCTTCTTATCCTAACCAAAAAGCAGTCTGAATCACAATTTGGTCTTTTCATGCTTCTAACAACTGTTATTGTATGCGTTCTTCTTCTATTGACCAATACGTGGTCTGTTTGGTTTACATCATTAGTTCCCGGAATAACCCATGTTCCTTTGTGGATTTTCTTATGTTGGAACTTTGTACTCACAATAATCAATCGGTACATTTCAGCGAATGAGACAAGTCTCTTTCCATTTTCGCTCGTAGACGCGTGTAGGGTATATTTGCCTGCTACCTCAGTTATTCTGTCTTCTTTCCCTACCTTAGCATTGAAGTCTCCTAAAACAGTTTTTGCATAGTATTTAGGGTCAGCTTCATAAGTCTCCTTTACATCATTATAGAATATCTATATCTTCTAGTTCTGATTCTTCGGTCAGTTTGAGGGCATCACGAACAATAAACCGCTCAAAACAGCCATCCTTAGTGCCCTCTACGTCCACTATGTTCCCCCTCCTGATAGCAGATTGGATTCAAGTCGTGGGAGAAGTAAACGAAATCAGTCTTTCCGGCAAATAGTGGCCAAGATCTCTGCTAAGACAGTTACTAGCGGTTCGTCAAAGGTGCTCAAGTGCCAAGTAATTTGCCGATTACTGTACGACACATGGCCACATCACAGCATCGCCTTGCCTGGGGCTCATCCAATACTCACTACAAACAATACGTAAACATTAAAGGGCTTTAAGAAGTACTTGCGTCACAAATTCTGAATGATTAAACTATGCCTATAAGCCTACCCGCAATATATTGCCAGAATTGCTGCGTGTCGTAAACGAATGTGTAAAATTACACAGCCTACTATAAATTGTGCGGGCCCGGCAGCTCAGTCGGTATAGCGACTGACTACGGACTGGACGGTCCAGGATCGAATCCCGGTGGGAATGAGATTTTCCGCCCGTCCAGACCGGCCCTGGGGCCCACCCAGCCTTCTGTACAA
>Ga0123354_10020191_pt1 | contig 10473 bp, 7 predicted proteins | sample TergutLab28metaG_2_FD_97872 | JGI IMG/M metagenome (GOLD analysis project Ga0123354, IMG submission 97872) | Labiotermes labralis P4 segment gut microbial communities from Petit-Saut dam, French Guiana - Lab288 P4 | ecosystem: Host-associated > Arthropoda: Insects > Digestive system > Gut ...
CACATACACACACCCCCACATACACACACCCCCACATACACACACCCCCACATACACACACCCACACATTACAAAACAAGTTAAAATAACCAAAGTACAAGATTCACACCAAATTAAACAATCACAATACAGTCAAGTACCTTCTTCACTGTACGTCTCGGTATTTGTTCCAAATTGCTTTTCATCCACTTGCGTCCTAAGGGGTCCAAAAGGAAGCAGTTTACTTCCCTCGTTTTCAAAAGTAAAAGAAGGTGGTTTGTAACTTCCCAGCCGTGACGCAGAAACCAGTCACCAGTTCGTTGGCAGTTTGAGGCCTGGCGTTTTCGTGCAAACTTCTGGGGCACTGGCTCAGCAACTCAGGCGTTTTGCGACGAGTGGCCTTCCGTAAATTGTCAAATACCCCAAACTATGCCCGGTAGTTACAGTTTTTGTACGGTCGAAGAGATTCACTAGAGTCCCAATGATAAAGCCTTCTTCCTTAATGATGGCGTTTCTTTGAATGTCTTTCCTATGGGAATCTTTTGTGCCGCACGTTTTGCCTGCTTTTTTTTTTCGAAAGTCGCGTAATTGACCCACTTTTTTTGCTCCGTGAAATTTCACTACAGAAACTTTTCATTGATCAGCATAACGTGTCAAATAAATGACAGAAGGTCCAGTAGACCAGCTTTTCCGTCATCTGTAAGCTTCTTTTCTGTATTCCGTTTGGCCATGGGGAATGCTGCGCGCATTGAAAACGTAAAAGTAAAGTTCACCCTAGAACAGGCCACGAAAGCACAGAGGGGAGTAGAGATAGAGCTCTACTCTTTCTTTAACATCGGCGCTAGATGGGGTGGGCTGTCAACGTCACACCCAAGCCGCTTTATCCCCGGAAAAGACCCGGTACCCATTGTGCAAGGCGTTTCATAATGTTCTCCGTGGTTACAAACATTTATAACAAGAAAACCAAAGGACCTATCTTAATGGAATTGTTCACAGCCACAGGAGAACTGAAAAAGCTTTTTGACAACTAGAGATGTTGGATGTGTGCACGACAGGTGACACGGCACACATCGATACGATATTCAAGTTCTTGCCACACACGTGTCAACATGGATGCTTTCTGTTTGCACGGAGACCCAGTTTTAGTAAATTGTTTGGACCACGCAGGAATGGTCTTGTCTGTTGGCGGGTCCTTTGCGTGTTTTGCACGAAATGCACTTTGCACAGTAACCACAGACTTACTCGTGCGATATTCCAACACACTAAACGACTTCTCCCTCGGAGCGGCCATTTTCTCACTACATACACTCGCATCGCCTAACAGCAGAAATGTGACCTGCGATGAAAAACAACTTACTGGGAAAAAAAAGTGTTTGAGTTGTTCTTTCTATCTGCACAGGTTTCATTAATACGTGTCCTACGGTTTTCCTATAATCAATTGTTGTAATCCCGGAGTACATTATGAAACGCCCTGTATATGAGACTGGGTGGGCCTCAGGGCGCAGGACATATTGAAATTTCTACTGCCGGGCAATGCAGGTCAGCTTAATGCGTTTGCCGTCTGGATAGCACACATTTTCATCCGTCGTGGCCTTGCTTGTTCACTGAGTTTGTCGCTAAGTTCTCTCCTGTCCTTATCGAAAGCATTATACCCTGCTGACACTTTTCCCTGAAATTGTACATGCGTACTACACCCCACCAAGTGGCGATAAATTACAGCGGCGCGACTCCCTTCATACAGGAATCGAATTATACTCTGTACTTTGACGTGTTAATCAGGTTTGTGGCAGTTCTATTGCTTGAAACGATTGTATACAGTGACGCAATGCACTGGCGGTGCCATCTACACGTTTCCGTTAAATGGTGAAATCCACTGTCGGATTATGTGCTTAATTAGTGCATATGGAATAGGAAAACAATTGCTTGAACTTGAATCACACATTTTTATTGTTACACCGTGCATGTTGTCGAGTTACTCAATTATTACACCAACAACTGCACATATATAAAATTTATAAAATTTACACATTAGAACATTAAAAACGCTCCGACATGTTTCGGTCCTAAGAGTATCACGCAACGAAGCACAGGATGCACATCCATAGCAGGGCACTCTCCGCAACATAACATTACACAACATGACATGCTGCCACAACAACCAACTTGTACAACGAAATTAATCTGTGACTATTTCTAATGTGATTTTAGGGAGGAATATATAGCTCCCTGATGATGGTCCTAGGACCGAAACATGTCGGAGCGTTTTTAATATTTTAAAGTGTAAATTTTATAAATTTTATATATGTGCAGTGGTTGGTGTAATAATTGAGTAAGTTGAATCAAAGACTTAATGTGTAACAGGAAAGTAAACACAAAGTATGGGCAAAAGAAGTAGAAGAGACACACACATCTTCAAACTCACGTGACGCGATTGATCAGCTGTAGGACCGGACCAAGCTAATCCTCCTGTTCGTGTTTTCATATGCATCTAAATGCGGGTGATATGGACTTCGAGAAGTTTCTGAGATAATGTTCAACTTCATGGAAATGTTCGCTACAATCGCGTAAGCCTAATATGTCCCTTTAACTTTACGAACGGTTGGCACATTTTGATCAATCTACGTGAAGTCACGTTCCAAAAACAAAACAAATCCCGTTATCATATATATTTGAAGCACGAAAAGAGATGGTGAATTGGTAAAAAGTTTATTTGGTGCACGTGAAACGGAAAGAAACGAGAATATTATTAAAATGGACTTTAAAACAATATACGAAAATGTGGATTATATATCTGTCGCTCAGGATATGAAAGAAACGCCAGCTCTTGCGCATACGGCAATAGACCTTTCGGTTTCACAAAGAACGGACTGTATTTTCAAGTTTTATGTCTCCTGAGACAGATACTGGTATGTGCCGCATAACGACGTTTCGGTCAACGACGGACCGCATATATGACGGTGGCCCCATGAGATTATAGTACTATAATATAATAATATAATATTGTAATACAATATTGTAATACTTACCATTGTGTTACAATTGCCTACAGTATTCAGTAGAGTAACATGCTGTACAGTTTTGTGGCCTAGGAGCAACAAGCTATATATAGACTAGGTGTGTAACAGGCTATATTATCTGGGTTTGTGTAAGTACACTTTATGACGTTCGCACAACGACGAACTCACCTAACGACGCATTTCTCAGAAATTATCTCCGTCGATAAGTGAAGCATGATGGGGTAAACACAGTTCTCGTCTTGTCGATAGACTGCAGTGATTCCTTTTTTGAAAGTATAGCAATCAAGGTAGAGTTGGAGGGTGAGTGTACCTTGACCACCCCACAGCTGTCAACTTGTAAAGACAATGCATTAGCTGTCATTTCGTTGCACTTCAGCTATCACAGTATCGATACCCTCTATGTACATCTTATACTGTACTTAGAGACGCTTACAGCGACAGTTTACTCATGACCTAACCGTGCAATGAATAACTCGACTTGCTATGATCTGATTATTTTAGGTTCCCTTCCCACCTCTTCTCCATCACACCCATACCAATTGCCACTCCTCCACACCCACACCATATTGCCAATCCACCATACTGATACCGATTGTCACTCCACCACACCCACACCAATTGCCAATCTATCACACCCATACCAATTGCCACACCACCACACCCATACCAATTGCCACTCCTCCACACCCACACCATATTGCCAATCCACCATACCGATACCAATTGCCACTCCACCACACCCATACCAATTGCCACTCCTCCACACCCACACCAATTGCAAGCTTCTGATTCATTTTGAACCGCAGCTAAAGTGGCCGAAGCCTGAATTTTAATGCTGACCTCCCCTAGTTGTGCCGGTATAAACTCGTTGCTCCTAGGCTGTTATAACACCGACATTTTAAGTTTCACTCATTGTGAGACTGATAGTTTGAGTTATGTTTGATCCCTGACTTCATGCGGTGTTAACTTCGTTGGTCATCCTTCGATAAGAGAGGTCAAGTGAAGCGGCACGCTGAAGGAGATAAGGAGACGAAACACGTCTGCCAAGATAAAAAACAATTGTCATAAAATGTACAGTCTTTGGCTTTTGCATTTTGCATATGTCAGGACAAAACCTAAGAAAATCTTGTCCGTGTGCCTACACAACATGGAGTGTAGTTTTATAACAGCCGTAATAGTCAAGCTTCAAAGTTCAACACGAGATGGTAGTGAGTTGCAGGTTCAGTTCTGTCACCTCATTGGATAAGAGGTTTGATAACCCAGGACAAAGAATAAAGCCCCTTTAAACCTGTTCTGACTACTGATAAAGTGTGTAAGTGGCACGCTGTTGTAGTGACTGAGGTGAGCAAACATTCAAGCTGCAGGTTGGTGGCCACTCGGATCTTGCGCCTGAAATATGATATATTGCCTATTGAACTAAATTCGATCCTGAAGACAGAGGCCGAGTGTTCTTTCGAAACGTCCGCAACACAGTTGTCTTCCAAATGGTCCCAGGATCAGCAGCAACAGTTAAGGAACTTAACAAAAAAGTCAACAGAAATTTCCCTGGTCCTCCCAGGAACTGAACACCTGTCATCCGGCCAAAGATAAGCTGTCCTCCCACATCAGCTATTATATATCTCACGCTCTGGGCAAAATGAAACGTGTGCGTGTTGTCTGACACGTTGGAATCTAAGTCAGTAGTACAGACTACTTGTTAGGGGCAGGGGGGGGAAGGGGGGGAAGGGGGGGAAGAGCGGGTTGCTGCAGGTAGGCTGGCTGGATGACTGATTTACAGTGGGGTCTCGCTGGCAGGCTGTATCATGTATGTGTGTCTTGTGATATAGCATCTTGGTCGATATACTCCATCATGAAAACGTCAGTTCCTTGGAATTCGCGTGCTGTTCCCTTCAGTAAATGTATCTGCAATAATATAAATGATGACATCTGATTTAAGTCCTATTATTTTGTTTCTGTTTAACATAAAATTCTTACTTGATGGTTGTTTGACCGTGCATCTTCCTCATGAAATAAAGTGAAATGCCAACTTGATGCAACTAGGTAATTTTATTGATGTATTCTTAGCTCGACATGTTTCGGGCGCATAAGCCCATCATCAGGAGCGTTAGATGTTGAGTTGCAGCATATGGACGGCACCATCCGCACCGTACACACGACCTATGCAGCGACTTTCAAGACCACCACCCATCCACAAACTCGGTGCAGAAAACCATATGCTGCAACTCAACATCTAATGCTCCTGATGATGGGCGTATGTACCCGAAACATGTCGAGCTAAGAATACGTCAATAAAATTACCTAGTTTCATCAAGTTGGCACTCCACATTATTTCATAAATTCTTACGTCTGTTTCTAAATCGCTTCTTGATTGTATCGTGTAATTTTTAAGGTTATTTTGTGCTGTTATGAGCTTTGACCCTCTTAGAGTACCAAAGGAATGCTAAAATGCCTGTTCTATTCCATATCCTCCTTCGTTCGCTATTAGGCCTACTATTTCACCTCAGTTGTAAAACGAAGCAATTGCTCTTTAGAAACCGTGTTATATATTCTCCGAAATTTTGTGACAACGGTTGATCCATTACAAGAATATTACCTAAGACTTTTCCTTTTTCTGAAGTTTAGATATCACAGGCTTACCTGAGCATATTCAATACACCGCAGGAATTGTACGACTTCGGATGTGTAGAGAGATGTCAAGTATCTCAGTTAATGTAATGTACTGTACATGTTTCAATATGTGCATTAAAAGTTATCTCGTTACAGGCCTGGACAGGCCTGGTTCCGAGAAAACGATTCTCCCAGAATTTCTAGATAATCTGCACATGAAGGTGATAAGGTTGTCAGCCCTAGGCACCGGCCGCCTTTACACCCACGATATATCACTGGTAATCATTCCTGTTAGGACCGTTGTGCGGCTGTAAGGAAGTCAATGACAAATTTCAATGACCTGCGACTTTCCGGCTTGCAGCGCAGTGCCTCAACAAACTGCGCCACCGCGTGCCCCTTTGTGTATTAGAAGACATTAGGAAGTGTACTGCACAATGTGCATATAACCTCAGAATACGAACAAGATCTAATGTGGGTATTACACTCACACCAGACATGTCCAATTTCCATTGGGTACATACAATATATTTCAGAAATGTTCGATGTTTCACATGTATATATAATACAGCTCAGAAGATGGACAGTGCGTAATGTGTTGATAAACGTACCTCTGAATATGGTCAACCCCTAACATGAGTATTAAGTACACCGCAGAAATTTGCAACGTCTAGTGTATATGTATTAAATGAACGTCCGAAACTGTACAATGCCCTATTTGCGTATCAGGTACACCTGAGAACATGCATAATTCCCAATACGGATATGAAGCAGCCTATGCATCAGTGTCTGGACAACGACCAGTAAGTTTATTAAATACACCTCAGAAATATGCAGGCTGCATTGTGGACAGGGCTGTTAAATACACATCACAACTTTAATGTGTACCAGGTATAATGAACAACTTTCATGGGAGATAATGTAATAAAAATTGTCGGGCTGGCATTCGCATCAAGTGTTTTAAGAGCAAGTAAACCAACATTTCGAGAAGTGTCACTGTTCTGGTCAAAGTCTATAACTAGGAAGCCAGTCCGCGGTTTATGTATGATCCTACATGTTTCAATGTCTGCATCAAATAAACACATTTCAGAAAACGGTAGTTGTTCATTGAGCATGTCTTATAGACCTCAGGAAATTTTCGACGTTTAACCTAACACTACGTGCTGTCGAAAGATTTCCTCCAGCGATTCGCCTTAACAATTTCAGCTGTTAGCACACTTTATTTTAGAAAGACCAAAGAGATAAAACTTTGCGCGCTTCTTTGTTTCATACACATTTGTTGATGACATTATCAGTGCGTTTCTTTACCTTGAATAATATTTCGTGGTATTTTGATATGCTGCCACAGTGCTTGATGACAATGTTAGCCACTCTTAATGCCTAATACATATATACATATATTATATATATACATATATTTGATGTGATGTTTAAAATATGAATTATTAATAATAAATGAAATTCAAAACCCGAAGATAATATTGTGAAATTTGCTTTTATATTTCTTAACTTCCAACAACTAAAATATTTTGAAGGATTAAAATTAATTTAAATATTCTCCACACCTAAACATAAACATAAACACAACTTCGTTCTTGAAGAAATCACTATCTTTTAGGAAGATAAACTTGTTTCATCTTTTTTTTTGACAGAAGCCATCCAATTGTGCAATAACAATTGTATAATATACGATATACCGTCAGCACACAACAACATCAGTATAGTAATATAATGTATGCAATAGGTTACACTGCGGTTACATGGCTACCGACAATGCCATACTGTAACCTACTGCATACATTATATTACTGTACTAATGTTGTTGTGTGCTGACGGTATACAATACAATGCATTATGCGCTTGTATCGTCACTTAATCACTGTCGCCTACGACAATTATTTGTACAATAAACACTCCACAGTAACTCAGAATGTTCATTGAAAATCATCCCCTTAAAGTGCTGAAAACACGAAAACTAATTTGAAAACAAGCAAACCAACAATAATCAAGCAATAAGCAGAATGCTCAAGCAGTTTGGTTTTATAAAAGAACGAAGTAATCTGTTACGTTGACAGCGCTATATACTGTCCTGTACTCTGGGATTGGCAAACACTACTTTTTTCAAGGAACGTCGCTAGTCATTCGAGCGGTAAATCAGTTGATCCGTCAAAGTACATAATTGATTTCCTTTGAAGTGCCCTTAAGCTGTCGTCGCTCGACGAAGCAGGTGACTTATCAACGTGACGTAATTATCCGGATTTTACCAAAACCTCACTCCATTCCATTCGAGAAAAACAGACGGAAAACGAAAAAAGAAAAGGACAGAGCGAAGCTGCAGTTTCTTACTGGCGACTTTTCTGTAACTGCAAAGTTAAATTTATTGCACCTTGTTGGAAGATACAATCAGTTGTATATCCAGTCACGATAAATTACTAGTAGAACACAACATGAGAAACCGACAAGTGGTTTATACGAACTTAAGTGGTCTTGCATTTGTACATTCTGAACACACGGCTTATGTGTCACATATACAGGGTGTCCCACTCGCTACCGAACCCGACATTTCTTTAATAATTTTACCACTAATGAGGATATTGCAACGAAATTTGAGGCGGACTTACCTCATTGTGCAAGAAATGTGACGACATCATAACATATGATGGAAGTGACCAACATTTGCGTCCAGACAGGATTGAACCCGGCGCGCCATATTTTGGAAAGTCCTTGCCAGTACGTCCGCTGTCACTGCCTAAATTTCTTCGGTGATGTTTGCTTTCAAGGCGTCTATGGTTCGCGGTTTGTTTTGGTAAACTCTCCCTTTCGGATATCCCCATAAGAAATAATCAGGCACCCTTAGCCAAAAGACAGAGAGATCAACAGAGAGGTGCGTCAGGCAGGAAACAGGCTGGCTGGCTGGCGGACCGCTGCTCCGTGTCGCAACAATTAGGCGCACTACAGACACACACTACAGACACATTCCTCTTCATTTCTCACACAACGAACGTACTCCTGTTAAAATTTCGTTGTAATATCTTCATTGGTGTTAGAATTATTAAAGAAATGCCGTGTTCGGTAGCGAGTGGGACACACTGTATATATTCTATCAAGTGTCAGATTATGTGAATTAAGTTGGGAAAATTTGTTTATGTTTATGGCAATAGTGACTTATTCGTTATAAAATTTAATGTTCTCCTGTTTCTTGGAAATAAGTCCTGCCAATGCATTTACAAGCAAAATTCAGAAGTACTGCTATTGTTTTTCTGTGAGAGGAGAAACCAGGCAATATATTTGTCTAGGCTTCATTTTTTCACACGAATCTGTACCCGTGTGGCGCTAGGTTCTTGCAGAACACGCATTACCTGTTCTGCCGTCGCATCTTGCTACACATCTCCTGCGCAATATTATTACCTTGCCTTTAGAGTTTCCTCTGCTATCTCAGGGTCTTATTGTATTACCCAGCAGCCTCCAAGAAGTGCTGTACTTCCATGATTTTATTTTCCCTTATGCTTAGAGTTGTAGGCTAGTGTTTTTCAGTATTCTTTCCTTCGTATTTTTAGAGTTTCTTCCCTACAGACTACTCTCACGTTCATACCTAACCTAACCAAACCTAACCTAACCATTTGCTACAAACAAATTTTTCTTCCCACTGTTCCGTTTATGAACGGTTTAATGACAGACCCTGCATGCTTTGCATCTCCATTCTTAAAACTTGAAATTGTATTTCCGTCAATTCGCTGTATTTTATCTTTGCACAGTGCAACACAACAAACATCTTCCCTCACAAATAACATAGGTTTAGAATTCAGCTATAGCTTTAAAGTAATAATGACAGATTGGTTTGTTGGGGTCTGATCACTTCTGAGGAAAAAGAAAGAGATAGATTTATAGCTATAGCTGTGAGTTATGCATTGTGCGTTTTAAAGATAAACTGAACGTTCTGTAAATATGGTAGCTACTAAGGCTTGCTGAAGAACTATGTTTCCTACTTTCTGTTTTATGAATATTCTACAAAGTTTATGTAACTTATTTTTTCATACGAAAGATTACGGTGGGCTATTGATTTCGTCAAAGCTCCTTTCAGCAACAGTATAAAGCATTTAATTTATATGAAACCGGGAGAAACGTAATAAAAGTGAATTTTAATTACTTTTATCCCATGAGAGTAAGGATATTTAACGATCGAATTTAAACTTTATTGGCGACCCTCCTTAGACCGCATTGGCGTATAGCTTCTTACAGATAGACAAAAATGCAGTACGTTTATATTGACTCCTGACTTTTAAGTATTCTTTTCTTTCACCAAAAGGAAAATGAAGTGGTGACGTACTTGGGTATCTTCGATCCTTAGTTAAATATCTTATTGTTAACTACAGGAATTTGTACGTTAGTAATTTATTTAGGTCAAGAGCAATGTTTCGTGCTTCAACCAGAAATGGCATCCATGAAAGGCCCCGTAATCCCTAATAGCGCTGCCAGCATACAAAACACCACACTTTGCCTTTCAGTAGGTGGCACTGTTACTTCACTTTCCGCAAGTCCCTGCTTCAAATATCAGCCTGAAAATGGACAATCTTGAGATTTTTCTTCGTAATTTGCCTCAGCTCCACCAACCAATTTCGGAATAGTATCCAAAATGGAGGAGAGAGGTTTTGTTTCATTTTTGAACGCGCCGTCAGTTGCTAAGATTGTACAACTTGGTTAGAGACGCATGAAATCTGAGTATGGAGAATTGGCAGAATGATCGTGACTGGGGAAAGCGGATGTATTCGGGGGGGGGGGGGGGCCCCGTTTTAAAGCCCATTTAATGACCCTAAAACCCCACGGGGGGGGGGGGGGGCCCAAACCGGCAAAAAAACATTGGGGGCAGGGTTAG
>Ga0123354_10020194_pt1 | contig 10472 bp, 7 predicted proteins | sample TergutLab28metaG_2_FD_97872 | JGI IMG/M metagenome (GOLD analysis project Ga0123354, IMG submission 97872) | Labiotermes labralis P4 segment gut microbial communities from Petit-Saut dam, French Guiana - Lab288 P4 | ecosystem: Host-associated > Arthropoda: Insects > Digestive system > Gut ...
CCCGTGTGTTCCCGGGTTAAAATCAAGAAAATACCTCCTTAATTTTTTTCCGAACAGAAAAATTTTCCAACAAACATCTTTTACACCCCCTCACCCCCCCCCCCCCCCCCGGCCGAAAATCGTGTCGCGTATGAGATAATGTGGAAAAATAAGGTACAGCCGGACAGGTCACAGATGACAATATGACGCATGCGCTTTGCTCGTGGATACCTAATTCTACAAACACACACTCAGAATATGTAATACTTATTGCTTTCCCACTGCAACAATGGTTACACGAATGCGTCTCAATGTTACGGTACACGTACATTGCCTGTCTGGATAGTCTTTACCTGACTTTTTACCCTCCGTACAGGAGGTTTTAGGTCTAAGCCCGCGAGTTACTTGAAGTTTGTAACGAAGCCACTTTGCAGTTGCGCACAGGCACACTTCAGACTGCCTCAGGCTGCTTGCACTGCCGTTTGTATCTCCTCTACACCATTAACAAGACATTTGCAGGCCCGGGTTAAGATATTTCTGTGCCCAGGACAAAAACACGCTTGGCGGTCCTACGCATGTGTGAGGAACGGCGTATAGCTCAGTCAGTACAGTAACTAGGCAACCGGCTGGACCATCCGGGGCTAGACTCAGGGCAGGGGCAATCGGTTTTTATTGTCTCCACAAGGTCCAGCCCGGCTCTGGAGCCCAACCAACCTCCTATTCAATGGGCACCGGTGGCTCTTTACCTTGTGGGTGGGGTAGGGGTGTAGAGCTTGAAGCTGACCACTCACCTGCATCTAGTGCTGAGGTTAAGAATGAGCGGAGCTATACCTCCACTCACCTAGATGCCGTCATGGCGTTGACAGGGAAAACTTTGACTTTACATTTACTTTTATCCCACGTAACCTTCAATTGACACTGCAGCTGGAGCTATGTAAGAATTTACAAAAGAAATGTGTTTAACACGGGGTCTTAATATACACCCTTCCTTTACGAGTCCTTCCGAACGGTCGGATCCCGCATGCCGCTGCAGCTTTATACGGGTCTTGGCTCCCTGTCACACTATGTGCGCATTTACAGTCGACTGGATGGAGCCAGCCAGTTCAGGCGGTGGACCTTCTGACTTTTGCACTTGGAAGCTACTCGGTTCGAATTGTGCCCGAGGTTTTCGTTGTTTTCCTCAGCCCTTCCAAGTAAATGCCGAGTTAATGTCTTAGTCCGTCCAGTCGAATTCAAGGCTTACCGACTACATTGACTGAGATTATTCGTTGTTTTCCTCAGCCCTTCCAAGGAAATGCCGAGTAAGTGTCTTAGTCCGTCCAGTCGAATTCAAGGCTTACCGACTACATTGACTGAGATTATTCGTTGTTTTCCTCAGCCCTTCCAAGGAAATGCCGAGTAAGTGTCTTAGTCCGTCCAGACGAATTCAAGACTAGTGCCTTAAGTCAGGCGTAAATGCCGGGATGGTGTCTTAGTCGTGAGTAGCAATTGCCAGGCTAGTGCCTTAGTCTGCCACGAGTCTTCATGACGTGCACTGGGACAAAGAAGCTTAGCAGTCTTACAAGGAAATGTCAAAGCTTCTTACCTATCCCACGCTGACAGACAGCCACACATTGTGTTGTGCATCAACGGCAGTTTCAAGGACAAAGTGTGCACGTCGCGCTCCAATCCAGATCATTCGTCGATTGCCTACGCTACCCTCATACCATTCCTGATCCCCAACATCCTTAGCATAACGTAAAATATAAACACATATCCTAGGGAAATGTTCAACAGTTTTTGGCAAGACCAAAATTACTGTATGATAAACAAGCCTCCTATTCGATGGGTGACCGAAGGTTTATTGCCGGGGTAAAATGGCCGGGGCGTGACGCAGACCATTCTCTCCCACCTAATGCTCGGGTTACAAAGGCAACAGTCCTACCTCCCCCTCCCCCCCCCCCTACAGATGTTCCTATGGCACATATATTGTACGCGTACTTTTAATACAGCATCGGGATGTTCCAGAACTGAGTGGATGCTATTGAAAGTATATGGAAGTGCGTGAGGCTGACATCCTTACCACCATCCTGTGCCGTTGTCATGTAATCTGGGAACCTTAACTTCCTGGAACCCTCCGGGCACGTCGGGCCTCTAATGAAACTGATTTACCTTCTCAGCGTAAAGAAAACAGAGCAAAGTTGCTAGAAGAGCTATGCTTGCGGAAGTTTCCTAGCTTGTTTCAAATTACGTTTTCTTATCAGCCTGCACTTACGTAACAGGTTCAACGTACTCAGTACTCCATATTAACGTGAATAATTTATAAATAATGGATTCTGTGGACAAGCAGTGGGCGGAATAAAGCGAAACCTACGACATGAGGTGTACTTTTGTACTGCCACTGTTGATAATTAATAGAAGGTGAAGTAGTTTAATGACCCACAGTATATAGTGGTGTGGAGGAAACAAGATGCAACGGGGGGACGGAAATACAGAGACAAGGACAAGGACAACAGCGGTACGAATTTGAGGTTATGTCTGTCTTGGTACTGGACGGAAATATGCAGCGACGTCACGTTCTGCGCGACTTTGTCCCCAAGGAATACGAAATCGATAGAACGGTGGTTGGGTCATGGAGCCGTCCTGGGTACAAGGAGGAATAAAAACAGACTTACAGCGTTCCTAGAGGGAATCCAAAGCTGGCAGTCCAGCCCACTCGACCGCCAGTGTCTTGTCTATTGACTGCACTACTTCTAAATTTCCCAGTTTAGTGACACAATAGAAGTGCCGGTGGCGCAGTTGGTTGAGGCAATGAGCTATAAGTCGGAAGGTCGCGGGTTCGATTCCCGATGGTTGCATTGGACTTTTTAATTCACATAAACCTTCCGATCGCACTGTGGCCCCGAGGTCGACTCAGCCTCTAATAGAAATGAGTACCAGGAATATTTCCTGAGGAGTAAAGGCGGCCGGTGAGTACGGCTGAAAACCTTGCCACTTTCATGTGCCGATTGTCTTGAAATCTGGGAGCCTCAACCTCCTGGAACCCTCAGACCCAGTTCAGGCCTGTACTGGGATTGCCTTATACAATGAAAGTGTTTTGTATCTCAATCCACTGTTAAGAAAAAAGATGCTCCACAAATGTATTGTTGGCACACCGTCAGTTACGTGCATTTAGGTTAATTTTGAAAAGTTAACGCGATTTCAAGACTGTACAGCGTCAATATGTACGGGGGACAGGAATATGTGTCCTTACCATTAGGTTAAGCTCCCCCTGTTCAGGCCTGAGCAGGCCCCCATGATTCCAGGAGGTTGTGGCTCTCACAGTTTATAGACGAAGCATTGCCAGTTCTACGCACCGTCCGCCTTTATCCCCCCCAGGGGATATTCCTGGGGGTGAAAGATTATATTATATTAAAACTTCAAGACCCCATCGGGAATCGAACCCGCGACCTTTCGGCTTCTAGCGCTATGCCTCAACCACCTGCACCACCACATTATTTAAATGTCCCTTTACCTGATTGAGTCGACACATTAAACTGTAATGTAGTCATCATAGTTAGTCCTGTTATAGTCATTTGAAATTTGAGCATAATCTGTGTTTAATTTTACATGTTTTCGGCAATTTAACGGAGCTACCAGTAGCTCAGAATACAACGTGAATGGTGAATACGAAATGATGTAGTGGTGTACATACATCATGTACCCCGCCTACCTCAACAGTCGTCTGGAAGAAACGAGGAAAGCCAAGGAAAAGATCAGTCAGGTTAACCGGATTCCTGGCTAATATATGAAGCTGGCATTTACCGAACAACAAGCAGAAGAGGCGTCCGTCCCCTGGACCTTGCGGTTGGGCAGCACGCTTTCGTGTTAACGTATTCAGTATCACAGAACGAAATCGTGCCCGGGACACACCCAGCCTCGGCTAACTGGCAGGGGCGTAAGTTGATCTCTTAAGCCACACCTAGTGTCGAGGTTAAGCATGAGTGGAGCTATACCTCTATTCCCCTTGTATGCCTTCATGATGTGGACAGAGACAACGTGACCCTTAACTTTTAACGTGCTAAGTGGGTCTCAGCTGCACGGCATGGTCCTTCAGAGCTGCCGGCACGACCGCCAGATATGCAGAGAAACTGCAAAAATGTCTTACTTACTTATTCCCTCCATGGTGCAGAGTCCTTCTTCAGAAGCTAACTGGTTTGCAGCTAGTCAAGAAATTCCCCGCATTTCACGGAACCCGAAGGTTCATTACCGCACTCAGAAGCGTCTGCCACCTGTCTCTATCCTGGGCCAGCCCAGTCCAGTCTATATATCCACATCCCACCTCCTGGAGATCCATCCTAATATTATTCACCCATCTACGCCTAGGTCTCCCCATTGGTCTCCTTCCCTCCGGTTTCCCCAGCAAGACCCTATACACCCCCCTCTCCTCACCCATACGCGTTTTGTCTCCAGAGCAAGCATCCCGCATGTGAGTGTTTCTTAACAAAGTTTCTTACAAGGAGGGGTTGTTAGCACCTCGCCCAACCCCCAAGCTGGAGGACCACCCCTCGTCGGCTGTCCGCGACTGCTTATTCAATATATTCGCAGCTACTCTCCTTATCGGAGGCCGTTCCTCTATCCGCAACCTGAGGACGCGCCATGCAGTGGTGACAGGGACCCACTACATGGGCAAAAATGTCTAGATCCATTACACAGTACCCTTGGTTTGAAAGTAAAACACCCGTGACGTAACAGCGACCAGTTTCCACGAACACTGTACAAGTTCTTCCCTGATCGAATACGGATATAACGATATATCGATATAAAGGCAATGACGTCGCAGCCACCAGTTTCCACGAATACTGTACAAGTTCTTCCCTGATCGAATACGAATATAACGATATATCGATATAAAGGCAGTGACGTCACAGCCACCAGTTTCCACGAATATTGTACAATTTCTTCCCTGATCGAATACGGCTATATCGATATAAATGCAGTGACGTCACAGCCACCAGTTTCCACGAATACTGTTCAAGTTCTTCCCTGATCTTGCAGCAACCCCCGTATATATACGAGCACATAGTCATTAAAAAGCGTAAAATATTTGGTTGTCAGTAAAGTTTCAGATTATGTTAAAAGCTATCAAATAATACAGTGTTTCAGAAAATGCAACAAGTCCTTACGTAAAGTAAATTTTTTGACCGCTTTTATTCTTTAATACCTTTTAACACAATCCGAAATTTTACTGACAACAAAATGTTTTGCGCTTTTTAATGACTATGTATACATACTTAAGTAATTTTAAACAATTCCATTATTCTCAGCATGACATACACCAATTGCTGTATATACAGAGCAGTACCTCCTGATGATGAGCTGTAAGCCTGCTCGAAACATGTAGAGATTAATTCTTGAAATAAATTTGAAGTAAACAGTGCATCCTGTTGGTTCTTATTGTACGAAAAACCTTTCCCTTTGCTATTTTAACTGGCTTTTTGAATGTCTTACGCATAAGAGCCAAATTCCTGCCCTTCGTAAGGCTCAAACTTATAAGCTACAGCTTACGTGATTACGTGATTACAATAAAGCATTGTTTTATTCCCACTGCAACCCCCCCCCCCCCCCAAACACACAATGAAATATGATGGTTACTTGACACTCTCAATGACAACACAGATCAACTGGAGCCAGCACATCATTTGAACAGCGCTAGTGTTATGGTGATAAGTAAGTAAAAAAGTTTTACATTGAGAAAAACGATTTAAAAGTACAACGCTGAGATGTTTTCTTAGTTCGTGATTATTTTACACAATTACTGCAACAGTGAGTCTAGGGGCACAACATTATACGATAGCAGTATTGTTTTTACATTTGAGTTACATACTTTAGTTGTCTGTGGGTCGGGTAGCTCAGTCGGTATAGCGACTGAGCTACGGGCTGGACGGTCCGGGATCGAATCCCGGTGGGGACGAGATTTTCCGACCGTCCAGACCGGCCTTCGGGCCCACCCAGCCTCCTGTACAATGGGTACCGGGTCTTTCCCGGGGGTAAAGTGCGGCCGGGGCCTGCTGCTGACCACTCACCCCCCCTTCTAGTGCCGCGGTCATGGAAGAGTAGAGCTATACCTCTACCCACCCTCTGGGCCACACCGGGCCTGAAACGGGATCACTTTACCTTTTACCTTTACCTTTACCTTAGCTGTCTACGGGTGAAAGTACATGAAAAACACCAGAATGTACGAACAGGAATTAAACAAAACAGGTCGATTACAAAAGTACTTAAGATGATGACGAAACAGTGAAAGAAAGGAAAATACGTTTAACGACATAAGGAAATGACAGTGGATTGATAAGTTAAGTCAGGATCTTTGCGAATGTGCAATGAAATTAGTTACCGATTACCTGGTGATTCCAAGATTTACAATACTGCATATCCAGTAGCCCCACATGACTCTCAACATCCACAAGAGCAGTGCTTTTCAAACTTCTGTGTCTTTGGAACCATTTTCCAGATGGAAATGTGTCACGGAACCCCCAAATCTATTTTCCTGTTAGTAACAAAGGGATAATTATTTAATTTCTTTTTGCTTGCGGGCAAACAAAATGACTTCAAAACGTCACCGACAAACAAAACAATACAAATTATTTTAAGTTAATTTCTCAGCGTGACCGATGAGGCTGTTGTAAAGACCACGTCAACCGAAAATGCTTCAATGGGCGAAAGTTACAGTCCGAGATATGCCTCAGCACCCAGCTTATTTCTGTATTTAGTTTTTACCATGATTTATCGCGAAAACCAAGGTTCAAACAGTTTGGTGGTTGGAAAGGGGCAGCAGTTTTCTAACAGCACACTTCAGGATCTCAGGATAATCTTCAGTTAAGCTGGATCAAAAACTTCGAAAAAGAAATAGCGGGGAAGATTTGCTGTGAAACTGAAACCACTCGCAATGCCGGTATCTGTGAACTGTTCACATAGAGCGTGTTGATCGCGAAGTCTTCCATCTGGATGGACGCAACAAAAGAATTTCTCGGCCAATTATCGTCAATATTGTTCGGTGGAAAATATTCCTTGTAACCGTGTCCGAGGGGCCGGCATAGCGTAGCCGGTACAGCGACTCGCTACGGGCTGGACACTCCGGGGATCGAATTCCGGTGGGGAGCGAGGTTTTCCGTACCCGTCCAGACCGGCCCTGGGGCCCACCCAGCCTCCTATACCAGGTTTTTTTTTCCGGGGGGTAAAGCGGCCGGGGCGTGGTGTTGACCACCCACCCCATCTAGCGCCGAGGTTAAAGAAAGAGTAGAGCTACACCTCTACTCTCCCTCTGGACCTTCGTGGCCTATTCTAGGGAGAACTTTACCTGTACTTTAACCGTGTCTGAGATGCTCATTTACGTCACGTTGTGCACCTTGATGCAGCTTCGCCCCATTCTTCAAGATATTCATTCATCGTATCGCAAGAATAAAATTTATTTCGTTGCCCGTACTGGTATCAAGTGGACCGGGCAGCGTAGTCGGTATAGCGACTGGCTACGGGCTGGACGGTTCGGGATCGAATCCCAGTGGGGACGAGATTTTCCGCCCGTCCAGACCGGCCTTGGGGACCACCCAGCCTCCTGTACAATGGGTACCGGATCTTTCTTGGGGATAAAGAGCGGCCGGGGTGTGACGCTGACCCCTCAACCCCTTCTAGTTCCGTGGTGAGGAAAGAGTAGAGCTATACTTCTACTCCCCCTATGGGTCGTAGGGCCTGTACAGAGCCTCAGTGCCTGTAAAAGGGTGCACTTTACCTATAGGCCTACCTTTAACTGGTATCAAGATACAAGTTGTCACTTTACAGCAGCTACTTCGCCCTCGGCCGTGAACACGGTTGTCCTGCGGCCCTGCATTGACAGGTTGAACTCTTTTAATTTATAGAAAATATCAGCAACGTGCACCAGCTGCTGCAAGCAAGGAACATCTCAGAAGTAGTTGGCTGATCGTGTTTCTGTTCCAGACAAAAACAAAACAGCGCAATTTCATCTGTAGCCAGCACCTTACGGCGACACAGCCAGCCAACTTCGGTACAAATATTTCATTCGAAGTGTCCTTGTCATGCCAGTTTAGTGACTCTGGAATTTAAATGTCGTGCACCAATAAAGTTAACAATTTGTACCGAACTGTCTCATACAGATTATCGATGAGTCTGAAGTCCTCTTTAACTACAAACGTCTGTTTGTGCGAAATGGAATGGCTAATTGTATACATTTTAGATGGCAGCCTTTCAGTTTGTGTACTGGGGGCTGCGCTACTGGATGGTGCGACGCTGCGAGACTTCGCTTCCTCCAAAAAATTTGAGTACTGCAGTTCGACGTTATTTCACTTTATTTGTTCGTTTTCTTTCTAAATGTCCGCGTCTTTAAGCACCAATCCAATAGTACTACATTAGTACTACACTAATGCTACATTAGTGCTATATTTGTACCACATTAGTGCTACATTAGTACTACACTAGTACTACATTAGTACTACATCAGTGCTACATTAATACTACATTAGTGTTACATTAGGACTACATTAGTGCCACAATAGTACTATATCAGTGCTACATTAATACTACATTAGTACTACATTAGTGTTACAGTAGGACTACAGTAGTGCTACATTAGTACTACATCAGTGCTACATTAGTACTACATGAGTGTTACATTATGACTACATTAGTGCTACGTTAGTACTACATTAGTACTGCATTAGTGCTACATTGGTACTACATTAATACTACATTAGTACTACATTAGTATTATATTACGAATATGTTAGTGCTACATAAGTACTACATTAGTGTTACATTAGGACTACGTTAGTGTTACATAAGTACTACATTAGTACAATGTTAGTGCCCAGTCTGAAGAACACCGCACTACAGTTTCTGCATGCGCAAAGACATCGGGAATGAAAACTTATGAATTGCAATTAACTGAAAGTGGGAACAGTAACTAATTTGGCCAAGAATATGCGTAACAAGATGGACAGTGTACGTATAACGTAACAATGGGGTGCGTTCGTGCAACCATTGTTGCTGTGGAACAGCAATTAATAGTACATATTCTGAGTGTGTGACAGTAGCCTTATGTATCCAGCATGCAATGTGCATGCGCCATATTATATTGTCATCTACGGCCTGCCCGGCTTACTGTACCGTATTTTTCCACATTATCTCAATGACACAATGTTCTGGAAAAGTTAGAATGATATATGGGTTCGAGCCTTTTTCGGGCCCGATGCACCTAGGCCCTAAAACAGGCCCTTTGTGCCCCGCATTCTGTGTTGGGTTAAATGAGCCCTGTTGCGTTACCGAAATGCCAGATGGCCCCCACATCTAGTTTCTTAAAATCATCCGGGTCCAAGAAGAAGGAACCCAGGTAAATGTACCTGAGTGAGGCCAGGGCCTCACACTCACATAAAATGTGGCCTGAGGTCTCCTCCTCAGTATTCTGGAAAAGTTGTTGAACACAAAATGTGTGTTTTGATTTCCCCACAACTTTTGTGTGAGCCGTTCTCATTCTAAGATGATTTCAGCGAGATATTTTCTTAGATGTACATTTGTTTTCATGTAAAGTAGCCGTTATTCTTGTCAGAGTTTAATGAAATTTGGACTTTTTCAACAGAATTTCGAAAACTACTCCAACGTCAAATTTCATGAAAATTCGTCAAGTGGGAACCGAATTTTTTCGAGCGGACGGACTGACAGACATACAGACATGACGATGTTAATAGTCGCTTTTCGTAATTTTGTGAACTTGTCCAAAAAACACTACGCAGTAGAACAAGATAACTGAACAAGAAGATACTTGAAAATTCATTTTAAAATGCACCTTCATAACAGACAGGGGCATTCTGTGAAGAGCAGAAACAGCTCCGAGTCAAACAAGACTACGTTTTGCATTAAAAAGAGGACAGTTTCCAATAATGCCAGCATTCACAACGAGCACACACACACACACACACACACACACACACACACACACACACAAGCGCCAAAGAGGAAAAACATCACAACACGTGGGGATTTATCCTGAAGAGCCTGTTCTCTCTACATATGTTGCTATGTCACATGTACGATACACCAGTAACATAAACATATTCATCACGAGGAATGTCAATGACCAGTTTTAAAGGTTTGCAGGATTTAACTCAGAACATTGTTAATCATGAACAATTTCACGATTAGTAATACAATAATCTCACACATAATAATAATAATAATGAAAGGTGAAGCAGTGCCGTTACAGGTCCGGAGTGGCCCAGAGGGTTCCAGGAATTTAAGGCTCCCAGATTTCAGTGACAACGGCACAGGATGGTGGTAAGGTTGTCAGCCTTACACACCGACCGCCTTTACCCCCAGGAAATACTCCTGGTACTCATTTCTGTTTCTGTTAGAGGCTGAGTCCACCCCAGGGCCATAGTGCGATCGGAAGGATTTTATGTCAATGAAAAATCCACTGACGCCAGCTGGGATCGAACCAGCGACCTTCCGATTTGTAGCACAGCACC
>Ga0123354_10020195_pt1 | contig 10472 bp, 4 predicted proteins | sample TergutLab28metaG_2_FD_97872 | JGI IMG/M metagenome (GOLD analysis project Ga0123354, IMG submission 97872) | Labiotermes labralis P4 segment gut microbial communities from Petit-Saut dam, French Guiana - Lab288 P4 | ecosystem: Host-associated > Arthropoda: Insects > Digestive system > Gut ...
AGATTGAGAATAACCTCAGTCCCAGTACAGTATACATATTGCCAAAATCACCCTCACATTACAAATCCCTCACAAACACACACATTACAAAACCCACTCATACACCCACTACAAAACAATATAGTGTGAATAGTAACAGCCCGAATTAAAACTGCTAAAGTAGCCTATATTCAAAGAAAAATCTAACTATCCGGATTTCCTGCATATCCGGATGGCTCGCTGTCCCAAATAATCCGTATAAGTGGAGTTATACTGTATTAGAAAGAAAGTATACTCACATATATGAGTAATGAAAAGTCATTGATTTTTCAGATAAGGCAGAAAATATATTTCGAGTCCATATGAATAGCATTATTTGTGATTGACTGTAGGTGAATGTAATATCGTCCTGTTACTTTTCCATTCCTCCCTTAATGTAAGCAACAGTGATATCTGGAGGACAAAAAATGTGAAACAATTCACCGCTGTAACAATTTTAATTGAATTAGCTATTTTGCTCTGCAGACTTTCCGGCTATAAAGTGCGTCAAAGGAGATTTATTTAAAAATACAAAATATATTCATTTTATCGCTCTTAAAAACCAACGAAACTGCTAATTGTTTTATGGCGAGCAAGGACCCAGGCAAGTCTGACACACACACACACACACACACACACACAAACACACAAAACTGTTTTATTAAACGACGATTATAAATTTTTGCGTTAAATTCGTGGTGAATTTAATGATCTCAGCGCTAGTGACGCTGTAAAAAAGTGCAGTGCCGGGAAGCTGTCTCTATGCTGGAATAAGGACTCGAAAATATATATAAAAATTTACGTCACAATAAAGGTTTATTTGTCGTAATTTTTACGTAAAATATGCGGAGAAAAGGGCCTGCATTTTTCTGTTTTACTTTACATTTGACTAGAAAAACACTGTTTATATAGGTCTTTATAAACTTAGGATGTGTTTTAATTGCTGATAACATCTTACATTTCTTGCCATTATTAATAACGGTGTCTCATTCGTTTTAATACCAACGCGGTAAACAGTTTAAGGAAAATATAGACAGACAAACACGACGTACATAATAGGCGCCCCGCATTATTATTTGCCCAAAGAGCACCAAGAAAAGTACCTTCATTAATGTGAGTGCTCGAATTAACCAAACCCTACACAAATGCAAGTTTTTTACATTAGAATGTCTTCAGCTTGTATAGCGTGGGTCTAACAGGAGACAGGTGTGTTAAATAAAGGGGCTGTCAGATGTAGTACGAATGAAGAAGAAAATGCTGCACTATTTTTCTGAGAATTTGTAAAGCTGATGGCTCGAATCTTCGTTTTTAGAAAGAAATACCAGTAGTAGCTTTCAAACTTGCACGATGCAGGGCCCACACAATGCAGTGTAAGGGCACATATTTAGAGATGCATTCAGGAAGCACTGTTTTCAGAGTGTCCTGACCGAAAGTGATTGTAGTTGACATCGGTTACTTTCCGGAGAGAGGGTGATTTTAGCTGTATGTAGTTAATTACCTGAACGAGGAGAATTCCAGTTTTCTTCAGTTTTCTGTAGTTCCTTTTCTGACAGGGTGATTGCATTTACTTCAGTTACTTTCCTGACCGAGGGTGATTGTAGTTTTCTTTTGATCCTTTTCTGACCGAGGGTGATTGTAATTTCCTTTAGCTCCTTTCCTGACCGAGGGTGATGGCAATTTTCTTTAGTTCCCTTCCTGACCGAGGGTGATTGTAGTTTTCTTTTGATCCTTTTCTGACCGAGGGTGATTGTAATTTCCTTTAGCTCCTTCCTGACCGAGGGTGATGGCAATTTTCTTTAGTTCCCTTCCTGACCGAGGGTGATTGTAGTTTTCTTTTGATCATTTTCTGACCGAGGGTGATGGTAATTTCCTTTAGCTCCTTTCCTGACCGAAGGTGATGGCAATTTTCTTTAGTTCCCTTCCTAACCGAGGGTGATTGTAGTTTTCTTTTGATCCTTTTCTGACCGAGGGTGATTGTAATTTCCTTTAGCTCCTTTCCTGACCGAGGGTGATGGCAATTTTTTTTAGTTCCCTTCCTGACCGAGGGTGATTGAAGTTTTTTCTGATCATTTTCTGACCGACGGTGATTGTAATTTCCTTTAGCTCCTTTCCTGACCGCGGGTAATGGCAATTTTCTTTAGTTCCCTTCCTGACCGAGGGTGATTGTACTTTCTTTTGATCATTTTCTGACCGACGGTGATTGTAATTTTCTTTAGTTCCCTTCCTGACCGAGGGCGATTGCTGTTTTCTTCAATTATTTTCCTGATCGGGGGTGATTCTAGTCTTTCGTAGTTCATTTTCTAAGCGTACGATTTTATTTTATTATGTTTTTCCTGACACAAAGCGATTGCAGTTTTCTTAATTTCATTCCATAAAACAGGAGAAATGTAATTTTGTATTATTCATACCGTGCACATTTTTACAACCAATATATCCACAACAAGTGCATTTAATAAAATAAAGTTCATAAAATCTATTAAAAACAAAACTTGGATTCCATACAAAATGGAAAATCTTGAATACCTAAGTGAAAATCTGTGTTACATAGTATTCATTAGACACGTGTTATCTTACTGGTATAACAAACCATTGTAAACGAAAGCTGGTCACACAAACACCGAACTGTAAACCGTCCCTCAGAATTCACACGTGTATTACAATAAATGCATAGAAATATCTGTCTGTGGTCGTGTGTCGTGAACAGCATGCAGGAAGAAGTCACAATGTATTGATAGGTGTTAAATCCTTTGATAAGGGTGGAATATTTCGAATACTTTAGAACAATCTTAAGAGTTCAACGTTCCATTCTTGAAGAAGTTAAAAGGAGACTGAAATCAGGTAATGTTTGTTATAATTCGGTGCAGAATCTTTTGCCTTCCACTTTTGCTATCCAGAAATTTAAAAATTAATATACCCAGCAATATAATTTTGCCTGTTGTTTTGTGTGGGGATGAAACTTGGTTTCTCATAATGAAAGAAAAATGTAGGCTGAGGGTATATGGGAACAGGTTGCTCAAGAAGATATTTGGAATTAAGAGCAATGAGGTCATGGAAGAGTGGTAAAATACACAACGAGGAGCTTTATGATCTCTACACCTCACCAAATATTATTCAGGCGATAAAATAAAACAGAATGCGATGGGCGGGGAATGTGGCACGTACGGGAGACTGCAGGAGTGCATAAAGTTTTCTGATGGGGGAGATCTGAGAGCAAGACATAATTTGGAAGACCTAAGTGTAGAGGGAAGGATAATATTAAAATAGGTCTTCGAGAAGTGGGATAGGAAAAAATGGACTGGATTAATCTGTCACAGGGTAAGATCAGGTGGGGGCGCTTGTCAATTCGGTACTGAACCTTCGGGTTTCATAAAATGCGGGCAATTTCTTGACCAGGTGTAAACCTGTTAGCTTCTCAAGAAGAACTTTTTTTTTTACGGGTCCAGTTACGTAATTACATCAGATAAAACATTTTAGCTTAAAAGATCAACCACGTCTGCATGAACGGTTCTGTTTTACGTAGATTTAAGCAAAGGCACAGAATTAACTTTAAAGTAGATTTTATATTCTCATATAATTATTATACCCTGAGGACAGAGGCAGCAGCTTGCTAGAAACGACTAGATATATTTTCCAAGCTACAAGTTATTTCTCGGAATTTTATAATCTGGATATTTCAAAGGGATCAGAAATCTCATTCGACCTACAATCCCACGTTTACACAATTATGGACGATACACGATACACTGTAGCTTGCACGTTAAACCTGGAGGGCCTCTGTGTGTTACAGAGCTCAAGCACTTGCTTAAATAGATCCAGATTTATCCACTAACTGACATAGCTTCGCGCCTGAAGCGTCAAAGTATAGTTCATTTGTGAAGGAACCCTTATACAATATCAAAGTTTCACGGAGAAACACAGACTTAGACGAAACTAATTTTGTGAATGGGGTTTACAGATAATATCCTTGTAAGTCAAGGAGGCCATGTAATGTAGTTAAAAAGGCATTCAGCTTTTGTGGGGGAGAGGAGACAGACACGCTACCGTCTAAGTAGCAAGCACTGAGGCCTGAGCCGCAAACTGCAAATTCTGAAGAGGGAAGAGAAATTAATTAAAGTCGCATTTACAGAGGAAAACGAAATTAGGCGTTATAAGTTCATAATGAGCAGCACTGACCGCATATGAATTACACTACTCTTTGCCAAGAATTAGGTTTATTTTCAGTCAAAATCAACCAATCAAACACAAGAGTCAAGTTGTGTTGGACCTCCTGATTTTGATAATAAACAAACACAAAGAAATAGCCCGCAGTACCATTTTGCGCGACAATAATTTCTATTATTTTTTTTTTGGACGTTGGTTTACAGTTTGGTGTTGTCTAAACAGAACTTTTCGCATCGGGACCTGCTTCTGTCAACAGTGTACAGATTCTTACCCAGCTGGTCCCCGTAAGAAGGGCTTGTCTCGGTCACAGCATGGATCAAGTAAACACAGCACCTTGGAAAGCAAACATTCGATCGAAGGACGCTATATAAGCCAAACCTGCTCAGCCTTTTACGTGGTGCGGGCAACTTCAACAAAAATTTGGTCTGCATGCAGGCAATATGAAATTCAGTACACAGAACGAAGAATGAGTTCGTTCACGCAAAATTTCATGTGTTATTTTTTTATACACATCACGTGCAAAAAATATATGATAACAATAAAAGAAAAATTTACAAAACACGAAACACAAAACCCAGGCTACATTTTCGTTACTTTTAGCACGTTCTTACGAAATTAATTATTAAATGTAATATACGTCTCGATTAATAAACAGCACGTATGTTTTCAAAACTGCTTCGGCTTTCTATCTCGGCTTTGCCACGAAATGGTTTAAAAGACATTTTTTTTTCAATACAATAGTATAAACAACCAACTAGATGCAACAGTAACAATTTATTAGTAATTTCAATCAGTTCGACATGTTTCGGGCGATAATTTCGCCCATCCTCAGGAATACTAGACTGTGTTTACAGCTTGTGGTATAAAGCACCGAAGAAGCTGCCTGCTGATGACATGTCACCAGCAGGCATCACCGCCATCTAAGTAGCAAGCACTGATTTTATTAACAATATATTGTAACAATATATTGTTATTGTTGCATCTATCTGGTTGTTTACACTGCTGTATCAGAGATGCACGGTCACACAGACATCAAAGACATTTTTCTTATTTCAAATGTCGACTCCCTGAGCAACATAACACTGTGTCGCGGGCAGCATATTGCCCGCGAACTACGGTTTGAACAGACCTGGTCTAAAATAATATTCAAGGTTATTACGAATTCATAATAAAATGGCTGGCTACAGCTCTTTCTTTCGCCCCAAATTCAGTAAGTGCTGCCCCAACTTTTTATCTGAAGATAAGAGAAGATTCATTTTCCGGAACACCGTGTTCATTTTCAACAATACAAGAAGACGAACAAGGTCCAGACGCCAAATTTTCCTGAGGGAATTAGAGTTAAATGTTAGTTTACAGGTGTAATGACAGATTCGTAATGATTTTCCGCAGACAACAAAATTATTTAAAATGAAACATTTGAATAAAATTGGTTTTCGTAAAGATAAAGGTCTACACGCTTAAACACAATTACGTTCGTTGTGGCTAAAGTTTTTCAAAGGAGAAGAACAGGTAGGAGAGAAAAGAAGAAACACGCATTAAATGGAAGAATTATGCATAAATCATAACGAAAGGCGTTGAGGTATGAAACGGGGTTTGTTCAATAATTTGATAAAACAACACAAAACATATAAAAAAATGACTTTGATAGGAGCTGTGATATATTTAAATGGGCATATTTTTGTTGTTGTAACTTTTAACAATAAAAAATATTAACTTTATTTTCAAATGATACACTGTAAAACCAACATTGTACATCAAAGAGATTACAATATTTCCAATAGATATGTAGGCCAAATATAATAGTTAACCAAAAAAAAATTTATTCCCAACTCAGGTATAAGTTTCACTCTATGATTTCCATGGAAGTATAAGTGTAATTGTTTTGTATCACAGTCTCAGGGTACAAAAATACGAATTCAGTACAAGAAAAATTGCTTGGTATTTCATAATTTACACCTGAAAACATAATAATTTCACCTTTCTATGCTACCTAATATTGGGTAATAATTTTCATTATTGTAGACGGCATGCAAAATATCAGTTTTTCCAACAAGTACGTCTGACAAAGAGCGATAAATTGGTATACAATTAAACCCTTCCTACTTCCAAAAACAGATGGTCTAAAAGCACAGGTATTTTATATGAAATATACAGTTTTCCGTAAATTGGCATTACAGACGCATTAACACAACATTCCAGTAAACACACAATATATATATATATATTAATTCCTTATCAACTACTGTGGTTATTTCCGGAGTTAAAAAAAAATATTTGTGCAGAACAAAGCATATTTTTTAGTCCAATCATGAAAAAAGTCGACTATATGGGCAGATACAATATTTTATTGTAGTGACAGAGCGCAACATATGACTTCCAGTCATAATTATTAGGAAAGTAAATAGCTGACGATATGAGAGACCGGTTTACATTGTGGACTAGAATTCGTTTACCCGGACATTGATAAAATTAAAATTTTGTTACTATTTTTTTACATATGTCGTCGAATATGGTGAAGACTGTAGTTCATACCGCTTAAAATGTGCAAGCAGAGCTCGCTGAGGGGGAAAAAAACACAATTTTCTGTATTGTTAATAAGATGGAGAGTCAACTGAAAACCTTAAAAATGCGATAAAAATTCGAACCAAAGCTTGATTTTCTTGTAAGTTGACAATAATAATACTCATGGTTTGAAGAGTGGCCGACAGGTGGCAGTACGATACTACATAGAAAAATGAAGTCATTTTGTACCTTTTGTGTTCAATAAATTACGAGATAAAACATAATTAAGGTTTTGATTTGACTCACCCTCGTATCTACATTTATTCTTTTGGCAAGACAATTATGTTATCAGCAGGGTCTAAACTAAATTTCACATAAAATAAATGAATAACATTTAAGATATGCAGTAAATATGCCGTCATAAACTTAAAATTTCTCTCGCTCAATATTTTTAAGTAGGGCGCATTAGAGATATAGGAGAATTGAGGGAACTCTCCGCACATTCTGAATCTGGACACTAGGCGGGGGTAGGCTGCTTGGAAATTTTAGATTCTGAGAGTTATAACACGCGAGACAGATTTTCTTGCACGTCCTGCGTAAGATGCAGTGTGTGTAAATTTCAACCTGGATGTATTGGTAAAATTTTCCTTTTTCAGACACTAAAACCTTGGCTATTCAATCATTGACAGTCCCTGATGATTAAGCTAAATGAAGTATTAAAAAAAAAGAATTTTTGAAATTTATCTTCGAGCTATCCTCCCGAAATTGACGGCGTTCTTGAATTAGCAACAAAAATAACACTTGATAGTTGAATGAAGATAGACCAGCTTGATGTCACTTGCTTTATTATTTCATTATTTACTGCTCAACATGTTTCGGATGTTAATACATCCATACTCAGGAGCTTGCGACTTATTTGATGAGTTATTGCATGGGTTGTATTGTTCTGGTTCGATGTGTGTTGGTGTTGCGTTGTGGTGGTGTGGTAACCGTATGCAGGCTGAAGCCTGCATACGATCGAACCAGAACCATACAAGCCATGCAATAACTCATCAAATAAGTCGCAAGCTCCTGAGTATGGATGTATTAACATCCGAAACATGTTGAGCAGTAAATAATTAAATAATCAAGCAAGTGACATCAAGTTGGTCTGTCTTTATTCAACTATCAAGATGATGCACGGTCCAATAAACATAAGAAAAAAAGAACACTCTTTGTATTGAACAAGAATATAGTAACTGTGGTCGCGATGTTAAGGTTAACACTGCTAGATTGCGTTTCTCTAAAGAAATGGTCTTCTGTTAATATACTCTGATGATTAAATAATGCCTGATTTTTCTTGTTCAAAAAGTAAGAATAAATGTAATTGTTGTCTCATGGTGGAATAGGTTTCCTTCACTACACAAATCCCTAACAAATGAGACAAAATACTCCTCTCTCAGCACATTAGGTTAAGCTTCTGATACTAACTTTTGATTCATTCAGCCTTTTGTCTTATTCGAGTGGGTCTTTTATTGGATGCTGTCTCGATCCAGCGAACCATGCACTGCTGGAATTTCTCTTTATGTATGAAGAAGCACAGCTTGCTTCAACATGCATTATGACGCGGTGGCTTACTGCTAAGGTCAGAACACTTACGTCGGTGAACTGGTTCATATACCGCAGATAATGTGGGCCGTACTGTAGCCGTACTTAGAATTACGTTATGAGTTTAGTTTCCTTGGGTGGCAAAATTACTAAAATCGGTTTTCATTGTATGTCAGCGTGCCTCAGTCCCCTCGTGGCCGTTCGTCTCAAACTTCAGCTCCTAACAGCAGGTAAATTGCGTGTTATTGTAAAGGTATGGGTAAGCAGACTGTATATGTGGGTGTACACGTGCGTCCGATACAAAATGGACCGATATGTAGTCGAATTAAGAAAAATGTAGGATAATGAGTTCACCAAATCTAACTCGTCCCACTTCTAATTCGGGCGCAAACATTTGCTTCGATTTTATTTGTACAGCCCTTTTAAAGTTTAAAGATTCTGTTGAACAGGAAGAAATACTTTCTTTCTATTTTCATTTTGTCACCTTCATCACAAACTAGAATTATATACAGTGTAAAACTGTAAGCAACATGTCGGCTGTTTTTAGCGATAAAATTAGGAACTTCGAAGCTCCGTCAATCACAGATACTTTATGCCGTTTATCCAACCTTATTTAATGCTACGTGTTTCGGCGTTTTCTTCAAAGCAATCATCCAACAATACGAATTAATCAAAGAAATTTATTCCTGTACAATATACAAAATATTAGTTCTTTAAAAACGCAGTTGAGATCCAAACCTTACAGAGAAATGTTTAAAACGAAAACCCAAATAAGTAAAATCATGAGAGGAAATTGTAAAATTGAATTATAAAATCCTATCATACTGCATAAATCTTACAAATAATTTATAAATTGCGAAGTGGTGTGCTTTAAAAGTTAAAAGAGGAGAAACAAACGTGTTTAAGCGGGTCTCAAAGAAATCGATTCATCTGTTACCATGCCTATAATAGATTTTTCAGATACCACGTCGAAAATATTTCGCACCTCATATGGGTGCTGATATATAAGGCTGCAGACTTAAGTCCTTCATGTTTCTTTGTGCCAACACCTGTGTGAAAATCTATTAATTGTAACGTAATTCAAAGCACATAAAAAAATTCAAAAGATTTAAAACACTTTTGGGAGCAGTGACAGTGCAATCAGTTTTATTACTAGGCTAGGGGCTGGACGAAACAGAGCTCAATTCTCGGCAGGGGTATGAAATTTATCTCTCCTCTGAACCGTGGCGCTCGGTCCTGCGGCCAACCTAGCCTCCCACCGGAGACGTATCGGGGGCTTTTCTCTGGAGGCAGAGACATTAGCTATGATCATTCACACCATCTAGTGCCCAGGTTAAGAAGAAACGGAGCTGTAAATCCATAGTCTTTGTATAACTTCGTGGAGTGTATATGGACAGTTTGAAAATATGTTTCTTTTATCAAGTTTTAAATGATTTGCTACTGGCTTCAGCAACAAATGGTGACATCTAGCTGCTTCATATGCCGAGTATCTTGTCATTCGCACAATCTCAATTCAATGACGGTGGTGGACACGTGGTGTCCAACAGAAAGAGCCTTTCCAAATTACTACACATTTAATTATTTACGAAGAATTTGGTGTTTTTAATGTGCCACATAAACTGTAATTAATGAGCCACATAAGCTTATGTCATTCGGGGGGAATTATTATTTTTCGTCAATTTTTATTTTTGCGTCATGGCACTTATGGTATAATTCCATAACAAGTGCTGCTTACAAAGAAATGCAATTTTGTTACTGTTATCAGCTACGGTAAAAGAGGTGGGCTATTGGGGGGGGGGGAAAACCTGCGTAAATCGGAATTAGACCCCGTGAATTGCTTTCGTAATTTATTTGTGTTTTCCTTCAAAGAACAGCTAATAAAGTATGTTTTATTTTGCACTCCAAAGGCCGTAAAACCTTAAAAAAGAAAAAAATGGAACCACGTTGCATCCTACATAAAGGTAGCAATAAGCACTGAATGTTATATTCCCCTCTAAAATAAAGAAGCAGCAGTAATATTCCAAAATGTTTTCTTCTTGCAACAACAGCCTATATTAACTCTTTGTAATATCTAGTAATTATCTGACTACCCTAAGGTCAGGGATAGAATTATAATAGAAGGTGTCGATTAATTCGGCTCTCTGATCCCCCCCCCCCACCTTACATCTGCCCTTCAGTTTCATTATTTTTTTTTTTTTTAAAAC
>Ga0123354_10020196_pt1 | contig 10471 bp, 5 predicted proteins | sample TergutLab28metaG_2_FD_97872 | JGI IMG/M metagenome (GOLD analysis project Ga0123354, IMG submission 97872) | Labiotermes labralis P4 segment gut microbial communities from Petit-Saut dam, French Guiana - Lab288 P4 | ecosystem: Host-associated > Arthropoda: Insects > Digestive system > Gut ...
AACCGACAGCGACGAAGTTATCAAACTGTGATCTGACAACCGTGGCCCGTTTGGTGCAGGGAGCCGTGATCCGGACCCAACACGATCAGCATGGAAAAGGCCCTGCCCGACAACCCCAGAAAGGGCGGCAAGTCGCCTGTTGGCTTCGAATCCAGAGGCACATGCTGTGACGCCGAGCCGCGATTGATGGGTACTGATCGGAATTGCCGGGCATTCACCTCAGTGAGTTCGCAAACGGCCGTTTGATGCACAGCTCTCCCAAGAATCGATTCCACACAAGCCGCCGGTGTCCGAAACCCGTGTACGAAACCAAGAGTGTCCTAAAGAGGTGTCCAACGCGCTTCGTACAGTAGATGGCGAAGCAGCAGAACAGGAGAACCATCATGCCAACACGTCCTCTCCGTCTCCCACGGTAATCCACGACGGAACCGACGGCGACGGAAACTACTCTTTCTGGGAATGTGCCGCCGGAGAGAACAACCTGGGGTAGCGGGCCGTCGTGGATGCGACCGACTGGTACCAGATGTCGAACAAGACCCCAGAAAAGGATGAGGCATAACTTACGGCAGGGTCTGACGGGTTACGTACACTGGATGGTAGAAGGTGGCGGGCAGACAGGAAGGAGAGCACGATGGCCTTGAGTGACACCATGGTTCCAACCATCACCATCCCTCCTGAGCCGGGGTCGCGCACACCACAGCGGTATGACTCTTGGCAGGTGATCGCCAACCTGGACGATCTACGCGGACCGGTCTCGGGCATCCTGCACCTGCCTAAAGTCATCGACCGGGGCCCGCTTCCTGATTACGACCTGACTGACGATGCGGTTGTTCGCGTCGCATATGCGACCGTCTTACGCGAAGCACCCTCTGGGGCCTATTTGGCGGCGCTACTGAACAAGGACCGGCTTGCGCGGTTGTGGCCCAGTCTGCGGATTCCCCGGCGGTTGCGTGAAGCTTGGGAGATGCAGCATCCTTGTCTTGTTCCGCACGGTCGGGCGACTGTGCACTATGACGACGAGGTGTGGGTCCGCAAGTACATGCCGACTTTCGGTTTCGTCGCTGCCGCGATCAAGGGGCGGCGGTATGCCCTCGGGCTCACCATTCAGGACGTGGCTCAAAAGGCTGGCGTCAGTGAGGGTCTTGTGGAGAGTCTTGAACTCGGGGTGCCAACCAGCGACACAGGCGCGATGTTCGCCGTGTTGGACGTCGTTAAGGTGTTCGCCTTGGCGATTCCTCCTCTTCCGACCCCTGCCGGATCAGACATTCATCACGTTGACCTTTACGCCCATATTGGCACATATCTGCAGCAACAGGAGGCCAACCGTGAACGGTAGAACTTTGTATGCCTTCATGGGCGGTGGGCCTGTCGGCCGGTTCACTGAGACGGGCGACGCAACAGCAACCTTCGAGTACTTGGACGGCTATGCGGGAACCCCGGTTTCCCTCTCGCTGCGGCCAGGGTCGCCGCACAGTCCTGATGCCCCGTTCAACTATCTTGACAATCTGTTGCCCGACAATCTTGATACGCGCAAACGGCTGGCCCAGATCAACCACACCGCACCAGACGTGTTCAGCCTACTTGCGGTGCTCGGTGAAGACGTCGCTGGTGCTGTCACTTTGAGCGAAGACGAGCAGATTCATGAACGTACCCCCGTGGAGCCTCGGCACGCCACAGATGACGATATCGCGTTTTGGGTGTCAACGCTGAAACACGACCCGACGGCACCGCCGCCTGAGTGGATGCACACGAGGTGGTCTCTGGCGGGTCAACAGGCCAAGTTTTCCCTGGCAGACATTGCAGGAAGATGGTATTGGTCAACCTACGAAACTCCGTCCACACATATTTTCAAGCCGGAGTGGGAGCAGCACAGGAAGGCCGAGCGCGCGGAGTACGTGTGCCTCCAACTGGCCGGGGAAGCCGGACTCCCAGCCACGGACGCGACAATTCAGTCCTTCGTCGGACAGTCGGCCCTCGCCGTCAAGCGGTGGGATCGCGGTGGCCCGTTCGGCCGCCTTCATGCCGAAGACTTGACCCAAGCGCTGGGTATCCCTGGGAAAGACAAGTACGAGGTGCCGACCGACGCCATCGTGAACCTGCTTAGGCCGCTCAACCTGGAGTGGCCGTTTATCGAGCAAATGCTGTTCAACATGGCCATCGGTAACGTCGACGCCCACGCCAAGAACTACACGCTGCTGTTGAGTGGCACCGATGCCGTCCTGGCCCCGATATACGACACGGTTCCTATCTTCTTGTGGCCACAGTATCCGCAAACGCCCGTGGTGTTCCTGAATGAGCCGCGTGCGGGTTGGTCTGTGGACAGTGAAACGGACTGGCTGATGTTTGCCCACCAGTGCGGCCTGGACCCGCATCGCATGATGGAAACCATGCGAGCCACGTTCCGCTTCGTCGTTGAGAGACTGCCGGACGCTTTCGCGGGTGAAGGGTTCGAACCGGCTGACAAGGACCTGGCTGCCCGGTTCGTGGACACGCATCTGAGAAGGTTCGTGCCCAAGCCTGTGCCGACCCGGCACCCGCTGGCGGTCGCGGATGAGCAACTCCGTCCAGGCACTCGATTCACAAGTGATCCAGCGTCTGCCAAGGACCGCGACCGTTGGCCAGAGCCCAATCTGGATCAAGGACGAGGGCTGAGTCTGTGACAGGGCAACTGGTGGGCTACGCCCGTGTCTCGACGGATCTACAGAATCCAGACCTCCAAACTGATGCGCTGCAGGCTGCTGGATGTGCGCGAATCTTCACAGACCACGCTTCCGGCGCTACCGCTGAGCGTCCTCAACTGAAGGCACTGTTGGATTATGCGCGCGAAGGCGACACGCTGGTTGTGTGGCGTCTTGACCGACTGGGTCGCTCGATGCAGCACTTGACGTCGGTGCTCGATGACCTGAACAAGCGCGGTGTGGGATTCCAGTCGCTGACCGAAGGTATGGACACCACGACCCCTGGTGGGGTCCTGGTCTTTCATGTGTTCGCGGCAGTCGCGCAGTTCGAACGTGATCTGATCAGGCAGCGCACCAACGCGGGCCTTCAAGCGGCCCGATCAAGAGGGCGGGTTGGTGGACGCAGACCGAAGCTCGACGACGACAAGAAGCACCTGGTGGACACCATGGTGTCTGAAGACCGCACAATCAGTGACATCGCGAAGGCACTCTCAGTGTCGCGCACGACGATCTACAGACACCTGATGGCGACTACGACAGTGGGTGCAGATTGAGGGAAAGCATCTCGTTTTCGGTTCGGGTTTCATGACCTGCAACAGAAAACATCACTCTCATCCCGTCGGCTTCGGACTTGATAAATGGGCCAGCCTCTGGCGCTGTGGGCAGGTTCACCACATGTCCCCCGGCGACCGGCCAGATATTCAACATCTGATCCGGGGGCAGAACGTGGAAGCCGTGGGTTTCGTAGAATTCAACCAGTTGGGCAGAGTCTTCGACGTCACCAAAAAGGCCAACGTACCCCAGACGAGACACCATGAGTTGCAGAAAGTTCAGCAACTGCGTGCCGACTCCCTGCCCTCGGTATTCATGCGCCACTGCAATTGCCTTTAGCTTCGGTAGGCCAGCCATCAGGCTGATGGCTTGGCGAGGGTGGACCTGCTCCAGCATCTGGAGTATTAGTGTGGTCCCCGCACCCACTGACAGCGATCCGATTGGCGTCTTGTCATTACGGCATGCAACTAGGCAGAACGACGCCGCAGTTATCGTATCCACGATTGGGTTGCTCGCTTTCATGTTGCCAATAGCAGAGTTGTACACATTGAGTATCTCGCGCCAGTAACCGCCGCGCGACCGTAGCCCTGCGCGAACAGCCTGCTGAAAGTGTGGATGATCCAACATCCCTCCAGACCCGTGCGCGCCAGCCGCATCGGCCATTGAGTCAACGAACTCCTGATCGGCAGGTCGGGCGAGACGTACTCGCGTCTCCTCGCTCAATTTGTGGCTTCCGCGTTCGAAACGTTCCCAGTCAATTCGTGCCATTGTTCCCTCACAACCCGATTCTTGGTCCTGCCGGGCGCGGCGTTTGGGCCTGAGCCCGCTGGTGGTGTTCGTCGACAGCTTGGTCGATCCGCTTGCTGTATTCGTCCCACGGCGTGAAGTCGGAATCGTCGAGTTGTGGTTCAGTTTCGAGTTTGCGGGCGGCGTGGGCGCTTCGGGCGAGCTCGTGTTCGATTTCTTCGGGGGTCATGGTTGTTCCCGTGAAGGCTCCGGCGGCGTTAGCGGCGGCTTCTTCGTAAAGGCCTGGTTCGGGCGGCATCTGTGCAATGAGGCGTCCTGCCTCCTCTATGTGGCTGCTGGTGTCAAGGTTGATGCTGTCGGGTTGGTCGATGACGGGGCGGAGCGCGTCTTGGCGTTGCTTGGTGCGTTCGCCGACGAGCTCATAGATGAACTGGGCGACCAGGGTTTGGGCCAGTTCGGGGTGGGCCAGTTCCATCGTGAGCGCGGCGCGGTTGTATTGGAGCATCTCGCCGGGGTCTTTGACGGGTTGCCCGTCGCTGTTGGTTCCGTTGATGGCGAGCCGGCGGGGGGCTAGTCCTTTGGCGGTGAGGATGTCGTAGTCGCGGCGGGCGGCTTTCTGGCCTGCCTCGTCGTTGTCTGTGGCCACGAGGATGAGCGGATCGTTGCCGCCATATTTGATGTGGGTGCCGAGTTGGCCGATGAGTTCGGCTTGCATGTCGGTTAGTGCCGTTCCGCCGGGGGCCAGGCCGACAGCGTGGCCTTCTCCGGCGAGCGTGACGGCGATGGCGTCGAACTGGCCTTCGACGAGGACGCGGGTGGCGCCGGCACCGGCCAGGTCGGCACCGAACACGAGCTCGCCTTTGTGGAAGGCTTCTGTGGTTGCCGTGTTGACATACTTCGGCACGGGTCGGCCGTCGCGCATGGGGGCGGCGTTGGGGTTGGCTCTACCAGCGAATCCGACGATGTGCCCGACTGGGTCGCGCATGGCGATCATGGCCCGGTCTTCGAACACGTCACGTGGTTTTCTGGGGTCTAGGTTGCCGTCTTGGTCGCGGCGGTAGGCGGCAAGGCCGGCGTCGACGAGTTCTTGGACAGTGGCCCCGTTGCGGGTCATGTGTTGTGTCAGGCCGTGCCAGTTGGGCGGGGCGTAGCCGACTCGCCAGCGCGGGTCGTCGGCCAGGTCGGTGCCGAAACGGTTGGCCAGGTACGGGGATGCCCAGGAGTGTTTGTAGATGGATTCGAAGTAGGAGGCAGCTTGCTCGTTGAGTTGGTAGATCCGTTGAAGCGACGTGCCGGGCTGTCCGGCATCGGCCGGAGGAGAGGTTTCCGGGTCGGGTGGGACGGATTCTTCCGGCTCAGGGGGTTCAATATTCCGCGGAATAGTGTCGGCGCCTGCCTGGACGCTCGCCTCGGGTGGCACGGCTTGGGTGCGGGACCCGGCATCGTCGGCGGCCCCGGGTGCAGCGGCGGTGGCGCTGTCGGGTGGGGCTGCACGCCGGGTTCGGGGTGCAGCGCGTTCAGCGAGTTGGGCGGCGTACCACGCATCGTCGCAGTCCTCGGGACGGCTGGTGTCCCAGGTGTTCTCTGGCTCGACGGGCACACCCTCGTCGCGAGGATCGGCCGGGACACTGGTTGAAGGGCTTTCCGAGTCTGGTGTTGCGTAGGTGCGCAACAGGTCAGGCAGGATCGCGTTTATGTAGCGCACCCAGTCCGAGATGGGGATGTGGTTGTCGACGGTTTGGCGCACAGCGTATCCGGCGATCGCCTCGGGATTGTCGGCGCGGTTGACTTGGTCGACCAGTTTCCGCCAGTCAGGATGTGCGACAAGCTCGTCGGCACGCGTCCCGGCCGGGTCGAGGATGACCCCGGCCCAGTCTGGTCGTAAGGGCGTCTCTGCGGCGGCGGATATGACTTGGGGCTGCGGAGCAAGGTATCTGGTAAGGCGGTACCACAACGCTTCAGCAGGGTTCTCCGCTGGCAGTGCATCATCGGAGCCAGGGTTGGAGTGAAGGCGGATGGCCGAGACCAGGTCTTCTTGGCTGATCCGCTTGTCACGTACAGCCTGGGTGCATTTGGCGGCAACGACGAGCCAGTCGGGGTCGTCGGCAATCCTACGTTCGAACAGCGCCCGGAACCAGGGTGACGCACCGGCAAGTGCGGTGAACTGCGTGTTGAGTTGGCGGTAACGGCGAACCTGTAGCGGGTCACCGCCAGCCCTGGTCTCGGGGCCGAGCGGCGCGGTGATGTTGTCTTGTACGCCGTGCCCAGCCCGCCAAATGGCTGTCTGTGCGAGGACGCCACGGGCTTGATCGGTCAGGAACGGTCTGGCCCAAAGGGGCACCTGTGACTGCCGCCAGGCCATGGCATCGGAGCGTATCGCGGCTGCTGAGTGGGCGATTTGGTCACTGTATCCGGTCAGGAATGTGCGCCATTTGGCGAGGTCGACGCCAGCAGGAACTGGCCCGGCGGGCACAGCCGTTGGCACTGCGGGCAGCCAGTCGAGCGGGCCTGGCGTGGTCGGGGCGACGTCTTCGAGACGCCAGCACATGACAGCCGCGTTGTCTCTGGACGGGTCGGTTTTGTCGTCTTCAAGGCGCCGTGTATCCATGGTTGCGGCCAGCGCGCGGAGCGGGTCGTGGCCGTTGGCATAGATGGCGGTGAGTCTGGTCAGCAGCGCGTCCCAGGCCGGTTCGGCGGATAGAGGACGTAGGTACCCGCGATCCGCAGCGAGCCGGTCGGCGGCCTTGGCGAGGTTTCCGATGTTGGTTTCACCCAAAAGTGCCCGTCCGTATTGGGCTAGCGCGTCGTGATATATGGCCACGTCGTTGGCGAGGGTGGTTAGCGGATCGGTGGCGATACGCCGTGTTGTGGTGGCCGAAAGGGTCTCTTCTGGCTGCCTGTCGAGGACACCTTCCATGACCTCGATGGCAGAACGGAGGCGGGCCTGCCCGTCGAGAAATTCGGCGTCATCACCGCCGGTTTGCCCGGAAACGGTCACGTAAAGGTGGTTTTCGAAGCGGCCACGGGTGACGGGAACATAGCAGGATGCGCGATCTTCGGTGCCGTCGAACAGGGTGCGGGAGCGGTCCACGGTGACACCTTGGCTGGATGCTTTGGTTGCCGCATAGCCGAGCTCGACATGTTCTGCGACGTAGCTGGCGGGCAGTGTGACGCGACGGCGGGACACCTGATTGACGACATCGATGCCGCCGTCTTGGCGGACTTTCAGGACGGTCCAGCGGTCCCGGTTGCGTACATAGTCGGTGCGTGACAGTCGTAGTTTCCGGTTGTTTTCCCGCGTCACAATGGTGTCTCCAGCCCCTGCAGTACTTCTGTCACCGAGGTGGATTGTGTGCTCAGCATCGACCTGCCCGAGGCTACGGCGCCAGGATTGCGCCATGAGGTTCAGGTCGTGGACGGTGTCGGTCTGGTTGACGAGCATCAACGACGCGGCACCCTGTTCAATGTCTTTCCGCCAATCCTCAAAAAGCATTTGGGTCGCATTCATATCGGAAACGGCATGGATTCGGCCCCGGTCGGCGTAGTGGGCAAGCGCGGCATGGTTGCCGTCACGCAACCCCAAAGAGGCTTCGGCTTCGGCCTGATCAAGGTTGCCGTTGGCGTCGCGGAAACGCATCAACTCGTTGAGAGTGACAGCCCCGTAGGTGGCAGCGAGATCGCGGACGACACCGCCGGCACCGATGGCGGCGAGTTGTCGTTCATCACCGATCAGACGTATTGAAGCTCCACGTTGAAGAGCCCATTGGGTTAGCTGGTCAAGGTCGGCGGTGGCTGCCATGGATGCCTCGTCAACAATAATTAGAGTGGCCGGGCCGACCGTGTCTGCCCACCTTGGCAGATGCCCGGCGGTCAGCCCGAACGTCAAACTCATGATCGTGTCGCACGGTGCGGTATCGCCTACGGCTTCGCGCAGCTGTTCTGCGGCGACAGCCTGGTGGGACAGGCCGATGACGTTGCCGCCGCTTTCGGTCCAGGCTTGGGCGAGGGCACGCATCGCAGTTGTTTTGCCCGATCCGGCAGGTGCCAAGGCGACTTGCAAACGCCGCCGGGACGTTGCCAGGTTGGTGACGAGTTGGCGTTGCGCAGGGTTCAATCCACCCGCTGTGGCAGCATTCTGGCGTGCCAGCGTGACGGCCAGGTCAACGTCCGGCACCATCCGCCCGTCGCGCATCGCACCGGCTTTGATGATGCGCTGTTCGGCGTCCAGGAGCGGCTGCGTGGAGTACAGGTCAGCATTGACGCGCCGATAAACTGACCGTTCCCCAACCAACAGTTGGGTTGGAGTGTGGGTGGTTTCAACGACGTCAGGGCGGGCCAAGGGCACCGATGTGGCAAGCGCCAGGCTGGTCACCTGGTCGACGATTGCCTGAATCTGGGCTGTTGTGGGTGGGGTGGATTGCGGGTTGCCAGGATCGCCTATGGCGGCTCTTGCGACCACGCGCTGGGCTTCGGCCAGCAGGTTCAGTTTGTTGAAACGCGCACGGCTATTTGACACGGTTTCGATGACTTGGTTGGCCATTTGATTGATCTGTCGGTCCGCAGTTTCTGCGTCGACTGGGTCTGTTCGTGGCGTGCCGGCCGGTGCCTCAAGAGCATGTTTGGGTGCCTGCTCGGGAAGTGTTCCCGGCGTCGGTGGCACCTGGGTTGGTGCCGGTTGCGGCGTCCTGCCAGCCAGGAGGTGGGCTGTGGTCGTGGCGTTTTCGACGCCTATCGCCGTCTCGGCCTGGGCTTGCCACTGCGCGCGCTGCTCCATGAAAGAACGACCGGTTGTCTTGGACGGACGGGTCTCTTCCCATGCCTGCTGAGAGAGCGCGAACGCCTCAGCCGGGGTAGGAGGGCGGTGGTATTTCGCTTGGAACGCGTGCGCCAACTGGGTCTGCCGGATGACGATGTTGCGGCGCCTGGTGGAGAATCGGTCGATCAGTTCCTGTGGCACGCCATCAATCTCGCGGGTCGGGCGTTTGCTTGGGCCATGGTCAACATCGGTCCATGTCACACCGAACGTTTGGCTCATCAACGCCTGGATCGTGGTGTTGTAGCGTTCCGACAGGGCAACCATGCCGGCGTGGACGTCGCGCCCGTCGAGCGCTAACCATGTGCCGTCGGCGGCGTCTTGGACCTTGTTGGAGATGGCGCAGTGGGTGTGAAGGTGTGGGTCGCCTTCGCGTGAATCGCGATGGTCGAACATTGCGATCATGGCCCCATTGGTGCGAACTTGCCGCACACCATCCGTGCCGCGGCGGGTGAAACACAACTGGTCTTGGAACCAGTCGAGGCACTCCTTGACCGCCTGCTGATGCAGCTGGTGGATCTTCGCCGACGTGTCCAGATCAGCCAGCCCCCAAAGAATCGACACGGATTTCGGCGCCTCGAAGGTGACGTCATAGCCTGCGCACGGCTGCGGTTTCGGTCTGGTGGACCGGACAATGAAGCCATGCAATTCACGCTCGTCCGGGGTGAACCCGAACTGGTTTTGGAACTCTTGCACACCGATCGCGGTGCGTAATTCGGCGCGGACCTCGGGGGGTATCTCTGCCTCATCATTGTCAAGACGCCACTGCTGGTATGCCTCGTCGAGGGCCTGCTCGTAGGGGGTGAGGGCGTGTTTCTCATCGAACGCGGTGAACTTTCGGCCCAATTTAACGGCGTCCCACACCCGGTGGTCAGCAATGCCACGAGCGATCATCGCCTTCTCAATCAGGTCAGCGTCAGGGTGTAAGCCTTCACCAAACAAGGCCCGCATGTGCGCCTCGGACACCTGTCCGCCTAACGCAACAGTGGGCGTGATCCCATCAACGACTTCAAGGTGTTCCAGTCCGCGACCGTACCACCGGCCCGGAGATTCGCCATGAACTGTGTAATAGTCGGCCAAGGTTTGCCGGTTTTTTGGGCCGTCAACATCATCGCGGGCGACGCTGTTCGTCAGGTACGTGTAGCCCGTCCCTGCCGTGATTTTCTTCAGCGTCGCCGACATGGCTTTGACTATAGCACTTCCGAAATGCAAGAGGTGCGTGGAGTTTGAGTGTTTGTAGATTGGGGTTTTGGCTGGCTGTGGAAAAAGTGTCCAAAGGGGTCTCTAGAGTGTTTGGGACACGGAAGCAGAAGTGTTGGTTTGTGGAATCAGGTCAGCACAAGAAACAGGAAGGGATCAATGATGCCGAGTAGCACAGCAGCGTCGCGGTCGGCGGCGCGGGCCGCGAAACTGGCCAAGGCCCAGCAGGCCATGAAGGATGCGACAACCGCGATCCAGGCGGGCATGTCAAAACTGGATGCGATTGAGGAGAAGGTTGGGAAGGTTCGCGCGGACGCAGAGGCGAAAGTTCAGTCCGCTGAGAGTGAGGCCACCCACGCGAAGGAGAGGATCATGGCCGACATGAAACCGGCAGTCGAAAAGCTGGCGGAGTTGGGCATGAAGGATCAAGCCATCGCGGCGCTTGTCGGTGCCGAACCGTCAGAGATAGCGGCGATCCGCA
>Ga0123354_10020198_pt1 | contig 10471 bp, 6 predicted proteins | sample TergutLab28metaG_2_FD_97872 | JGI IMG/M metagenome (GOLD analysis project Ga0123354, IMG submission 97872) | Labiotermes labralis P4 segment gut microbial communities from Petit-Saut dam, French Guiana - Lab288 P4 | ecosystem: Host-associated > Arthropoda: Insects > Digestive system > Gut ...
ACCAGCGCGGTGGCGAAGCGGAACGGCATGCGCACCTGAAAGCGCGCGGTTTCGCCGGGCGCGTAGCTCTTTTTCTCGGGCAGCACGTCGATGCGGTCCTGGTTCTCGCCGCCGAACCACAGCTCGTCCAGCCCGGTGACATAGACCGAGTTGGCGGCCAGGCTCTGGCGGCCCTGCGCATCGCGCGCCGTCACGATCAGCTCGACGCGGCCCGCCGTATCGAGCTTCACCTCGCACGGCAGCAGGCCGCGGCTGTCGCTCGGGCCGCTGCACACGCTGCCCAGGTCCTTGGCGCTGGCCTTGTTGTCGTAGGCATAAAAACCGCCGACCATGCGCTTGCGGCTGGTGGAGGTGATGTGCGCCACGGCGCGCACATCCAGCGGCACGCCGGCCAGCGGCTTGCCGTTCAAATCGAGCGCCAGGGCCTGCACGCGCACTTTCGCGCCGGTGGTGATCCAGTCCTCGGCCTTCAGCCCCGCGACCACCGCCGCCGGCCAGAGCGTTTGCGTGCTGCGCAGGGTTTGCACTTCGCCGTTCGGGTCGGCGTAGCTGGCTTCCATCACCAGTTCGCGCGGCGCGGGATCGGCGGGGATGGCGTCGATCGTCACCTTGCCCGCGCCGGTGCCGTCGAGCGTGAGCGGCAGTTTGTCGGCCACGATGTGGGCGCCGTCGGGCGCCGTGGTTTCGCTCGCGTTGCTCTCGTCGTCGTCGCTGATGTCGTCGCGGTTGTCGCGCCGGGGCGGGCTGAAGCCGAAATCGTCGTAATCGGAGAAACCCACCGATTTGGCGCGCACCAGCGCCGACACCTGCACCGGCAGCTTGGCCGCGCCGCCGCCGGCCAGGTAATTGATTTGCACCGTCGCCGGCACTTGGCTCACGGCCACCAGCGGCCCCTTGTCGGCGGGGCCGATGCGGCCCTCGAACACGGGCAGGCGGAACTCCTCGACGCGGAAAAAGCCGCTCGTTTCGCTGCGCTCGGTGCCGATATCGAGCTGTTTCAGCGCGGCGCTGCCGTCCGCGCCCAGGGCGACGGTGGCGGTGCTGGGGCTGCCCGTCGTGAGCAGCGTCACCTCGTACGTGCCCAGCTTGGCGGCGGCGGGAATGTCGAAGGTACTTTCGGCGCTCAGGCCGCCGGTGCCGGTTTTGCGCCAGACCAGCGGCTGGTCGAATTGCTGGCCGCTGCCGCGATGGGTGATGACCAGCGTGTCCGGCGCGCGCTTGGGCGAGGGTACGGAGAACCCGTCGCCGCTGGCGGTCAGGGCGCGGATCAGGTGCTTCATCGACACCGTTTCGCCCGCGTGAAACAGCGTGCGATCGAAGATGGTGTGGGCCACGCGGTCGGGCTGCGCGCTGCTGCTGGTCGGCACGCTGAAGCGCCAGGGCTCGATGCCGCGCTGCCAACTGCTCCAGACGAAGGCCAGATCCTGCACGCCCTGGGCATCCACGGCGCGGGCGCTGACGAAGTAGCCGCTGTCGGAGTCGTCGTCGCTGTAGCGGTCCCGATTGCGGTTGCAATCGGGAGCGTCGGGCGAAAGGCCCTGGAGCATCACCACGCCGCTGGCGCCGGTAGTTCCGCTGGCGAGCGCTTTCCCATGACAGTCGGACACCTGCACGCGCGCGCCCTCCACCGGGCGGCCCTGATCGAGCGTGGTCACCCAGGCCAGCGCGTTCTCGCGCCCAAGCTTGAAGTGCACCGCCAGGTTGGTCACCAGCACGCCGGTGCGCACGACCATGGCGCGCTGCGCGCCATAGCCCTCGTCCAGCAGCGCCTGGCCAAGCTGGCGCGAGGCGATTTCGAGCACGTGGTAGCCCGGCGTGAGCGGAATGCCGATCACTTCGAACGGGCGCGTGTCGCCGCTTTGCTGGCGCGGCAAATCGAGCGTGCGCACGCCGTCCAGACCCTTGAGCAGCGAAACCGTGCGCGACTCCACCAGGCTGGAGTTGCGGCGGCCCGCGGCCTTGCTGTGGAGCGCCGGCGGCAGCGCGCCATGCACGTCGCGCGCGGCCTGCTTGCGCTCCACTTCCGTCTCGTTGTAGCCCCGCAGCTTGCGCATCCACGCCACGATGTCGGCGTCGTCGCGCGCGTTCAGATCGCTCACCTGGCCGCGCACGTAATCCTGCACGGCCAGCGCCGGCTCGACGCGGCGCACGGTCACGGGCATGGCCGCGCCGCCGGGCTCGGCCAGCCGCTCGATGATGCCGAAGGGAGCGGCGGCGAACTTGGCCAGCGGCGGCGCCGTGCCGGTGCGGGTATGCAGCGGGAAACTTTCCGGCGTGGCCAGCGTGCGGTCCGAACTGTCCTTGAAGTCCTTGGGCAGTTCGATCGTGTAATCGGTCTGCTCCTCGAGCGGCGGCGCGAATTCGACGCTATTCACCTGCGCGCCGGGGTCGTTCGGGTCGGCCTTGGTCTGGAAGGTGGGCGTGAGGGTCCGGCCCCCGCCCTTGAGCGTGATTTGCTCGGCCAGCGCGCGCGTGACCGGCGCGTTGAATTGCAACTGCATCGGGCGGACCGGCAGGCAACTGGCCTGCGCGTTCTCGCGCTCGCAACTGAAGGTGATGGCAAAGGGCGGGCGCACCTTGAAGTCGTAGCGGCGCTCGACGCTGTTGGCCACGCCCGATGGCGTGAGCACGCCCTTGCCATAGACCAGTTGCACTTTCTCGTTGGGCGGCAAGGTGCGTTTGCATTGCAGCACGACGAAGCGCAGCGGCTCCTTTTTCACGCGGCGCGCCCAGTAAAGGTCCTTCAGCACCGCATCGCGCTGCGCGCCCTCGATGATCTGCACGGGAATGCGCTCGCCGATGCCGCCGGCATTGCACCAGACATTGGCGCTCACGCTGGCGGCGGTGGCCGGGCCGGTCAGTTGGAGCGCGAAGAGCTGCTGCTCGTCGATCGCGTTCCAGGCGTAGGGATACAGGTTGCGCACGAACGGGCCGCCGGTGTTGAAGGCATAGCTGGCGTCCGCCGTCAGTCCCGCGCCCGCGGGCGACTTGAAGCCGCTCACCGGCGTGACGGTGCAGCGCACGCCGGCGGGCAGATCGTCGGCGAAATCGAACACCCATTGCTTATCGTTCAGCCAGCGGCCCGTGCCCCGGCCGGCCTTGGCGTCGCTGCACGCCACTTTCAGCGGGGCGGGCGCCTTCGGGTCGCCGAAGTTCACCGCGCTCTGATCGAACCGCGCCACCACCTGCCGCACCTGGGCCACCTCGCCTTTCGGCGTCAGCCCGATCAGGCTCAACGCCCATGCCTGGGAACAACCCAGGAACACGAAAAGGGCCAGCAGACAGGCCAGAGCGGTTCGCACGTGCCCACGCATGGGGGCGGTGGAGCGGCTTGCGGCCGCGAGCGTTGGAGCAAGAATCAACATAGGCGACTTTCAGTGGAACCCTGGGCTTGCCGTAATCGTGGCCCCGGGTGTGAAAAGACGATGAAGACCGCGTGAACGGGCCACAGTCTATCGGCCTTGCCGGGATGGTTTTCCCCTCTTGTGCCCGCACGGAAAGTGCTCAACAAAAATATAGCTGCCCTCCGGCGCCCAGCATGATTTTCAGCATCAAAAGAATCTGAAAACCATGCTGGGCCCCGGAGGGCAGCTATTGAAAATGGGTCACCCCATGATGCGGGGTTTGGCGCGCTCCAAAAACAAAGCCCGGCGCCGCAAAAACGGCGCCGGGCTTTGGCCGGGCAACCTTAAGGTTTGCCGGCGGACGGGAACGGCCACGAGGCTTGAGGAGCCAGCGCGGTCTGCACCACAGGCGCTTTTTTTACAGCGGCTTTTTTGGCCGGCGCTTTTTTCTTGGCCGGAGCCTTTTTCGCCGCGGCTTTCTTGGCCGGGGCCTTCTTGGCGGCGGCTTTTTTGGCCGGCGCTTTCTTGGCCGCGACTTTCTTGGCTGCGACTTTTTTCGCCGGCGCTTTCTTGGCCGCGACTTTCTTGGCCGCTACTTTCTTGGCCGGGGCTTTTTTCGCCACGACTTTCTTGGCCGGGGCTTTCTTGGCGGCGGCTTTCTTGGCCGGCGCCTTCTTCACGGCCGCTTTTTTGGCCGGGGCTTTTTTCGCTGCCGCTTTCCTGGGGGCGGCTTTTTTGCTTGCAGTTGCCATGGTTTTCTCCTGGTTGATATCAACGGGAAAGAAACGCCTCCGCGCGGCTGTTGGCGCCGCGCGGCGACGATTCATGGCAACGAGGCACGAGGCCCGCACCATGAACACGGACAACAGCGCGCCCCCGCTGCGCCGGACTGCCGGCGGCGATGAAATGGGCGGGCTGCGGATTCATAGTCAAAGTAGTGCGATGCGCGGCGAGGTGATTTCCGGTTTCACTTGCGATCGGGCCTCGCATTCATCCAGTGCTCCGATTATCGAAGCAATGCAGTCACTTGAAAAGCATCCGGCTGCGTTGCGCTATCAATTTTGTTGTAAGACCACATCATTGTTGCGCGCTTCGCGCTACGAAGATGCGGGAAACATGCCGCCGGACCAGCCCAACATGCGTTGCAGGCGAGGCCAATCGAAGCCGGGGCCAGGGTCGCGCTTGCGGCCCGGCGCAATGTGCTCGTGTCCGGCCACGGCCTGAATCGGATCGCGCCCGGCCAGCGCGGCGCACAGGCTGGCCAACGTCTCGTACTGCGGCGCTTCAAAGCGGCTGCCTTCCAGGCCTTCCAGTTCGATGCCGACCGAAAAATCGTTGCAATCGTCGCGCGCCAGATAGCGCGATGCACCGGCATGCCAGGCGCGATCCTCGGCGCTGACGTACTGCCACAACGCCCCGTCGCGGCGGATCAGCCAGTGGGCCGAGACCTGCATACCGCGCAGTTGCCGGAAATACGGATCGGCATCCCAATCCAAACAGTTGGTAAAGAAGCGATGCACCTCGTCGCCACCGTAGCGGCCCGGCGGCAGGCTGATGGAGTGCAGCACGATCAGATTGACCTGCGCGCCGGGCGGGCGCGGGCCGAAATTGGGCGAAGGCAGCCGCCGCGCGCAGCGGTACCAGCCGTCCGCCCAAAGCGGATCAGCCGGCGGCGGCATCATCGTCGGCCGCGGCGGGGTCATCGGACGGGGAAGGATCGGTGATGCCCAGCCGCGACATGCGGTAGCGGATTTGCCGCGCGTTCAGGCCCAGCCTGGCGGCGGCAGCGGTGCGGTTGAAGCCGGTTTGTTCCAGCGTGCGGACCAGAATCTGCTTTTCCTGCTCGGCCAGCCAGGCTTCCAGATCGGCGGGGATGCTGTCGCCCGCCGCGCCGGGCGCGGGGTCTGGCCCCGCCGCCCGGAGAGAGTTTGGCGGGCGCGGGGCCTCCTCAGCGGGCGCATGAACGTCTTGCAGCGGCGCGCCTTCGTGCATCAGGCCACCCTCGTGCACGTCGCCCAGAGCCACCGCGCGGTGCAGCACGTTTTCCAGTTCGCGCACGTTGCCTTCCAGCGGCATTTGCCGGATGGCTTGCATTTGCGCTTCCGACAAGCGGTAGCCCGGCGTCTCCGATTCCCGGGCGATGCGCGTCAGCAGCGCCTCGCACAACAGCGGCAGATCTTCCCGGCGCTCGCGCAGGGGCGGCACCACGATCTCGATCACGTTGAGGCGGTAAAACAAATCCTGCCGGAAGCGGCCAGCGTGCACCTCCGCCGCCAGTTCCTTGTGGGTGGCGCTGACGATGCGCACGTCCACCGAAACTTCCAGCGTCGCTCCCAAGGGACGCACCTTGCGCTCCTGAATCGCCCGCAGCAGCTTGGCTTGCATGGCCAAGGGCAGGTCGCCGATTTCGTCGAGAAACAAAGTCCCGCCCGAAGCGGCCTGGAAAAAGCCGGGGCGGTCCTGCACGGCGCCGGTGTAGGAACCCTTGAGCGCGCCGAAAAACTCGGCCTCCAGCAGGTTCTCCGGAATGGCGCCGCAGTTGACCGGCACGAAAGGCCCGTCGCCGCGATGACTGCACGCGTGGATGGCGCGCGCCACCAGTTCCTTGCCGGTGCCCGATTCGCCGCGCACCAGCACCGGCGCCATGCTGTTGGCGACTTTGACGATGCTTTGCTTGACGCGCTGCATGACGGGCGACTGACCGATCAGCCGCGCCAATTCCTTGTGGCCGGGCACCCCTTCGCTGCCAGTTTGCGTGGGCGCATCGGGCCGTCCGGCGGCGGTTTCGACGGCAGGCGGCACGGCCGCGGCGGCGCCGGCCTTGCCGTGCAGAGCCGCGGCAACGACAGCGCGAAACTGCTTGAGATCGACCGGCTTGGTCAGATAGTCGAAAGCGCCGGCCTTGAGCGCCTGCACGGCGTTTTCCGCCGAGCCGTAGGCGGTAATCATGATGCAGCGCTCGGGCCGCTGCCCGCCGGCGATTTCGTGCAGCAGCGACAGCCCCTCGCCATCGGGCAGGCGCATGTCGGTAATCAGCAGGTCGTAGCGGTCGCCGGCCAGACAGGCGCGCGCTTGCGCCAGCGAACCGGCGGTCTGCACTTCGTAGCCTTCGCGCAAAAGCGTCAGTTCGTACAGGGTCCGCAGATCGGCTTCGTCATCGACGACGAGCAGCCGCGCGGCGCGCGCGCCGCCTGGTTCTTGTCTGGAGGGTGGGGCCGGTGCGTGCATCCTGATTCTCAGGTCGATGAGAGTTTTTTCGTCTCGGCCAGCGGCAGCGGCTCGGCGGGAAGCGCCGACTGCAAGCTCAGAAAGAACTCGTTGCCTTCCACCAACTTGTGGTTTTGCACGCGCTGCGTGCGGGCATAGGCGATTTCGGCGCCGTGCCGCTGGCAAAGTTCACGGCAGATGAACAGGCCCAGCCCGCTGGAGCGGCTCTCGGACGAAAAGAAGGGCTCGAACAGATGGCGCCACACGCCGGATTCCATGGCCGCTCCATCGCTCCACACCAGCAGCATGACATGCCGGTTGTCCATCGTCTGGGTGGCGACCTGAATGGCGCCCTGCCGGTTGCTGGCGTAGCGCGCCGCATTGTCCAGCAAATTGACCAGCACCCGCCGCAAGTGCTCGGCGTTGAAGCGGACTTCGGCTTCCCCAACGCGCCAGTCGAGCAGGACGCGCCCTTCGGCCTGATGCTGGCCGATCCAGTCGTCGCAGATGCTTGCGGCCAGCGTATCGAGCGCGATGACTTCGCGCGGCTCGGCGCCCTCGCCCGGCGCGCCCACCCGCACCACGTCGAGCACGTCGTCCACGATGTGGCCCAGGCGCTCGGCGTTCTGGCGCACCATGCCTGCCAGCCTTTGCTGCATCGGGTGCTGCAAGTCCTCGGCCAGCAAATCGTTGGCCTGGCTGATGGCCGCCAGCGGATTGCGGATTTCGTGCGCCACCGCGGCCGAGATGCGGCCCATGGCGGCCAGCTTTTCGGTGCGCAGTCTGGCTTCCATCTCGCGCAGATCCTGCATGAACAGAACGCACAGCGGCCGCGCCAGCTCGCCCAGCGCCGGGGTGCGCTGGGTGCGCACCTGCAAGCGGCTGAACTGGCGCCCGGAATGGCGCAGGATGATTTCGATGGCTTCCACCGGGCCGTCGCTCAGGGTGCGCTGCACCAGTTGCGCCAGCTGGAGCCACGCCGGATCGTCGCCGACGCCGAAGGTGCGCGGCATGATCTCGTCTTCGAGGCCCAGCATGGCATGCGCCGCCGGGTTGGCGGCCTGCACCACGTGGTCGCTGTCGACCACCAGCACGCCGTAGGGCAGGTTCTCGATCACCATGCTGCTGACCACCGCCTGCAATTGGGCCTCGGCCCGGCTGGCGCGCGCTCTGCTTTCCTCGCGCGTCAGGCGCATGGACAGCAGGTTGGTCAGCCACGCCAGCGCCAGCAGGCCCGCGCCAGCCAGTCCGACCTGCGCCAGGCCGGACACGTTGTCGGTTTCGGTCAAAACCTTTTCTCCCAGCAGCAGCACCGTCACCAGCGCCGCCGAACCTGCGGCCTGCAAGCGCGAACCCAGCACCGCGGCGACCAGCACCGGCAGCGCGAACAGGGGGGCGTAGCTGATGGCGCTGGGCCGAGCCAGAAGCAGCACCGCGAAAAAGGCCAGATCGATGCCCACGGCATAAATCCACTGCACGTCGAACAGCGCGATGCGCTCGCGCGGCTTGACCCGCCAGCGCACCAGCACGGCCACGATGAAGTAACAGCCGCTCAACCACCAGACCCACCAGGGCGTCGTCATGTGCGTGCCAAAGCGGAGCACGCTGTGAAACACCAGCAGCGCGGCGGCAAACGCCACGCGCGCCATCATGAAGACCGACCACAGGCGCGCGTAGCCAGGGTCGCCCGTGCCCGGCGGCGCGGCGCGGTCGTGAGAGTGGTGCGCCGTGGAGCCGAACCAGGAGGAACCGTCGGCGGGCTGGGTGGTATTCATTCGCCTTCGGCCTCGCGCCGATGCCGGGCGCAGCAATAGTTGCCGCGCCGCCCGGCTACCGCGTCGCACGCCGGCACGTGCGTGCCGCAGGCGGCGCAGGCCAGCATGCGCTGCGGCGGAGCCAGGCGCGGCGCTTTGGCCGCGCCCGGCGGCGCGATCCGGCGGCCGCGGCGCCACAGCCAGACCAGCGCCAGCATGAGCAGCAGCAGCGCCAGCAGTTTCATTCTGGGAATTGACCGCGCATGGCTTTTCGCCGCGCCGTTTTCAGAATCATGGCGCGCGCCCCAGCAGGACTTCCAGCACGAAGCGCGAGCCCACGTAGCCCAGCAGCAGCAGCGCGGCGCCGATGTAGAGCACGCGCACCGCGCGCCGCCCGCGCCAGCCCAGCAGCCGGTGGCCCGCCAGCAGCGCGGCGAAGGTGAGCCACGACAGCAGCGTGAACACCCGTTTGTGATCCCAGCGCCAGCCGGTGTAGGCGCTGCCGTAGAGATGCTGGCCGAAGAACGCGCCGGCCAGCATGGTCAGCGTCAGCAGCACGAATCCGGCGCCGACGAAGCGGAACATCAGCCGCTCCAGCGTCAGCAGCGGCACGCCGCCCTCGCCCGCCTGGGCCGCCTTGCGCATGTTGGATTCGGCGCGCGACATCAGCCAGCCGTGCGCCACCGCCACCGCGAACAGCACATAAGCGGCGATGCCCAGCGCCGAGTGCAGCGGCAGCAGCAGGGGCGACGCCACTTCCTCCAGCGGCGGGCCCGGAAACACCAGCGCCAGCGCCACGGCCAGCGCGCCCAGCCCGGCCAGCGCCCAGCGCGCCCGGATGCGCGGGTAAAGCTGCCGTTCGATGGCGTACACCGTGAGCACCAGCCAGACCGTGATCGACAGCGCCGGCGCCCAGCCGAAGCGCGGCTGCGGCGCGCCCAGCAGGTTCCAGCCCAGCAGCAGACCGTGCAGCAGCCAGGCCAGCAGCAGCACGCGCCGGGCGGTAATGGCCCCGATGGCGCGCGCCGCCAGCGCCGGCACCGCGTAGGCCAGCACGGCCGCAAAGGCCAGCAGCAGGCTGACGGGAGAGGCGCTGGCTAGAATCATGCGCTCAAGTTTAGCGGTTCGCCCTTGAGTCTCCTGCCTCTGCATGGCTTGCCGCGAAACTATAAAAACAAGAGCTTTAGCCCCTGGTGTGCATTGAATTTCAGAATGTTTTATATCTCAAATCCTTGCTTGACTAGGGCAACCAGCTCTTGTTTTCATAGAAACCTCCGCAGGTCGCAACCAAGGCGCACGTGACATGGCCACCGCACTCACCGACAAACTTTCCAGCCTCGTCAAAAAACTCTCCGGCCAGGCCCGCATCACCGAAAGCAACGTGCAGGACATGCTGCGCGAGGTGCGCATGGCCCTGCTGGAGGCCGACGTGGCGCTGCCCGTGGTGCGCGACTTCATCGCCCGCGTCAAGGACAAGGCGCTGGGCCAGGAAGTGCTGGGCAGCCTCAAGCCCGGCCAGGCGCTGGTCGGCATCGTCCACCGCGAACTGGCGGCGACCATGGGCGAAGGCGTGAGCGAGCTGAACCTCGCCGCCCAGCCGCCCGCCGTCATCCTCATGGCCGGCCTGCAAGGCTCCGGCAAAACCACCACCACGGCCAAGCTGGCGCGGCACCTGATTCAAAAGCGCAAGAAAAAAGTGCTCACGGTATCGGGCGACGTGTACCGGCCCGCCGCCATCGAACAGCTCAAGACCGTCACCGCGCAGGCCGGCGCCGACTGGTTTCCCAGCGCGCCGGAGCAAGAGCCGCTGGCCATCGCCCGCGCCGCGCTGGATCACGCGCGCCGGCATTTCTATGACGTGCTGATCGTCGATACCGCGGGCCGTCTGGCGATTGACGACGCGCTGATGCAGGAAATCAAGGCGCTGCACGGCGCGCTCCATCCGGTGGAAACGCTGTTCGTGGTGGACGCCATGCAGGGCCAGGACGCCGCCAACACCGCCAAGGCTTTCAGCGCCGCGCTGCCGCTCACCGGCATCGTGCTGACCAAGATGGACGGCGACGCGCGCGGCGGCGCGGCGCTGTCGGTGCGGCAGATTACCGGCGCGCCGATCAAATTCGCGGGTACCAGCGAAAAGCTCGACGGGCTGGAAGTATTCGACGCCCA
>Ga0123354_10020199_pt1 | contig 10471 bp, 9 predicted proteins | sample TergutLab28metaG_2_FD_97872 | JGI IMG/M metagenome (GOLD analysis project Ga0123354, IMG submission 97872) | Labiotermes labralis P4 segment gut microbial communities from Petit-Saut dam, French Guiana - Lab288 P4 | ecosystem: Host-associated > Arthropoda: Insects > Digestive system > Gut ...
TCCCCCGTTACCTTGTCCCTCCTAGGTCCAAATATTCTCCTCAACACCATGTTCTCAAACACCCTCAGCTTCCTTTCCTCCCGCAATGTCAGCGACCAAGTTTCACACCCATACAAAACAACATGACACTACACCACCTATAAATGCCAATAACATAAATTCATAAGGTGTATTCATAGTAGTCATCACGAAAAATAGGAAACAAGCCATAAAGGCCTCTGCAAAATGGTCTACACAAAGAAACAAAGGACGCGCACAAGCATAGATCTTGTTATCAGAGTGTACGAGAAAATCATACAATACATGCAATGGTCCAACAATATTAATTAATCCCTTTGAAACAAACACAAGCACATTTCTACTCTTTCATATACTGTCAATTGCTTTACGCTGTAATCACAAGTTGGAAGAGAGTTTAAGGGCACACCTATGAGTAAGTAAGAAATATAGATGACAAATACGTGTGCAGTAAAAACTTTAAGAAACACTGTTATAAGCAGATGGTATGGTACTTACTGGTTCTCAGATTGTGGGCTAAAGCTTGCTCCATTGGGACTGGTAGATGTTACTGCAGAACTTAGAGCAGTTGAATTCAGAGATTCTGTAGCAATCTGACACATAAAACTCACAATTACTCACTGCCTTCTGAACAGACACAATTTAAAAAAAAAAAAAAGTTCAGCTTATACAAAACACAAAAAGCAGGCTGAATTCATAACTTTTTAAATTTACTTCTGCACTGCTGGGGAAGAAAAAGACTTGTAAGTCCAATTACTGTGTTACCCATTATTCATCTACATTCCAAATTCAGACATCTTCACAGTATTCAATTGTCGCACACACACTGTACTTCGGTTGTTTTGTGCACACCGACCACCACAGATATGTGGGTTACAGTCATACCAGCAGCAGCTCAGCACCACATCAAAATGTATTACTATTAAGCAGGTGAGGAGCTGTAACACTTACATCATTGAACACTGTGCAGTCATATGAGGGCTGAAATTTCTCCTGTTCCAGTGGTGGACGCTTCAGTATCTTCTCACGGTCCTGTTTGTGTTTACGATCGGCACCCTTCAGCTGCAAAAATAACACAGTTCTGTCTTTACAATCTACTTTCTACAGCTTATGTTTTAATCTAAGTAACATGGGGTAAGGATACCAAAAGAATATTTGCAAAAGAGATGAAATAATGTGTGGGTCGAGAAAACTGCACAATGAGGTATCATAACATTGCATTCCTCATGAAATATTACAATGTCAATCTAAAAAAGGAGACTTAAGAAGGTTTAATCAGACCTGTCACCCTCATTGAAGAGATGCAAAATACTTATAAACATTTAATTTAAAAAATTTAAAGCAAAGAGGTCAAAAGAGGTCACTGAAGCCCTAGACACAGATGGCAAAATGTTACAAAAATGGATCTTGAAGAAAAGAGACAGAATTAGATTAAAATGTGATAATATTAACCTAAATCACACATATAACACAGATTCATTTACCTTGAAAACTTTGATCTGGCATGCTGCAGCATGTAGTCTCTTTAGTGTTCCTTCTCCCTGTAAGTATGTCTCAACTTGGATTCGAAATGGAACTCCCTTCTCTCCACCATGTTTCTTCGGGGTAAACTCAGTGCTAATGCAATTCACCTGCATGAGGTTAACAAAATGAATTACCAAGAAACATATGACTGTGTAAAGTGAAAAATCAGTGAAACAACAGTTACTTCTCACGTGTCTACAGAGCGACAATATTATACATCTCAGCACAACAGCACACTTATACTGCACTGATTCTCAATGTTCTTTTCAATCACATCCAAATATTTACAATTCCTGAACCTCCAAACTCTTGTGTACAAAAATGCCAGTTCCTCAAAGTTTCAAGAGTTTTCACATTCGTACTGTGCATCTTGATATTACCAAAGTTTTATTTATTCACCAACTGATGCACTAGTGAGATGTCTTAAAAAAACAAATTAAAATTTACATTAAAATGCAAATTTTAATGTAAATTTTAATATTGTTTTTTAAGACAACTCATTAGTGCATCAGTTGGTGAATAAATAAAACTTTGATAAAGACTCAAGACTTTGTTAAAGACAGTGAGCTAAAATGTAACTTTAAGAAACACGCATTCACACATCAGAATTCATGCCTTAAAAAACCCCAAAAATTCATTTTATATATTTCAGGCAACAAGGAAATTATACTGCTTTTTAAGACATGCCGTCTTCTTTTCCACACAGTTCTGCTGATTTCATAATTGTATCTTTTTCTGTTCAAATAAGACATATCATAAATCATGCACCAAAATTTAAATACCAACCCAGTAAGATAAAGGTTTACTAAAAACCACAAGAATAAAGTTAAATATTATTTCACGTTTTGCTTATTCATGAAATTACTTCACCTCACTTTAGGGAGACTGCTTAATGAGAATATCAGAAAATAATGATTTTATGGTTTTACTATTTATTTATCACTTAGATAAATTTCCCTTGTGCAATTTATCGCATGGCAAAAGCATCAAAAGTAAATGAAGGGCGACATAACCAAAGGAAATAATCTGTCAAGCCTAATTAGTATGTTTAAACCTCTTCAAAATGGAGGAAATGCGATAAACTTCTGTTCAGACCTGTTAGCAGGTCTGTCCTTTTCAAGGTGCACAGCAAGAACTGGAAAAATGTGTGTCTGTCACTGAACTCTGGCATATATAACTCTGCAGCTTACCACTTACAATAAGACCACACAAACATAACACATTCAGAAATGCTAACAAAATGGTACACACCTTGATGTACACTCCAACTTCTTTAGTGGGGTCCCACAAGAATTCAACAGTATTAAGCAAGTACTGATCCTGGACAACATCATATATACCATATGAAAGTGGGACGTCAACTTCAACAATGCGATCGCCTGGACGGGATGCTTGCCATGCGGCCATCTGCTCACGTTCCATGTATTGCAGCCGGCGTTCGTGGAAGCAGATTCGGATAACACTCTAAAAACATGAAAATTCAATGCATTTTAAAAAAATACACAACTTCAAAATAAATTGAACAGAAAATATAAATAGTGCATCAACAGATACATTTTTGGGGTTATCTGAGAGCTACAATCTACTTTCAGATGCCAATACAATTCTGCCACCAGCAATCTGGATCTCTTAGCATGGAGGCCAACCAGTTTTCCATGTGTAAACAAATGAACCAACTTCTGAAAAATATGAGGTGTCCCAACAAGAGCACATGATTTATTTTGTAATAAAACACAACATTGATTCAAAGAGTGCTGATTTTTTATTTCAGTATAAAGTACACACAATGCAATTAATTGTGGAAAACAATATCTGACAAATGTCCCCCATGGCTCTGCCAACCTAACAGAATAACAATGGTATGTACTTGTTGGGACACCTTTATATACAGTGTAACTATTGTGGCACAAGCACTCCAAAAAAAAATGTGGTTCTACAGATAAAGTTTTGTTTACCTGCATCCTAGCAACAGCACTACAATCAAGTTCATGCACGCAGAGCATGGATATGATCTACACTGCACACATAAACACATGTAGGTATGCATTTAGATTAGTTATTTGATGCATTCGACATAAATGGAAACTGAAATTAGTCAACAATTTTCCACTGAACTCCCCAAACATCAAATTTCACGAACAGCTCTTCAGTTTTCCTGTCCTATTATAGGCATACAGACAGACGGATGGACAGACAGGGCAGTTTCAACAGATATCTTGCAGGATGTGAATGGGTCACAACCTGCGACACAAAATCAGCTATCGTGGCTGGGCAAAACTGGGGAAGGTGAGAGAAAAAAAGCATGCACACATGTACACACACACACACAATTAAGATCTTGGATTTCGAGATGATAGTTGGGAAGGGAGGGTCTACTGGGTTCGCATTACAATATCAAACACCACCTTGACACTGGCCATCTCTCTGCCATCTATGATTCTAACATGCATGATGGAACCATGAAATGCCATTTAGTACAGGGTCTTAGTACACTGGTGGAGGCCAGTCACAGGCTATAGTGTACAATGTAATAAACCTTCACATGCCACAAAAGCAGGGAATTTCTTAAACATCTGAGGGACTATCTGAATGCCAATAACGGGTTTACTTCATGAAGCTCACGTTTGAAAATAATGGCACTTTAACAATTACATTTTTGCAAGTTTTGACATTTTCACAGCTGTGTAGTTAAATTTTGTGTTCTTCTGGGATATGATGGGGTGCCACTGGGTAATTAAATCTGAATGCCAACTGACACAGCTTCATAGTCCAGAAGAACAAAACATTCAGTTTTTCATTTGTAATGTCAATTTTTAAACACAACTACCAGTGTTAAAGTCCAACAAGAATATCTGGCATAGAGAAGAAAACCAACTAGATGCTACTGAATGGTTTATTGCACTTATAATCTGCTCGACATGTTTCGGGCACTTACACGCCCATCATCAAGAGCTCAAGATTATATTTGTGTTACTACCTCATATGGTGTGTGATGCCTTGGTTGCTGGTAGCTGGCAGTCAGGAGCAGGGCAGCAGGCTATGCGTCCGGGATGAGGGAAGTTGAACAACTTCCCTCATCCCAGACGCATAGCTGCTACGAGCAACCAAGGCATCACACACCATATGCGGTAATAACACAGGTAGAGTCTCGAGCTCCTGATGATGGGCATATAAGTGCCCGAAACATGTCGAGCAGATTATAAGTACAATAAACCATTCCGTAGCATCTAGTTGGTTTTGTTCCCTACGCTTATACAACGATGCACTGACAAACATACATAAAGAATATCTGGGTTGTTCTGTGTATCTGAATAACAATCACTGAAGATATTTCTGTGCACATGATAAGCACAAATTACTGAACACAAAACATCTTGTAAAGTTAGTCCATGTTCTGCCACTGTGTATGGCTGTAACTCAATAAGCACAAAGTTGTGGTGCCTCATCATCCACTATGTTCTTTGATCTTACCACTTTTACAGCTACCTTATCACCAGTTAAAGAGCTCTGTCAAACAGCCATCCATATTTCTTTCATATAATGTGCCACAATCGTTTATGTAGTCTGGCGTTTGAAGTCTTTGATCTTCAGTTTTTATACAGTGTTCATTGGTGGTTGTTGGCAGACGTTTCAGGAAAACCTATCAGTCCCCTTGGAGATGGGACCAATAGGCTGTAAAGAAACGATGGTAAACAACTACCAAAAAAAACACTGCATAAACACCCAGAACTGTTAAGACCTAAACTACACCATAGGGGAAGCCTAAATTCTCACAGATTTTGTAATTTTTTTAAGTAACTACCCTTGTAGTAATGTCTGTGCCTTGATAAACTACTTCTGTAAACTTCCAGTGTGATAAACTGAAGAGGATTTCCAGATTGCTTTATATAAATTTCAGAAACAGTACAGACGACACAATTCTGCATTTCACAGGACAGTGCCAGTAAAGCTAGAAGCTGAACATGTTTGGCATAGCGAATGTAATGTCTTTCTCATTGCAAGAATAATGTGTTATTGACAAAAGCAGGGCATCTCAACCATGACAGTAACATCAGGACTGAGTGGAAAATATCAATTATTTGTTCTGAACGTATGATGGACGAAGAAAATTTTCAAAATTGTGTGTACCAATAGAGAGATGAATATAACGTGTGCACAACATATCTGAACCAACCCCATGAAGCGTTCTGCCAAGGATAATCCTCTCAACACAAAGGACAAGATCATGAAGACATGGGAGATGACAGAGGACAAACAAAGTTGATTAACATATGTGTGGGCTTTGCTCACAAAATTTTACATAAAGACCTTAAAGTAAGCAAAGCTGTACCCTGAGGCAGAAAGACACTCACTTCAATATGCATAAGGCAATGTTTAGATACAATTTGGCAAAGTGTTTCCATTTCTATAAACTTTAGGAGACTCGCTACGCGTTGGACGGTCCGGGGATCTAACCCCGGTGGGGGTGAGATTTTCCGCACCTGTCCAGACTGGCCCTGGGGCCTACCCAGACTCCTAAACAATAGGTACCGGGTCTTTCCTGTGGTAAAGCAGCTGGGGCATGGCGTTGACCACCCACCCCCATCTAGCGCCAAGACTAAGGAAAGAATAGGGCCATACCTCTACTTCTGCTATGGGCCTTCATGGCCTGTTATAGGGTGAACTTTACCTTTACCTTTAAACTTTAGGATATGGATAGAAATGTGATTTGTATCTCCTGATGGCTCAAAATTTTCTGGTTTAGCAAGATGCATTTAAATTGCCACTAAGTACAAATACAGAGACCAGCATAGGGCATGCTAGGCCATTTGCCAGTACATTTTGGGGAATGGCATATGGTCTCACAGGATGAGATGCAGGGATAAGAGGAAACGACTTAGCAGACGCACTGGCAAAGGAGAGAGCCGCAAACGAAAACATCAAAGAAAGCTACAAAAGAGTCCCTAAAAGTGTAGTGTTAAGCGAATTTGTAAATAAGAGTGTGGCGAAATGGTAAAGCAAATGGACACAATCTACAAAAGGCAGAACTACAAAAGAATTCTTCCCAGACATTACAGAAAGGCTAAAAATGAAAATAAATCTCACGCAAAATTTCACAACCATGGTCACAGGCCATGGAAAAACAAACTCATATTTACACCGTTTCAAAATAAAAGAAGCGCCAACATGCCCCTGCAGCACCAGAGATCAAAATATAGATCACCTACTGTTTGAATGCGAACTGCTAAACAAAGAGAAGAACATTTTAAAACAGGCAATAGTAAAGACAAATGACTGGCCACCCAGTAAAAGGGACCTGTTAAGGAAATATTTTAAAGAATTTACGCAATTTACCACCAAAATACCTTTTGACGAAATAAATGTAGCACAAATCAGATGCAAAGATAAGAGTAAGATCATTTAACCTAACTAAATACAACAATCCAGGAATGTAAAGCTAGTAGCATAGTTGCAGAGAGAACTGTAAGATTGTCAAGCCTCACCAAATATGGCAATCAAAGGAATGTAAAGATTGTAGCATCGCTGTAAAGATAACCGATAGATTGTTAAACCCCTACTATATACAACAATCAAAGGAATGTAAAGCTCGTAGTATAGTAACAAAGCCAACTGTAAGATAGTTAATCCTTACTATATACACTAATCAAAGGAAAGTAGAGCTCATAGGATAGATGCAAAGAGAAATGTACGATTGTTAAACCTCACCAAATATAAGAACCAAAGGAATGTTAAGCCTGCAGAAAAATTACAAAGAGACCTGTAAAAAAAATGTTAAACCTGACCATATACAACAATCAAAAGGAATGTAAAGCTTGTAATATAGTTGCAATGAATACTGTTAAGACTGTTAAACCTAGTTATATACAACAATCAAATAAATGTAACGCTTGTAGTATTACCGCTGTAATGGAGCAAGCAATAAACTATATATATATAAAAAAATCATTATGGATGAGATGTGAATCGCACTATTCAATTCGATGTCGACTGACAGTGTGCCCAACAGAAGAAAGCCAAATCACACCACAAAAGAAATTCCACACTGATCACAATTTTTTTTTGAGTAAGCACAGTACCAACCTATATATATATATAAAAAGAGGCCACTGAAAATGCCAAAACCTCACAGGTTGTCTCTTCAGTTTTAAGAAACTGTGTAACTGGGCAAAGCAAAAGTGTAAAACTCCCTTATGATGACACAGAAATGTCAAAACATGTAAGGAGAATATATTATATAAAAAGATACTCTTGTGATATATACAGTTCTAATATTAATTGTGCACTTTTTGGTTGTAATAAAAACAAAAAATACCTTGTCCCTCTTTGCAAATGAACCCTTACCATCCAGGCTGCAGTCATCACTTTGTAACTGAGATAGCCCAGTTCATACAAAGGCATCATTCAAGAAGCAATATTTCTGCCATTTGGAACAATGCATTTACCCTGCATGTCAACAACATCTTTCAGTCACCCCATATGCTTACCTTAAGTATCTTTCCTCTGTAGGCAGACAATTCTCCCAGTTTTTTCAACTTTATCTCGTACGACTGCCCCTGATTTAAGTAAGTAAGTGTTTCTTCATTAACTTTAGTGGCAATGGAAGTGGCTGCCGCAAGGACATACTGGAATCTGAAAAATTTTTTACACAAATCTGTTCAATCCAACTTCACATTATTCTTGGCATAAATTCAAGAGATTCGTCCATTTTTGACACTATTATTACACAGCAGAGTGAACTTATGTACCTTAATTTGTCTGTCAGGCAACACCCATGATCTACTGCAAAATTTTGTAACAATTTATGCTTGCAGCAACATATTGGCCAATTAACTGTGATATTACTACTAAGTCCACAACAAACTTCCAAAGAGAAGCCAATGAAACAATTATGTATTTGAAAAAATGTTTTATTAAAAACCTGTACAACACAAATTTTTGGATACTATGTGTACCTGCTATTTCGGTTTGGAATTCAGTTATCCTCTCTGAACAGATGGTGTTGAAATGGCAAATGGAATAGGAGGACAAATTAAAACATGTGTACCGTTGAAAAACTCTTTCTTCTAAAGGAATATGAAAAACATTCTACCAAATGATTCATGGACACATTACTGCAGACTTCTCTTCATATTATACACTTTGCTGCAGACATCTCTTCATACTACGTACATTACTGTTGACTTCTCTCCATACTACCCACATTACCGCAGTGCTGCAGAAGCCGCTCAAGTGACAAAACACTACATGTGGTTAAGAATTTTTAAACATATCCAAAATGCTGAAATGTTAGAATATATCTTACGCTTATAGGTCATTATTAAGAGCTGTCAACAACAGTTGGCTCAGTACACTAGCCAGATCAAAATTCTACTTACCAGACAATTCTATACAAGAAAACCTAATAAAATTTCTCTGCATCAGATTACTTTCCAACACATATGTATAATTTTTAACTGAAAATAAAAATTCTTTAGTATTCCTGCTTCAAGGGAAGAGTTCATTACTACTATTACCAAGTTCCCTACTTTCATTTACCTGCAGTCCACGCTGATATCATGATGGGCAGACGAACTGTTTAAGGAAGATGGGGATGATGATGATGATGATGATGATGATGATGGTGATGATGATGTTACCAAGCCGGCATTCCGAGGCTGGAAATTCTCAATGTGACTTAGAACCGAATGGGTACTCGTAGTGCTGCAAACTATGGGCTGACTCGCTGATACTGCACAAACAAGCGTACACTAAAAATCTCATAACAATCAAAGCATCAACAATCAAATCAGAAGATCTTCAAGCACACAAAATCAGAAAAAAAAAATCAGCTACTTCATGCATTTACTACATATGTACTACTGCTTAACTGCTTAATAAATGCTTGACACCTCAGAGTCATGTATATAGCATGGACATGATCACATACTGCAAGACAGGTATTAGATAAATGTTATATTCAGGGAAAACATACGTGTCCTATAATTTGGACAGTATAAAAAAGTGTCTACTGTACTGTATAAATTTCACGTACGTGACTATCCCTACCCACCAGCAAAGAGCCAATTATTCCAAAAGCTACCTTACTCTAAAGTACATGGTCGAGATTTTCCGCACCCATCCAGACCAGCCCTGGGGCCCACCCAGCCTCCTATACAATGGGTACTGGGTCCTTCCTGGGGGGAGGGGGGGGGTACAGTGGCCAGAGCATGGAGTTGACCACCCACCCCATCTAGCGCTGAGGTTAAAGGCAGAGTAAAGCTACACATCTGCTACCCCTCTGGGGCTTCATGGCGTGTTCTAGGGTGAACTTTACCTTTATGGTGCACATGGAGGAAAAGAGCTGCCTTTCCACCTTGCCATAATAATACACCCAAGAATGTGAACAGGAGTGGGGAAGACTTGTAAAATCATACAATGAGACAGGTTGGACAGGGATGAATGTCTTGTGTCCATGTGCATATCAATGGGCATTAAAGAATCAATGGACAGCATCTGTCTAACAGACAGCATGGCACAGGTTGGCAAAACTGACAAAAACAGATGTAAGAAGATCAAGAAGACAGCAGGTAATTCCAGTAATGAACATTTAGTGTCCACAGATAATTAAAAGCAAAAACAGGAACTGCACAGTGGTCCATAAACCAAATAAGAAATTCACAAGCACCTAAGTAAAACCAGTGTTGAAAAGTGACACAGAACTCTTACGTGGTATAGGTCATGATGTTGCTACTACAGTGGTAAGTGAAAAATGTACATACAGAGCATTTCTGAAATATACACCAACACTATGACTGGTCTATGTACTGGGGGGGGGGGGGGGGGGGGGGGGGCGTTTGGTGAATAAAAAAAGGGGAGGAGGGAACCACGCACGAGAGGAGTCCCCTCTACACCCGGGTGCCGAGACAATATAGCCATCACCCAAAAAAAA
>Ga0123354_10020201_pt1 | contig 10470 bp, 4 predicted proteins | sample TergutLab28metaG_2_FD_97872 | JGI IMG/M metagenome (GOLD analysis project Ga0123354, IMG submission 97872) | Labiotermes labralis P4 segment gut microbial communities from Petit-Saut dam, French Guiana - Lab288 P4 | ecosystem: Host-associated > Arthropoda: Insects > Digestive system > Gut ...
ACCCCCACCACCACCCCCACACCCACAACCACAGCCCCAACACCCCACCCACATACGCACGCGGGCGCAGGCGCACACACACAAACTCGCTCGCACGCACGCACACACACACACACACCACACAGACCCACCCACACACACACACACCCAACCACCCACACAAACACGCACGCACGCACACACACCCTCTGCGCTCTCTCTCTCTCTACAACCATCCACCTATGTATCCTGTTCACAGCACACCCTATGCTTACCCCAGTGAATTGAACTTGCTCCTTTGCACTCTATTGCTGAAATTCACATATATTACACTCCCATCTGTGCTAAGTCTCCATGTGGTATTGTGGTATTTTCGCTTCAGGGATCCTGACCAACATTCTCTTTACAACATCTGTTTTATTTTGCATTTGCATCCTCCTCACCTGGCAGTGGGTGAATGGACACCTTGTGCTGAGTCATGAAATTGGACACCTACCCTTCCAAGCTGACATCACTTCAGTTGTCAAATTTGGGGCAAAAAATCGAGTCACAGTTGCTGTGGACAACATCCTGCTTCAGACATCAGTGCCCCAGGGACATATATCTGAAGTGACAATGTAAGGATTAAGTTGCATATTTTGAGTTCGTTCATCACCTGCATCACACAGGTGTAAAACTTACTTTTCTGAGCATAAATTACTTAGAAGACTATTATGATACGTAACAGTAAAGCAATAATTTATGCTCCATATCTACTAGGGATGCTGTGACTGAATCAAAGCTGAGATGGTTGTACCTTGTAGTATGTACATGCATGAGAAAAACTGGCATACAAAATTTTGGTCACAAAATTTCAAGGAAGGGGAGAAACATGAAAGCTTTTGATGCAGCTAGTAGGATAATATTAGAAGAGGTGTGAATAAGAATAAAATTTCAAGGTTTCAAGTAGTTCAGGATAGAATCAAATTGTACATTTTCTGTTCATTCAGTATTGTGACTTTGTATTTCACAGGGGACAACAAGTTATTTGATCAATGGAGTAAATATTCACTTTCAAGCTCATCTTGGTTCCACATATTTAGTTCCATATTTTCCTAAACTTAACTATGATGATCACTAAGTGAAAATTCTTTGTTGTCAATAAATCAAATAAATTCAAAGAGGTGCCTTGTCTCTGTTGCCTGTTAAATCTGCCAATGGTTAAGAAGATATTTGAATTGTAAGCAAGTGTTTTAAGCTTCTCAGAATTGACTCTATGCTCAGATTGATTAGAGTACTATACAATTTTGTTTCAGTGACAATGGAACCAGGATTACTCAGTCATATACATTTGACTTCTTCAATTATGCTGGGATCCACAGACCTGTGTACCTGTACACTACACCCACCATCTATATTGATGACATAGCCGTGCACACTGGAGTCAGGGGTGACACAGGTAGTGGTTCATCCAGACCAAGCAGATATATATATCTGTAATAATCTAGACACGATATAATATGTACAGAATATATAGATATCTCATATTTTCTGAGACGTTGTCAAGTGTATATAAAAAACTTTTTGGGTCACAGCCTGAAGATGGCGTTATGAAAAAAGCCGAAACATGTCGCTGTTACAATTTTTTAATTGTCGTTTAATTGTATTTACATAATAAAAGTTGTGTTGGACTGTAAAATTGTATATATATATATATTTATATTGATTACTGAAAAAAAACAGGGATGTCTCACCTGAAAATCAAGCTACACTTGCATCAGTAATTACTGCAATGAAATCTCAGTTGTGTTAAGAACTATTTTGACAAAGTTTCTGTGGGTTTTCTGCTGCTACTGGTATGGCATTTTCATATACATTGAACTGCCTCCTTCCCAATCTCTATCTACATATGATCATGTTTACTTCATATTTCATTCAACACTATACAATATTCTTCCTGCTCCACAGGGTCAGTACATAACCTAAGAATCAATCAGTACGCAAACAATGCAGTGTAGTTAATCGCCTGTGACAATGTATGGTAGGGAAATTTTCTTTCCATTTGTTTGCAGCCACTTTTGTTGAGTACAATGGAAGTGTTATAATCTGGAGATCGCCAATTCTCTCTCCATAGTCCCTTTTGCATAAGTGAGCACTTTCTGTATCTCTCTCTCTCTGTCTCCTTTCAAGCAAACATTTTTGTGCATGCAAATCAATGCTTAATCGTTGATAATTATTACACTCATTAATAATTGTATTAGGCACTGTTCCAATGTACTAATTGTTAGCACATGCATTTAGTGTTAAAGGGTCCCTGAAACTGCCAGCAAAAATTTAAAATAGAAAACAATAAAAAGTCTGGTAAAATAAAATAAACCTGATGACAGGAGCACAGAAAACTCCAAAAACAAAGTGTACATTAAACAAAAATAGAAAAATGAACACTATCAAACATATCTCTGGTGTGGTGTATCAACCACTGTCACATCATTTTTTTAGTGAAAAACTAATTATGTCATGTTACTCTAGGTATCATCAAGTACAATGTAACCTATGGAGGTCTTCTACGTGCTACTAGTCAAGGCCCTGCATGCTATGTTGATCTCTTGGATCGAGATGGAAACTATGTTATTCGTGATGCTGGGTCTGGAAGACTTCAAGGCGAGCTTGAGGTTCCTGTAGCAAGGCTGTGGTGGCCATACCTCATGGACCCAGAGCCAGGTTACATGTACACTCTGCAGGTATTCTGGACCTTGAAATTAATATGATAAGCCTTTGGCAAGTCATTAAATGCACTGTATTTTGTGCTATAGCATGCTCAACATTAAGACTGGATTACTTTCAATAGAACCAACTTATGAATCTAGATTTTCCATTCCATTTATCCACACTGCACTACATTCCTTGTGTAAGAAAATAAAGCAATTTGCATTGCACTTATTTGGTTGATAATTTTATAAATGCTTTCGTAACAAAGGAGAATGTTCAGATTATTAGAGTTTTGTCACCAAATATAACACCTTCTCCACTAGCACAGTGCATAGTCCCATAATGTACATGGCCAGTCCAATACATTAACACTGGCCAGACTTTTTGCTAGGTGATGCACAGTACCTGTATATTAAGTGCACAGATTCCTTACTGATAAATTGCAGAGAAGCCAAGAACACTCCAATTGTTGTTTAAAGATAGCAGCTATGTAAGTCATTCTTGGACTAAAACTGTCGGAACAATACAAGATTTGGTTGTTTGCTCTTTAAATGTTAAATATTAAAAAAGTAAATCATATAAAAATCTGAAGATGGACAAAGAGCACCAACTTTCACCTTGCTGCTCGGACCCATGGTCCATTACACTTACAATGATGTTAATTACATGAATTATTAGCTTCTACATGTCCATGTGGTTCTGCACCGGTCAGACATATAAATTACAGTGCATGTATTGTCTGACAAACAAGGACAATGCCTTATGTACATCAGTCTACATTTGCTGTCACAGTAAGAGCAACCATATATTTTAATGCTGGTCTCATTATGACACAATAATTAATTTAAGTAGTCTTTATATGATTATAACTATGACAGGGACAACACATTCCATATTCTATTGCTATTAGTAGGGCCATTTGGTTAAGTTTCATGCCATGCCATGAGATCTACAAGTGTCAATTGTGATCATCCTTCTGGTATTGTACATGAAGGACCCATTGGATTAGAAACTTGGTTAATCCCAGAGCCAGTCCAGATATGGTGATGAGGAGAAAAATCTAAATACATAATGCAGTAATGCTTCACCTAACATGGTTTTGACTCTATGCAATTGAAAATAATTAAATATATGGGGAAAATTTCTACAAACAATGAAAAATTTAAATGCAGTGGATAATAGTATATTGGTGGACAAATAATTCGGCTTCAGACCTCAGTCATTAACTATGGCAGCAGCATTTAACTTAATAAATGAATTTCTTGATGCTTTAAATTCAAAGAAAATTGTCGGTGGTATATTCTGTGACCTGAGGAAGGCCTTTGACAGTGTTGACCATGATATTCTATTATCTAAATTAGAATTCTATGGTGTAAGAGGCAAATTTTATGAGCTGATAAAATCATATCTTACTAACAGGTATCAAAGTGTGTCAATAACAAGTAAAAAATCCAGCCATAGCAGTTTTTCAAGATGGAGAAAGGTCAGATGTGGCGTCCCACAGGGTTCCATACTGGGCCCACTGCTCTTTCTACTGTATATAAACGACTTGAGTACCTTATTTAAAAATAACCAAACACCCGTACTGTTTGCTGGTGACACCAGCCTAATTATTACTCACTCGAACCAAGCAAATTTCAGTAGAGACTTTGCATCTGCATTCAGCAAACTAAACAACTGGTTTGCAGCCAACTTATTATCACTAAATTTAAACAAAACCCAATATGTACAGTTTATAACAAAAAAACACTCCTACAAGAAATATATCTATTAGTTACAATAACACGCCTATCTCAAACACCATAAACACAAAATTTCTTGGCCTGATAATTACAGACTCCCTGTCTTGGAAGGATCACACTGCCCAAATTATACCTAAACTGAGTAAGGCATGCTATGTATTCAGATGCATTATACCATTTATGTCTTTGAAAGCATTGAATAGTGTGTACTACTCTTACTTTCACCCCCTTCTTAGTTATGGAATAATGTTTTGGGGCAACTCCTCATATAGTTTACATATTTTTCGACTCCAGAAGAAAGCAATCAGAACCATTATGGGATTAAGAACAAGAGACTCCTGTAGTAAACCATTTAAACTCTTGAGGATTCTCCCACTACAGTCTCAATACATACTTTCACTTTTGATGTTTGTGGTGGAAAATAAAAGCCTGTTCCAAGTAAATACAGACAGGCACGGTATCAACACTAGACAAAATTTCAATCTCTATCAGCCTCAGGCCAACCTAACCTTGTACAAGAAGGGGGTATACTATTCTGGAGTGAAGGCCTTTAATAATTTCCCCATTAATATAAGAAATTCATTTAATGATGTCAAAAGATTTAAATTGGAACTAGGTAAATACCTCCACCTAAACTCTTATTACTCACTAGAAGAATACTAAAACAGCTGTATATCTTAGTTTATAGAAGGATCATTTTCAACTTATACTTATTTACCTACTCTAGTTTGAGTGTTTAACAATGCATTATGCTAATTCTAAGTTTATAGAAGGAACATTTCAACTTATACCTTATTTGCCTATTTTAATTTGATTGTTTAACAATGTATTACGTATTGTATTATGTATTATGTAGAATGACTATACTTATATACTGCATTGACAAGTTCCACATCCAGTGGTGTCTGTACACAATGATGGATTTATGGAATATAATAAATTATATGATATGATAAGATAAGTGCAGGTAATTACTCTCTCAACTGCTATGGAAAATGGCAGCATAAATTACCCAAGCACTGTGTAAATGTTTAAGGTCTAACATGTATGTATTTTAAGGAATGGTGGGGTTGAGTCCATAAGCACCTGCATTTTGTGAAATGTGGTTCTGCCCACTATGTCACATTCACTCCTGCTAACCCTGGCATTGGACAAGGTTAACTGATTTGTAGTAGGCCACCTTACTGACTGAGCAAAATGAATATAGGATGATTTAATTTTAGAATAAAAATTAATAGATCTCAGATTATCAGTAAGTAGACTAGTTATGGGCTGGGCAACTGGTGTTCAGTTGCAGGCAAGGGAGGTGATTATTCCCTTCATCACTGTGCCCAAACCAGCTCTGGGGTCCAATCTTCTATACAATGGGGACTGAAGAAATCTTCGGAACAAATACAGTGGCTGGATAGCATAGACAACAAATCAGCTCAATTTAGAAACACAGCTGCTTTACTTCCATTTCCCATATACCTTCACTTCATAATGCTAAAATTCTTAAAAAATGCATAACTGTTGAAATATAAAAAAAATAACAAAACAGATGAATTGATTCTGTGGGGTGAGGATATGATGACTTGGGTTTGATGCATAGGTCAGATTGTCTGCACAGCAGTGGGGAATTGAAGACATATATCGGCTGCCAGTAGGGATAAGAACAGTGGAATGGAACAACACAAGTATCCTCATAAACGGTCGGCCCATCTACCTTAGAGGATTCGGTCGACATGAGGATTCTGATGTAAGCAAGTCTGTCATACAAGTTCCCCAATTCCTTGTAATTTCTTAACCTTTCCCAGGTTAAGTGCTATGTGGGAATTGTCATAAAAATGTTATATTATATAAATCAAAATATATATGTCACAGATCACACACATGATAATTCATATATCCTACACATAATCAATAAAATACATATCTTGGCTTTAATGTTAAATTTTAAGTGTAAGTTATGAAACACTAATTTTTTCATCTATATGAGAAAAAGTGTTAAATGTTAATAACAACATACATCTTTAATTGATGAAATTATGCTCAAATGCCTCTCAGGATAACACAATTTTGAATGAAATGCATGGGAAGGTGCAAGTAAAAAAATACAGTTATAAATTATGTTGAGTTGTAACACTGACAGTTTTTAATTTTATAATTCAGAACTTGTTTAGCCTATGAACATAAGGTATAATACATGAAACTTCTCTTCATACAAATTCATTATGAAGAGCCATACACAGTCAACAACTTAGTATAATGGGCCTTAACTTATGCTACATTTTATTTTACAGCTCAGAGGCAAAGGTCTGGACTACACTTTAATTGTGAAGGATAACAATTTGATAAAGTGGGTTGGAGCCAACTCTTATCGCACCTCACACTACCCATATGCAGAAGAGATTATGGATTTTGCTGACAGAGAAGGGATAATCATAATAGACGAGTGTCCCAGCGTAGATACCGAGTAAGTTAATAGTAACAGCCGGATACACTCTAGTAACTACACACCGTTTAGACCACATTATACACGAGTGCATGACATACCAATTGTTTCTTTACACCACACTTGAAACTGTCACAACCATGATGTAGGCAATCCCTCTCATCTCTTTCATGAGAATGCAGGCATGTGCTGTGACATTCTGGTTTATAACAGCATGCATTCTGACAGCAAGTTACCAGTATGTCACCTTCAGGACAGAACACCTAACATGAAGCTGGAGGCACTAGGTTTCTACAAATTATTAAAAGGTAAAACTTTCCCATAACAAGTCACGAAAACTCAGAGGTGGAATGGAATGTTGGGCTTCCATCCTTACTCTGACATTTGGCATGATTTGGACAACAGAGTTGTCAGCTCCACACTTTACTTTGCAAGAAGTTCCTTGTATTCATTTCTGTTAGAGGATGACAGCACCCCAGGACTCGAGAAAATCGGACACAAGGAATAGTTCTCTTGAAAATTTCTGAGAATCCTACCAGTAATCTAACCCAGAACCTCCTTCTTGTGGTGCTATGCCTCAACCAACTGTGCCAGACTACACATTATTACAAACCCTTAACACACAAGCAAAATCTTCAGTGCCATGTAAACCTCCAATTGTGACAAAGTTCTACTGCAACTTTTCTGCCATCTGGTTTGCAAGGTGTTAAATTATGACTCAATATCTTCTAATGTACTTTGTGGTCAGAAAGAAAAACACACAATTCACCCTGTTAGAGAATATAATCAAGACACTGAAAGGAAGGCAGGTTTAATTTTATGTGAGGCATTGGGACAGAAACAGACAAGTATATTATTCAATGACACTGACATTTGCTAAGATCACATAACATTGATGGTAGAATATGGGGTATTGGTGGAATGATACTGAAAATATAAACTGAAGTATGGGACAAATAGTGCCACTATTTTCTCCACAGATCCCACACACACTGACCCCTGATGAAACCCAGACCTCTGTGGTGAAAAGTTTGAGGGACAGTGATTGAGTAAATTATATTGTACCATTGTTCATTTTTGGTTTGATTTAGTTGATAGATAGCTTGAAATTTAAATTCGTAGTACTGTTTCATAACAAATTTCCAGGAAGTGTTGACTTTATATGCACAGTTCACAGTGTCAAATTATACTATTATTAAACTGCCATTTACTGATGTTTGGATTGGTGGTTAAATCAAGTAGGATTTGAAAAAAATTACTGCACTACAAACTTCTAGATAGCACCATGTTTTAACTGTAATTATTTGCATGGGAATTATGAGTCTGTCTTCATCGTCACTTAGAAAAACTGAAATGTAGTTTTAATATTTTTAAAATAATGATCCTAACATACATAGGTAATATGTCATAAATTGTGGATTATGCACTGTTGCTCTTGGATTGATTTTTTTGAACCTTTTAAATTTGTTTTGATACCATTTTATTCACGTTAAAAAATACTGATGTATGGCAAACAAAATGTCGCTAGACCTGACAGTAACCTACAAGTGAGGTAAAAATGTATAGTCTGCTTTGCTGTTAAGTAGAGGAAGTTAGTTGTGTTGATAGGGAACTAGAAGTTTTAATTGACATAATGAGTCGTTATGTGCCAAGCCGAATTTGGATGATATGGTCGATAATTGAAATATTGCATACAGGAAAAACTGAACAGACATTTGGAGACAGAACAGCAAAGAGTAACAGGAAGACCAAAAGGACACTGGAAAGAGGATTTTGATTTTAGCACAGACATTAAATTGCATAATTACTGGAGACAACATGATAATTATGGCTTGTGATTTCAATGAATTGGCTATTTGGAAAAGGGATTATGTGTGAAGGCTGCAAGGTAGACATGTTTGTTCCATACACCTAACCAATTAAATTATCTTTAGTTACTTTAATGTAACATGGGTCCTAGTTTTATTTTTGAGACAGTACGGCACTTCCCATTTCAGAAATTATTCCCCTGCTCTTCTAGAAAAGCACAAGGATTCATTAAGTCAACTCATTCGCCGTGACAAGAACCGTCCAAGTGTCATCTTCTGGTCTATTGCAAATGAAGCCAGAACACATCTGCCAGACGCAGATTCTTATTTCAGGTAATTCATAATTTATTATATGCTATTCTGGGCACAGTGTTTTTGTAAAAGTGTTGATAAATATGAACTGAAACTTAATGTGACATCAGTTTTTGATGATGTTAATTCACTGTACAAACCGTAAATATTACAAAGATTTTCTAGTGAGAAGGTCGGTCTGCAATTAAATACTGAGAAAATTAAGTGTAGGTCTGTGTCTCATCATAGGAATAAAAGACAAAGCATAACATAAATATCATTCAGTCAAAACACAACAATATATTCAATAATGTAAAGTTTGCAAACTTTTCATTATTGAATATATTGTTGTGTTTTGACTGAACAATATTTTAGTTAGTACTACAACACAACGGGATGGTTCCTATAAAAAAAATAACATGAAGATAGGCACATTTTTTTGAAAATGTGCCCAGCTTCACACATTTGGAGGTGACAATAACAAATCAAAACTACATTCAAAAAGAAATTTACAGCACATTAAATGCAATGAATTCTTGTTACCCTTCAAATCAAAATATTTTATCTTCCCTTACATATTATATGAATATGGAAAGATAAAAAAGGCACAACTTGGTGATTTTATGGGGTGAAACTTGCCTGTCACATTAACGGCAGTAGAGAGGCTGGAGGTACCTGACAGCAGGGTGCTGTGTATAATAGTGTATTTGGATTTTGAAAGAGGAAGTAAGGATATTAAAATTGACCTTATAAGACTGGGTCGGGAGAATGTAAACTGGAGTCATGTGGCACACGACAGGGATCAACGGTGGGCTCTGTGAACACAGTAAGGAAACCTTGGATTCAATTAAATGCAGGAAACTGCTGGAGTAGCTTTGGAACTACCAGAAAGTATGAAGTTTGTGGCAGAAAATTTTGATGGGCAAGTTTCCTTGAAGAGTGACCATTCTCTCCACTATTGTAAATGTTTTTATCAACAACACATTAGTTCTGCATACTTACTTACTTACTCCATGGTGCAGAGTCCTTCTTGAGAAGCTAACTGGTTTGCAGCTAGTCAAGAAATTCCCCGCATTTTATGGAACCCAAAGGTTCATTACCACACAAACAAGCGTCCGCCACCTGTCCCTATCCTGGGCCAACCCAATCCAGTCCACATACCCCCATCCCACATCCTGGAGATCCATCCTAATATTATCCACCCATCTACACCTAGGTCTCCCCAGTGGTCTCTTTCTCTCCGGTTTCCCCACCAAGACCTTATATGCCCCCCTCTCCTCCCCCATATGCGCCACATGCCCAGCCCATCTCATTCTTCTCGATTTTATCACCCGCACAATGTTGGGTGAGGAGTACAGATCACTTATCTCCTTGTTACGCAATCTCCTCCATTCCCCCGTTACCTCATTCCTCCTAGGTCCAAATATTCTCCTCAACACCATATTCTCAAACACCCTCAGCTTCCTTTCCTCCCTCAATGTCAGCGACCAAGCTTCACACCCATACAAAACAACAGGCAAGATTATAG
>Ga0123354_10020202_pt1 | contig 10470 bp, 3 predicted proteins | sample TergutLab28metaG_2_FD_97872 | JGI IMG/M metagenome (GOLD analysis project Ga0123354, IMG submission 97872) | Labiotermes labralis P4 segment gut microbial communities from Petit-Saut dam, French Guiana - Lab288 P4 | ecosystem: Host-associated > Arthropoda: Insects > Digestive system > Gut ...
GAATATATTAAACCTGTGTATATATATATATATATATATATATATATATATATATGTGTGTGTGTGTGTGTGTGTGTATGTGTGTATTGAAGACAAGAATTATAACGTATTTTAAATATATAGCATAATGAGAAGTCCTGAATTTTACAGTTAAATGGATAAAACTCGGGAATTTAAGTACACTGAATATTATTCGGTTGGAGACTGTAAGACTAAGTCAAATAATGGCGATCATCATGGAACAGAGGCTTTCGGTGTAAGGATATTGACTGATAAGTCACACGGCCTGACAGGTTTAACTCTTCTAAGCACAACGATAACTGTATTTTCCACAACTGCCCATTTTACCCATGGAATATCCGTAGTCCTATTCACTTTCTACGAATTTCTCAGTCAACAACATTAACTTCCTCGTACAGTATTAATATCCCTGTATTTGTAATGGAGCGTTAAGCGTTTACTGTCAGGTAGGAATCGAATCCACAAGCGTTCAGTAGTGTCAAAGACGAAATAAGTCGACATATACAAAAACCATTCCGCGTTCAGTGTACAAACGTGTAGGGCTACTGAGACAGAGAGAGAGACATAAATTGAGAAATATTTTATTTAGCAAAGCTGTCAGTTATTAACATTATACAGCATCAGCGGCAGATGAATGAAATATGAGTACGGAGCATTTATGGAAAGATACTGAAGAAGGAAACCTGAAATACTTTGACACAAACCCGTCCAAGTGCCACTTTGTCCACCACAAATCCCACATTGTCTAGCCTGGAATCAAACCCGGGCCTCTAGAGATAAAAGTCGGTAACCGACTGCCTCAGAAGTTTTATCGTGTCATGCAAACAAACAACGGAGAGAAGTTAAAAAGAGTAATGAAAGAAAGAGATTAGATGATTCGAATACATGCGGTAGCCCATTTGTTTTAGCTCTTTCTGAAGAAATTCCTTCATGGAGGGTCAAGTACAGGTACAAAGTATGTGTGTATGTGTGTGTGAGAGAGAGAGAGAGAATGAGAGAGAGAACTGCATAGCGGACCGCTGCCGAGATTATGGGTCAGGACACGCCAGTTGGTATCGAATTAATCCTAGGAATATCCTCAGGCTGAGGCCGCAACAGCGTGGAGGTACAGCGGCAGTTCGTACCGTCACGATCTTCCTGCGTCGTGGGTGTAACAGTGGCATAAGCTACAGCACACACAAAGGACTCGCAACAACGCATCTTCCAAACTCAAACATAGATATATACATACGGTTATTTAAGCAACACATCATACACGCAAACTGGACAGTGGACATACAGCTGTATACATTCTTAACGTCTGTAATAAATGGATGTGATTCGTCGGCTTTGCGCTCTGGCCGCCTTAACACTGGAGAAGGAGACCCCGGTAGGCCTACCCATTCAACAGGAGGCAAGGTGTGTCCCATCGCAGTCTGAAAATGTTGCGGAAAAATAAGTTTCTTTTCCATACCGAAATTGAATCACAAATCAGTTATGCAAAGTTAGAGGAATCTGAACATACATCTTTGAGTATCAGTTTAGTAATGTCACAGAACTGCATGCCACTGCAATTGTTTCCTTGACCGAAGCCCTCAAAACAGATTAACTCAACTTCACTGCATTTCTTCACACGAAGTAATAAACTACTGTAATTTTCACGACTTTTGTAATATGGGCTCCATACAGATACTTCAGTAGGCACTCGGAGAAGGAATTATGACGGTGCTGAATTGTACTTACTAGAAATCGTAGTAGGACAGGCGCTTAAGCTTATCAAAGTTAATCATCAGAACGCGTGAAATGTATAACTGTTTAACTTCTACAAACACTTACGCATATCTCATTGCAGTGTCATGGAAAATAATTTCATATTTAACTATTCTAGTTACGACTTCACACAGATCAAAGTTTACGTTGAATTGCACTCCTACCTCACAGCCACCGAGCAACACAAAGTTTTTGAAAAAAAAGATTTGGTACAATAGGCAACTCTATTGTCTAGAAGTCACAATCGGCTCAGAGGAACACTGCAGTAACAACAGAAACTTACTGAACGTGAACATCCAGCGCCCCGTAACAACTGACTGCTTCCTGCAAACACTGCCACAAGGCGTGCGTATCCGTGCTTCCAACACTATCATCCTACAGAGTTAACTATCTTCACTGTGCGTTACATGAAACGGAGGTTTAGTTCCACACATACCCAACTTGAACACGAAATGGCAGTCAGTGTTTAGCTTCAGAGCCTGGGCGCTTAACTCTTGCGGAAAGGGTCCTCATTAGACCTATTCATTGTCTAGGAGCCTAGATAAGTACCAGAGCCGCGCTGGTCGCCTTGAAGAAGATAAAAACTTCTTGAACCTGCCAGGAAATCGAACCACGATTCCTCGAGTCTTCAGCCCCTAGCCTAGTCACTATACCGGCTACGCTGTCTTTTTACTTGGGAAGAAAAAAAAACAACAGAATTCTACGTCTTAGGATTTATAAACGGAGATAAGACGACGCGATGAAGGAAGCCCCAGGAAATGATAGAAGGAATATTTCAAGTAGCCTCAGAAAAGGACTAGTGTACACAGTAGATTCAAAGGAAGAAGAAAATGAGCGATTTTCTGTTTTATTTTACCTAAAATATGGAACTAATATACCGTGATTTATAAAATAAAGGAGACCTAGAGCAATCAGTAATCCCAAGTCTATGGAAGAAATAAGTGTTAAACAATGAAATTTTCTTACTTAGAAAATTAATGAAAAAATCATTACGTACTAAGAACAATAAAGGGTCCAAACTGCTTTAGACTCTTACACATTTCCTTATTTTTCACTCAATTTTCACATAACTTTTATTACCTCCATGATGAGTATGCTGAAAGAAATTAACCTCCGTACTTCAGGCAAAGATATTTTAAGAAACTGATACTGCATTTTTATTTATTCTTCATTTTGCTAATACCTTCTTTTTTGGGGGTCCTGTTTTAGACTATATTTTTAGTGTATTGTGAGCTACACGTCTCCGTTTATAAGACTAATGAAAAGGGCTTTGGGAACTTCACATATTCCTATTAAGATTTCCTTTGTCTCATCAATGATATCAAATTCCCATATTTCCTTTTTCTAAACCACAACGAAACATCAAAACCATCTATGCTGGGCCAGTGTAGCTCCGTTAGCACAATTAGTAGGGTACGGGGTTTAGAATCCCGGCGACAGAAGAGATTTATCGCGTCACCACAACGTTCACACCATTAAAGATGCCGTCTGCCCAGCCTCATATCCTTTGGACATCGGAAGCTCTTATATCCAGTGGTAACGCGACCGTAGCCTGAAGCTTCCTGCTTTCGTCAGTGTAGAGTCAAAGTTACGTCTTTGTGACTTGGCGCTGTATTAAGCAACGCGGCTTCTTTAAGATTTAGTTTTAGATCATTACAGCTTCTAGCCTTGTAACGTAACTACGGGTTATGAACACAATAGAGAGGGGACAGGAAATGATGTAAACATTTGAAGTCATATTGCTGTGTTATAAGCAACTAAAATCACACACTCGAAAATAAGAATATTATTTGTAATTAATAAACTGCTTGGCTTTCTTAATCTCCAAGCTACAAAAATGTATTCATAGAAATTTTACATTTGATGAAACCCAGAACAGTTTGTATAAATGAAAGTGTCCCAGAAATTTTGATGGCTGGTTTCGGTAAAGAATAAGTGTGAATGTCGCCGATATTTTGCAGCCATTCTAAACGACACCCCCACGGTGTCTGCTGGAGTTAAACAAAGAACGAGGTTGAAGAAGTCTCAACAATCAAACGTTACGTTTGGAATAAACAGCCACGATTTTTTTTAATTCTCTTGCTGGGGCGAACTGCCTGTGACACTGTGGTCTCTAATGGCACAGTGTCCGTCCCCCGGATGATAGATGAATGAATATGGAGCATCGGTGGAATGATAAATGACAGTGGTCAACCGATGTACCCGGAGAAAATTCTTGTCTCGTTACTATCTTATCCACCACGAATTCCGCATAGAATTCTGGGTCTCAAACCTTTTCCCTATGGTGAGAAGCAGGTTACTAACAGCCAGTTCTATTCACGGCCTATCGTAAAAACGTGACATCAACAAACTTGATCTGAAGTTCGTCAGATAAGTGTACATTTAGGTTGCAGTCTTCTGGCTAAAGGCACTGTGTAGCCTAGCAGGTGCTACAACATTTTACGTTGAAGATGGAGGCAGCGTTTTCTTCCAAAACACTTGTACAAAACTGCAGGGCTGTAAGGTGTCATAACGCTGAATACCAAAACGTTAATTAATCACTAAACAGCGAGTAGTGTTAAGTTCTTATCAATATTTCGAGAAAACTATCGGTTCCATCTTCACCTGTTCGAAGCATCATTTCACATCACACACTTCCACATTACATTTAAGATTCATTTCAACGTTATCCTACAGTCTAGAGTGGTGAACAAATTGTTAGACAGTCGTTGATAATGGGTTGATAAGGTGGGCTGGTAAAAGGTAAGCAATGCACATGCACACTCACACACACCAACACCGTCACCAAGCATTTTGTGCCCATTTCAAAAGCATCGAGAGAAACTAAAGTAATAAATGTACTCCCGACAGAGCAAAAGATTTTAAAAGAGGTATTAGGTTGCCTAGTCGTTCCAGTTAGCCAGTTCGGATAGAAAGTCATCTAGGTCTTCCAGGCAAAATTATTTTTCCAGATATCACTGGCACATTTATAGTGATATGAATATATAAACCACTGGGAACCGACTGAAGTTAGCCTATTCTTGATTGATAGAGTCGTAGGTGACGATCTTGCAGAGGTGGCGTGTTGGCCATGTTACACAATTAAGGTTTCAACAAACGCACAAGTCGCTTCTTCTATCACGCATTTCCTACGAAAACGGAAAAAGAATTCGTAATTATTTGGGTCTCAGATGACATTTGTAACAGCTTTTCTGGCACAGATATATATCTGCTATAATGTAATGGAAACTCCCGAAACGTCTGCTCAAATATAGTGTGTAAAACACATCTATTCACTAATCCATACATCTGTTTACATATTTATCTGGTTATTAACATACCTACTGCCATGTCAGTCTATTTGCTTACTCCTACTTACTGACCTACCTGCTGTTTGAATTTACCCTCATACCTAGACACTTAAAGATGTACCTACCGTCGTATCGAGTCAGTGCCTAATAACTACAGACGTTCCTACTTCATTAGACACACATACATACATATAGAGTTATCCCTCGACTTTCGCAGGAGTTAATTTCCAAAACACCCGCGAAAGGCGAAAATCCGTGAAGTGATCGCCCCACCCCCTCCCATAAAAATAAAAAATGTTTGTATTTTTACTTTTTTATAATATTTAATTTCAATGTTTCTTTTACACCTAAATCTCTTTTCGTCATTTAACCACAAAATAATACAAATGAAAAATTTAAATCTTTCTAATTCCTTTTTACGTTCTTTCAATATTATTTTGATACTGGTCCACTTCCGCCGGTCGAAAGTTTTTTTTGCAGACACATTTTGAGTAGGAGCTAGGACCTTCTGGAATGTTAAGAAAAATTCAGATTTTTTTTTTTTGCGCGATGGCGAGAATCTGCTACATCGCGAAGTATGAACCCGTCAACAGCGAGGAATATCTGTCACTATCAATATCTATTTATCATAAGTGCCAATATACCATCAGTTCATCTGTCTGTGGGCCTATCAGAACTGTCTGTGCAATATCGATATCAATAAAATCTAATCTAGTGTCTATCTGCATGCCCGCTGTGTCAGTATGGAAGCCCGCTTTAACTTCAATATGGAAGTGCTCCTTTCGAACCACGGGAGGTTCACAACACGCCCTGAGGTACTCCGTATTTATCTTATCCCTCCAACCAAATTCTGGGATAGTGTCTTAAATTTGGGCAAAACCATTTCCTGTCACAATATCTCCTATGAATTACTATCACCCAAAAATCTGATGCCGCACAGAATGATTTACTGGCAGTGTCATCAGATAAACCGTAAACAAATACAGCACGAAACAACCGACCAATCTATTCATCTACCCATCGATCCAAATATCAAGATATCATCCATTAAATTCGTTCAACACACCCATCTAACGTCTTTATAAACAAAACGTGTGTTTTGTAATGTAGCATATCAAGTCATCAAAAATTAAATATTCAACCATGCACACCGTTGTTGGAAGCATCGATCCGTCTTTAATACACCGCCGACAGGTTTCCGCCCATCCAGGTCATTAGCAAGGAGTTTAGTGCAGTACAATAGGGAGAAGTGAAAACTTACGTCTAATAATAGAACGTGACACTTCAGTTGAAGCACATAGGAACGTGGCTAAAATGCGTTATTAAAAGAATGTATCATACTGACTGAAGTAGATGCTAAATATACTGTCAAAATGTTAAAATGAGGAACTGTTTTCAGTGTATTGCATATAACTGTTTGCTTATAAATCCTTATTTTTTCATCGTGCATATCGTCGAATTATTTAATTAGTATACCAACTGATGCACATATAAAAAATTCCACATTAAAACATTAAAATTACTCCGACATATTTCAATCCTAAGATCATAATCAGCCAGCTACACCTTCCTCGCTAAAGTCACTATCAAAATTAATCAGTGACTAATTTTAATAGTGTCTTTAGCGAGGAAGGTGTAGCTGCCTGATTATGATCTTAGGATTGAAACATGTCGGAGTAATTTTAATGTTTTAATGTGGAATTTTTATGCATGTGCATCAGTTGTTATACTAATTAAATAATTGTGTGCTTATATGTCTGTTGTTGCGGTCCCCAAGGTGCCCAGAGCAGTGACGTTTGACATAGCTCTGCCTTGTACTCCGGCCTGCTGAGTTGTTCACATTCTACGTGACATAGCTGGAATGGCCGAGCTCTCAGCAAGGTATCTCAATATTGGCCCAGCTCGCCGTCATTACGGCGAGGCACGACTCGCTAGTTAGCAGGTTACAGAATTGACTGGACCGTTGCTATAGCAACAAATAACTGAGCGTCTGTACAAGTATGATACCTAACCAGCAGCAGTATGCTGGTCAGGGTACCGAATATATTTTATCCGAATGATTCGATTTGTCATAAGAATTTTTAGACTTTCACTTTGGATTTTATATTCCTTACAATTTTTTTTTTAAACAGCGGGACATTGTGCGACCCCTTCTATTTTCTACGCACAGTGGAAACAAAACAACACAAGTGGCATGCAAATCCGTCCCTCCGTTATGTGCCTGTGCTGCCGTAACTGTCATAGGCACGATAAGGCCCATTAAAATTTATCTCACTCTTGGAAGTCCCTGGAATCAAAACTGGGCACATGTACTGATGTGAATAAACCAACAGCAACTCCAAATGTAAAATTTAATGACTTAAATAGAAGCGTTCAGAGAAGGGCGGCAGTATGTGCATGGAATATGAAGGAATGACAACAATTGCCCTGTTACGCTAAACTGTAACCATACAGAAATACGAGCTCACTTCGGAGACTATTTTGTAGTTAAAGAAGACAAGAATGTCGAGTAACGGTGAAAAAACATTATAGCGCCGAATGATACCTCGAAGTTACAACCGAAAAACTCCAAATTTCATTCTTCGTAGAAACTTCGTACCTAACTTTCGTGAAAAAGAGGAGAAGTTAAAGAGCTTCTGACCGTTCTTGATATTTCGAGCGAATTAAAGCCAATGGTATAAAGGAGTTTCATAAGAAACTGATGGAGATTCCTGGATTCTCACATATCAATACCTTGTCGTTACGTTGTGTATATATTTCAGTAGGACTATTTAAGTACCTAAAGGTAAAAGTAGATTTCAATTGGGCTAGGCCATCGAAGGACCAGAGGGGAAGTAGATGTGTAGCTCTAATCCTCCCTTAACCTCCGCGCTAGATGTAGGTGGTTGGTCAACGCCAAACTGTGTTCACTTTATCCCCGGGAAAGACACGGTACCCATTGTATAGGAGGTTGGGTGGGTCCCAGTGCAGTTCTGGACAGGTGCGAAAATTCTTGCCCCTACCAGGTACTCACGCTGTTCAAAAGTACATTTCACACCTCAAGACTCATGCTTTTTTTAATGTTTCCTGTATTTTCACCTCAAAAATACAATTACATTGGTGCTCATACATCTCACCCAGCGGCCAGATAGTTGCAATTTCAATTTCAGTGTCGTTCTAGTCGTCAAGAAAGCAATTAATTCTGTATCTGTCCGACAAACTTGTGCAACCATTTCAACGGGTCTAGACTGTGTGAATTTATGCATTTCAGTACAGAAACACACATATGTTCCGGGTACTTAATCTCTTTTGAAAAATGGGTATGTGGTACGGCGCGCAAAATGTTTATATATATTCTTAATGAAATGTTGCATGTTACGTATGTACTTAAATATAGAAATTAACTTTTTTTTTGTTGACCGTGCATCTTATTACAATCTTCGTAAATAACCAACTTGATGCATAATTCTTTTTCTTATATTTGTTTATTCCAATTCTCTACATGTTTCGAGCAACCAAGTGCTCAACATCAGGAGAGTCAATTGTGTCAATACGACCTCTGGTGTACGTCACTCTATGTAGGTGACCGTGTGGTATGCAGGCTCAGAGCTTCATCTAAACCTGCATACCACACAGTCACGTACATAGAGTGACATATACCAGAGGTCGTAATGATACAACTGAGTCTCCTGATGATCAGCACTTGGTTGCTCGAAACATGTAGAGAACTGGAATAAACAAATATAAGAAAAAGAATTGTGCGTCAAGTTGGTTATTTACTAAGATAGAAATTAACTTTTATTACTCATACCAATATGTTCATTATGATGGCCATTCATTGTAATTCTACATCCATATAATCTGTCACTATTAACACAACGTTACTTTTGTAAGTACCCCTCTATTAACTGTCACAGAATCCGTTGACAAATGCAGTGCTCTAACAAACACAACGGGATGCCTTATTCCAAAGTAACTGTAATTCATTCACATCGCCTCCTGAGGCCTAAATTACACGATTGTAATTAACTGTATCTTTTACAGTAACCTTCGCCGTTTCTGCGAAATAACAGGACTTTTGTTTCCTGTTTGACAGTCATCTTGTCGTCTGCCATTCTGCAAAGTGACTCAGTATTACTGTCTCACTAGCCGCACAGTAAGCTGAAGGTCACTACAGTAATTCCACGAAATGCAGCATTTCAGGACAAAGATTGCATCTTGTTACTAATAGAGTGTATGTTGAGAAACGTAAATAAATAGACAAACAATTATTGTACCAACACGTAGAAGGACGGAGAAAAATTCGCCATCATCTCTTTCTTAAATGTAGTATAGAAGATGAAATCCTGTAGCACGAGGAGAATCAGCGTTATCAAGTGATGCACTGCACCGGAGTCAAAGTGCTGGATATAATGTAATAACTAAACAAGTACTGTGTGTTCTGCGACTGTCAAAACCAAGCTGCGAGTGAAATGAGGAAGTTATACTGCAAGCCCGACAGAAAAGAGTGCACTCACATGCTCATTATATAAGCTACCTTCTTCCTTTAAGCATCCGCGTTATGTTCATATCGGCGGTTTTACAACCCACACAGTAACACAATAATACACTGTTACAGAGTTTATAATTATTTTTTATTACGTCTGGGGCGAAACATGTAGCAGATATATTAAAAACATTTGGGTGTTTCCAAACAACTGTGAATATTGTTTATAAATTTGTAAAACTGAAACATAGGTAGTAGATATGCAATATTACAGGAAAGTATATTCAAATTTGGAAGAGAAACAAATCTAGAAATGAAGAAAATGTAATATTTCGTGAATAAGTTTCAACTGTACAAAAAATTAAATCAACATCTGTTCAAACACAACTAAATTATATTTATTATGAAGAACTATATGTTTCGACCTATCTCAGGTCATCCTCAGGTTCACAATTGGTCTTTAAGACAGGTAGTTCTATATAATAAATAAAATTTAGTTGTTTTTGTCTTTGTACCGTGCATTTTGAAATCTGCGCAGTTCACACACCAAACAAATGCACTATTTATTAACTTGGTTAAAAGTTTTAAATTTATATTAAAATACACAATAATATCGCTCCTACATGTTTCGGTCTTTAATGACCATCATCAGGGAGATTTATCTGTACCTAACTAAAGTTATATTTATGTTAAAACAGTCGGTAAAATTGCAACTGCACTGCACACAACACACATGCCGCTAGTCTCACTCTGCACAGCACACAACACACATGCCGCTAGTCTCACTGTGCACTGCACACAACACACATGCCGCTAGTCTCACTGTGCACAGCACACAACACACATGCCGCTAGTCTCACTGTACACTGCACACAACACACATGCCGCTAGTCTCACTCTGCACTGCACACAACACACATGCCGCTAGTCTCACTGTGCACTGCA
>Ga0123354_10020203_pt1 | contig 10470 bp, 10 predicted proteins | sample TergutLab28metaG_2_FD_97872 | JGI IMG/M metagenome (GOLD analysis project Ga0123354, IMG submission 97872) | Labiotermes labralis P4 segment gut microbial communities from Petit-Saut dam, French Guiana - Lab288 P4 | ecosystem: Host-associated > Arthropoda: Insects > Digestive system > Gut ...
CACTACCACTCCAATCACAAACCAGAACACTACCACTCCAATCACAAACCAGAACACTACCACTCCAATCACAAACCAGAACACTACCACTCCAATCACAAACCAGAACATTACCACTCCAATCACAAACCAGAACACTACTATTCCAATCACAAACCAGAACACTACCACTCCAATCACAAACCAGAACATTACCACTCCAATCACAAACCAGAACACTACTACTCCAATCACAAACCAGAACACTACCACTCAAATCAAAACCAGAACACTCAAATCTTCACCGCCCGCTAACGTAGAATTTCGCTTATTAAGCCATTAGTTTGAGTTAAAGAACGGTAATATGAAATTGGATTTTTTTGGCTCAGATTACGCCCACAACGTGACTGTTTGAATGTTTACTTGGTAGTCTGTTGAAATATTCGTTGGTCTGTCAGTCGATCAGTATTCGTATCATTTATGGGAAGAGAATAAACTTTCGATGCGTACCGTGATCATCTGCCTGATATGACGACATCAGTTGCACTTATTTCTGAAGTACTTCCAGTTATAAATATCTGTGTAAATTACGTCCGATTTTCGGTGTCTACAGAGCACTTGCTAAATGGCAAGTTCCACATGGGCCAACAGAAGCTACCGAACATCAGAAATGAAATTCTGTATCTATTCTTTCCCAAAGCAGCAATCACCCTTAGCAGCTGTGAATGTAAACGCGATGTGGCTTCGATTACCAAAAGTAATTTTTACTTAAGCAGCAGTCCATACGTAACAATACTTCGACTGGTATTTCAACCTCGAACTTTGCCGATAAAAATATCTCTACTTTAAGCTCCAATCGTTATGTCAATCTGCCCCACAAGAAACATTCAATGTCATGCCGTACACTGTCAGTGCCGTTGTAATTTCATAGAATCCCCCAAGAAATATAAAGCACCATTTTAGAGTTGGATCTATCAATATCTGTGGGAAAGTTGAGCGACGATGTGAATCTTGAGATGTTCTGGTTGATGTTTCACGGGTCGTTATACAATCTGTATCTGGTCTGTTTCATAGTGTTTTATCTGACCCCTGTTTTGATTCGGTATGTCAAGCTATGCGTATGTAGAGATCTCTACATCACGCGCGCGCGCATGCATATAGCTAGCTCTTAAGTTCCGTAGACAACCTGATGATGGTCAATACAGGCCGAAATATGTAGTTGTTTCCATCACATAGTCATTAAATAAACCTCAGTGATTAAGTTGTGCTTGACTGCATACCTTTTCCTAGTTGTTGTACAAGTTCGTTGGAAGTTACTGCAGGAATACAGATGGGACAAATTTCGATTGAAACATTTTGGTTACAACAAGTATGCCTTTGGATTGCGTAAATCAGCTGTACGCCCACCAGTACTTACCTCCTAGAACGTTTCCTGACATTTCAGTAAATTGATTTTGTAGCAAAGTGTTTACCTACTGTAAACAAGTGACGTGAAGAAGAAGGTGGCAGAAATGTTACGATAGAAGCAGAGACGAGATTAGATCCTATATGTGGACTGAACTTTGCTTGTGAATTTGTCAAGCTTTAATAATCCAGAGTGGGTGTTTAATTTGCCTACGGTTTGCAACTAAATGCCACTTACGTGTGTAGAATGGTTACTTTGAAGCTATAACTAACAAAGCTACCTCTGGCACTATCAGGATCACTCAGAAATTGACTTGTGGTCCCGCACTTGCGTATTTAGAACACACTCATAAACATTTGCTCTAAAATTTACATCTCTGAATTTTGCTCAAATTTCTTAATTTATTTTATTTTAATACATGTACCGTCCATCTTTTATTATTTTTATAATAAACAATTCATGCACAATTGTCTCTTAAAACTATACAGCGTGATTCAAACAGATGGACTTGATTTCATACGTCTATATTTCCTGAACTGTATATGGTATGGGGATGATCTCTCTTAACATTTGAAAGAGAAAGTCCTAAATGTTCGAATATCATCGCTAGAGCTCTCGCCTAACGAACAGCCATGCAGCAGCGTCAGTTGAGTTCGAAATGGCTGCTATGCAGCACAAGATTTTTTGCCTTCGTGAGTTCATTAAAATTGAGTTGGCGACTGCTGCGCAGCGTGCGTTTCGTCTTCGTTTCAACATTCAATCTCTATCGAGGAAGAGCATTTGCCGTTGGAATCACAAATTTCAGCAAATAAGCTGTCTGTGTAAAGGCACTGTTAAATTGAGTCCATCTTTTTGAATCACCCTGTATATCACAAGCCTTTGTGTAATCTATACTCGAGATTACACACAAGATTCTTGTCATATATACTCTTATGAGATAATTGTGCGTTAGTTGGTTGTTATAAAAAATAAAAAAATTGCACACAGTTTATTTGCGTGTTTTGTATAATTATCACACAATATCCACTATTTCCCCGAAGAGCATTACAATTTCCCTCTTTATAATTTAGAATCTATCAGTTTTCTCTGAGGCAGGAACTCAGTCTTTTAAACTTTTGCATGAGGTTTTTGCTTCAAAAGCCCTCATCTTAACACCACTCAGCAAAGAATGCAACAGACAAAAATAAAGGCAATATATGTACAAAAGCAATATCGAGGCGCGTTCTCGAAACAATTGTACAGTGGAACGTGACAGTGGGCAGTTCTAAGTGCAAGTCCATAGTTGTTTAAGATCTGTGCTGCCTACATTTACAAACGTGTCTCGATGTTATGTGATGTGCAGGGATTTCCTCCAGGGAGGTCGGGTGATACGCGTCGTATCGGGCGGTGTAGTTTAGCTCACACACTACAGGGCGGTGTAGTTCAGCACACACACTACAGGGCGGTATAGTTTAGCGCACACATTACAGAGCGGTGTAGTTTAGTGCACACACTAGAGGGCGGTGTAGTTTAGCACACATATTATAGGTCGGTGTAGTTTAGCGCACACACTACAGAGCGGTGTATTTTAGCGCACACACTACAGAGCGGTGTAGTTTAGCGCACACACTACAGGGCGGTGTAGTTTGGCGCACACACTGCAGGGCGGTGTAATTTAGTGCATACACTACAGGGCGCTGTAGTTTAACGCACACACTACAGGGCGGTGTAGTTTAGAGCACACACTGCAGGGCAGTGTAGTTTAGTGCACACACTACAGGGCGCTGTAGTTTAACACACACACTACAGAGCGGTGTAGTTTAGCGCACACACTACAGGGCGGTGTAGTTTGGCGCGCACACAATACAGGGCGGTGTAGTTCAGCGCACACACTACAGGTCGGTGTAGTTTGGGGCACAAACTACACTAAACTGCACAGCCAAAACGTCTGACAGTTTTAATAAATGTTGTGAAATGTATTTAGTTTTATCAAGTTCGTTTGTTGGTAGATACACCGATTGAAAAAATATGCACCGTAGGAACAATAGAAAAGAAGGAAACTAAGTTTATTGAAAAAAAATGGTGCATTTTCAAATATCTGATCGTGTTGACGTTCCTTCCCCGCTGCTGCAAATAAAATCAAACTGCAGTGGCTTTTTAATTTTTGCTTTCTCTTTTACAATAAGATAACATACAAGGTCGGCAGATATTTAAGACTCTTTTATCAAACAACATTTTCTGTGACGTCATGCAACCTTCAGGGCCGAAGTGCTAGAAGAATTTGTGGCTACGGATAGACTTTGCTTTGGCTTTACTTCTACTGCACGATCTGCAACTGAAAAACATAAATACGGTTCACCCTATAACAGACCACGAAGGCCCAGAGAGGCAGTAGAGGTATAGCTCTACTCTTTGTTTAACCTCGGAGCTAGATGGAAGTGGGTAGTCAACGCCTTTCCCCGGTCGATTTACCCCTGAGAAGGACACGGTACTCATTGTGTAGGAGGCTGGGTGGGCCCCAGGGCCGGTCTGGACGGGCGCGGAAAATCTCGGCCCCACCGGGATTCGATCCCGGACCGTCTAGCCAGTAGCTAGTCGTTATACCGACTGAGTTATCCCGGCTCCCTCTACAACTCAAATACTAAATAGAAGTTGAAATATTTTACAAAATTGTCACACGGCAACTGTTATACTTATAGTACGAATAATTATTCTTGATGCGAACTCCGTCTAAAAGAACGGCCGGTAAAATCACAAACTACTCTGCCTTAAGCCATTTAACCCTTTGACGCCTAATGTCAACTACAGTGGTCGTACCGCACCGCTAACCTCTAAAGTTTCATCTTATATATTTATTCAACAAATATAGGTACTGAATATTTTAAACATGGTGTATAATCTCCGTTTTCTTCTCTTCAAAATGTACTTTGTTTCGTAATTCTAACGTATTTGGTTCCTGTATTATTCACATTTTATATACAGGATGTGCTAGAATTAAAAAAATAATTCCGGCTCCAAAAGTTAAATATATAGAAGGTCTCCAATCGCATATTCTGTCACAGATAGCTTGAGTCTATAGGATCACAATCAAAACGCAAAATTTATTTCAATTTCAGTTTACTCCTGACTATCAATTTTCTTGCTACACTATAGCTGTGAGGAATTTGAATATTCCTGTCAACCGATCTTATCCTTGAAATACAGCGTGTTAAATTGCGATACGAATATAAAAGTACAATACAGTCAATGAATTCGGAAAACAAACGGCAACTAAGTTTGTTTATTAAAACTTTGTACTTTTGTGCTGGCAAATTCACTGAATTTCTTTACAAACATTTTATCAAGACGACGGTAGTTGAGATTTTGTGTGTGTCATAAAGGTAGAAACATAATTTTTATGTATTATTCAAGTGAATTTCCTTCTTGAAAGAATGAAGAAGCCAATAAAGTAAATTATATTTCAATGCATTTATCAGTGTAATGCTGTTAATTATTGTAGAGCGCCGTATCATTGAATGTTTGATTCTGGGGATTTAACTGTAAATTTGTTTTTTTATTTTTTATCGTTGCGCCGTGTATATTGAAAACATCAAAGTATTTTATTTGCCAACAGATGCATTTTATATGAGGTATATAAATAATTAAAATTTACATTAAAACTTATATTAAAATTGCTCCCAAATTTTTCGGTCCACGGCCATTATCAGGGAGCTTAAACTCGAGACTAGCTACAGTTACATTTATAAAATAGTCAGTAAGAGCAGATCGTAATAGTCTGTGCGGTGGTGTGGCAGCATGTTATAGATTGTGTGGTGATGTGGCAGCATGTTATAGACTGTGGGGTGGTGTGGCAGCATGTTATAGATTGTGCGGTGGTGTGGCAGCATGTTATAGACTGTGCGATGGTGTGGCACCATGATATAGACTGTGCGGTGATGTGGCAACATGTAATAAATTGTGCGGTGGTATGCAGCATTTTATAGACTGTGCAGTGGTGTGGCAGCATGTTATAGACTGTGCGGTGATGTGGTAGAAAAATGTTATAGACTGTGCGGTGTTGTGGCAGCATGTTAAACACTGTGCGGTGTTGTGGCAGCATGTTAAAGACCGTGCGGAAGTGTGGCAGCATGTTATAGGTTGTACGGTGTTGTTGCAGCATGTTATAGACTGTGCGGTGGTGTGGCAGCATGTTATAGAGTGTGCGGTGGTTTTGCAGCATGTTATACAATGTGCGGTAATGTGGCAGCATGCTATAGAGTGTGCGGTGCAGTAGCAGCATGTTATAGATATCCGGTCGTGTGGCAGCATGTCATATATTTTGCCGTGTTGTGGCTGCATGTTTTAGAAAGTGCGGTGGTTTGGCAGCATGTTATAGACTTGCGGTGTTGTGGCAGCATATTATAGACTGTGGCGTGGTGTGGCAGCATATTATAGATTTTGCGGTGGCCTTTCAGCCTGTTAAAAATTTTGTGATGGTTTCGCCGCATGTTATAGTCTGTGCGGTATTGTGGCAGCATCTTATAGACTGTGCGGTGGTGTGGCAGCATGTTATAAACTGTGCGGTGGTGTGGCTGCATGTTATAGATTTTGCGGTGGTGTGAAAGCATTTTGTAGACTTTGCGGTGTTTTAGTAGCATGTTATAGACTGTGCGGTGAAGTGGCATCATGCTATAGACTGTGCGGTGTTGTACTATCATTTTATAGACAATGCGCTGTTGTGGCAGCATGTTATAGCCTATGCTGTGGTGTGGCAGCTTGTTATAGACTGTGCGGTGTTGTGGCAGCATGTTGTAAATTGTGTGGGAATGTGGCAGCATGTTATATACTGTGCGGAGTTGTGGCAGCATATTATAGACTGTGAGGTGTTGTGGCATCATGTTATAGACTGTGCGGTGGTATGGCAGCATGTTATATATTGTGCGGTAATGTGGCAGCATGTGATAGACTTTGCGGTGATGTGGCAGAATATTATAGACTGTGCGGTGTTGTGACAGCATGTTATACACTGTGCGGAGTTGTGGCAGCATGTTATAGACTGCGAGGTGGTGTGGCAGCATGCTATAGTCTGTGCGTTTATGTGGCAGCATGTTATAGACTGTGCGTTTATGTGGCAGCGTGTTATAGACTGTGCGTTTATGTGGCAGCGTGTTATAGACTTGCGGTGGGTTAGCAGCATATTATAGATTGTGTGGTGGTGTGACAGAATGTTATAGACTGTGCGGTGGTGTGGCAGCATATAATAGAACGTGGGTTGCTCTGCCAGTATGTTATAGACAGGACGGTGTTGTGGCAGTATGTTACAGACTGTGCGATATTGTGTCAGCATTTTATAGACTTGCGGTTTTGAGGCAGGTTTTATAGACTATCCGGTGCTGTGCCAACATTTTACAAAGTTTGCAGCGTTGTGGCAGCATGTTATAGGCTTTGCAGTGTTCTGGCAGCATGTTAGGGTCTGTGTGATGGTGCGGCGGCATATTATAGACTGTGCGGTGTTGTGTCGGCATGTTATAAACTGCGCGGCGATGTTGCTGCATTTTATGGACTGTGTGGGGTTCTGGCTGCATGTTATAGACTGTGAAGTGGTGAGGCAGCATTTTATAGACGGTGCGGTTATGTGGCAGCATTTTGTAGGATATGCGGTGGTGTGGTAACATGTTATATACTGTGGGGTTGTGTGGCAGCGTGTTATAGACTGTGCGGTGGTGTGGCAGGATTTTATAGAATTTGTGGTTGTGTGGCAGCATGTTATAGATTGCGCGGTGTTGTGGCAACATGTAATAGACTGAGCGATGTTGTAACAGCATATTATAGACTGTGGGGTGGTTTGCCAACATATTATAGGCTGTGTGGTGGTGTAGCAGCTTATTATATGCTGTGCGGTGTTGTGGCAGCATGTTATAGACTTTGCGGTGATGTGGCAGCATTTTATAGTCTGCGCGGTGTTATAGCAGCAAATAATAGTCTGTGCGGTTGTGTGGCAGCATGTTATGGACTGTGCGGTGGTGTGGTAGAATGTTATAGACTCTGAGGTGGTATGGCAAAATTTAATAGACTTTGCGGTCGTGTGGCAGCAAGTTATAGACTGTGCGGTGTAGTGGCAACACGTTATAGGCTGTGTAGTGGTGTGGCAGCATGTTATATCCTGTGCGGTGTTGTGGCAGCATGTTATAAACTGTGCGGTGATGTGGCAGAATTTTATAGACTTGCAGTCTTGTGGCAGCTTTTATAGACTTTGCGTTGTTTTGGCAGCATGGTATAGATTTGCGGTGTTGTGGCAGCATTTTATATACTTTGCGATGTTGTGGCAACATATTATGGACTATGCGTTTCTGTGGCATTATGTTATATACTGTGCGGTGTTGTGGCAGCATATTATAGACTTTGCGTTGTTGTGGCGAGTATGGTAGAGTTTTGCGATACTTTGGCAGCATTTTATAGACTTTGCGATGTTATGGCAATATTTTATGAACTGTGCGGTGGTGTGGGAGCATATTATAGACTGTGCGGTGGTGTGGCAGCATGTTATAGACTCTGCGTTAGTGTGGCAGCATGTTATATTCTATGTGATGTTTTGGCAGAATTTTATAGACAGATCTTTTTTGTGGCAGCATGTTATAGACTGTGCGGTGTTGTGGCAGCATATTATAGACTGTGCCGTTTTGTGGCAGCATATTATAGAGTTTTCGGTGATGTGGCAGCATTTTATAAACCGTGCGGTGCTGTGGCAACGTATTATAGACTGTGCGGGGGTGTGGCAGCATATCTTAGACTATGCGGTTTTGTGGAATCATATTATAGACTTTGCCATGTTGTGACAGAAAGTTTTATACTGTGCGATGTTTTGGCACCATGTTATAGACTTGCGGTTTTGTGGCAGCATAATATAGATTTTGCGGTGGTGTGGCAGCATGTTATCGACTGTGCGTCTGTGTGGCAAAATGTTATAGACTGTGCTGTGGTGTGGCACCATATTATAGGCTTTCGGTGGTGTGGCAGCATGTTATAGACTGTGCGGTGTTGTGGCGGCATTTTTTAATCTATGTAATTTTGTGGCAGATTATTATATCAACTCTATAGAATAAAGTTTTTTTTTATAATCCAGATCTTTAAATAGTAATAATATATATATTTAGAAGTATTCAATCTTACCCATTGGATTGTGTGTGCTGTGTGCTCTGCTGTGTGAGACAGGTTAATGGGACGCGTAGTGTTATTCGTGACGTACCTGCAAACTCGTACATGAATTTATGTTTTTTAATTGTTCCTTATTGACTAATACATTGTGTTTTGTGGAATGCTTGCATGTGAAACGTCTCCCAACTCTTCATTTCGGGTGCTTTTGTTACACGGTTTTAATAACTCTAGTTTTTCTGTTGCACTTCCATACTCATGTTTATTGTTCAACACACGTACTGCGGATGTTGACGTTGGGTTGTTTGTAGGCACATAGCTTATATGTTCCTTATGTCTTACTGCTATAGACCTGCCTAAATGCCAATTTATGCATTATTGAAGATTTTACACTTGTTTTTTGGTGAATATTAATAGCTTCTTTACTAGAACATCTGCTGTATGAACAAAGAGAAGGAGTTTCTCTGTTCTTAGCGCTTTTGTATAAGTAGCAGCGCAAATTAATATTGATTCTGAACTACGTGACCTTCTGCAGCAACTCGTCTTGCAGCCGCAGATGTTCTCTCCAGGAATTTCTGCTTGCTGTTGTCACTAGGGGGACAGTAATTAAAACGGAGAGGCTTTCCAGGTATAACGGATTAAGTGCTGTAAACAACAATTTAATTATGACTATAAAATTTACGCGATGATATACGTAAATGGACACCATTTTTTAAAGTTAATTTATTTAGAACGCAAAGAATCATTCTGCTGACCAGCAAGATGTGTTTTGTTATTGCACAGTTTGAGGGCAGTGGAGCAATTGCCCTAGCATTTCAGAGAAAAAAATTACTTAAATTACTTAATATTAATAAAGCTTTGTACAAAAAAAATTATTTTTACCGAGCCATTAATTTTCTTTTCCTTAGAAATTTTCAGTGACTTAAGATATTTTCGACTTTCAGCATTTCTAAGTTTGTTAGATTATGTAACGATATTCCACATTAAAATATGACGTACGATCAGGTACTTATTTCTGGGTAAGTTCTATAATTTACATTATTTAAAACTCTGATGTTCAATTTCAAAGACATAAAACTAATATTCGATTATTTATTAAAAACATAAATCTAATATTCGATTAGATATTACTCCTCCAGATAAAGATTTTCATAAGTTAAATACGGAAAATTTAAGGAACACAAAAGATTTAATTGTAGGGTTGTTTCAGAAAAGTAACATTTCTTTTCTGTATACAGATGAGTGGTGCGTGTGTATGTGTGCGTGTGTGTGCGTGTGTGTGGTGTGTGTGTGTATGTATGTATGTGCGTTTGTGGTGTGTGTGTGGTGTATGTATGTGTGTGTATGCGTGTTTGTGGTGTGTGTGTGTGTGCGTGTGGTGTGCGTCTATGTGTGTGTGTGTTTGTGGTGTGTGTATGTGTGTTTGTGGTGTGTGTAGGTGTGTGTGGTGTGTGTGTATGTGTGTGTGTGTATGTGTGTGTGGTGTGTGTGTGTATGTTGTGTGTGTGTATGTGTGTGTGTGGTGTGTGTGTATATATGTGTTTGTGTGTGTGGCGTGTGTGTGTGTGGTTGTGGTTTGTGTGGTGTGTGTGTATGTGTGTGGTCTGTGTGTGTGGTGTGTTTGTGTGCGTGTGTGTTTGCGTGTTTGTGTGCGCGCGCACACTCACACACGCACCCCACACACACATACCACACACCACACACAAGCACACACGCACCCCGACACACACACACCACACCACACACACACCACACACCACGCACACACCACGCACACACACCCCACACACACGCACACCATACACACACACACCACACGCACACACACACCACACACAATCACACACCACACAAACACACCACACAAACACACCACACAAACACCATATACACACACACCACACGCACGCACATACCACACACACACACCTCACACACACACACACCCAACACACATACACACACCACACACACAC
>Ga0123354_10020205_pt1 | contig 10469 bp, 3 predicted proteins | sample TergutLab28metaG_2_FD_97872 | JGI IMG/M metagenome (GOLD analysis project Ga0123354, IMG submission 97872) | Labiotermes labralis P4 segment gut microbial communities from Petit-Saut dam, French Guiana - Lab288 P4 | ecosystem: Host-associated > Arthropoda: Insects > Digestive system > Gut ...
ACCTTTTCCAATGCTAAGTTAAAAAGCAAACAGGCCAGTGAGTCACCTTGTCTAAGGCCTTTCTTTGTAGTTATTAAGTCTGATAAATCAGATTGAATTCTGACCTGACTTTGTGTATTTTCCGTGGTCATCCGCGTAAGTCTTATCAGTTTATTTGGAATGTTAAATTCACTCATTGCATTATATAGTTGGTCTCTCTTTATTGTGTCATATGCAGATTTAAAATCAATAAATAAATGGTGTGTCTGAATACCAAATTCTTTTGTCTTTTCCAATATCTGTCTTAGCATGAATATCTGATTTGTTGTGGATCTGTTCTTCCGGAAACCACATTGATAGTTCCCAGTTATATTTTCAGCAAATGGTGAAATTCTTGCAAACAATATATTAGACAATATTTTATAAGCTGTATTTAGAAGGCTTACACCTTTATAGTTTGAACATTCCATTATATCTCCCTTTTTATGTATGGGGCAAATTATACTCACATTCCATTCCACTGGCATCTTTTCCTTTTGCCAAATATCCTTTATAATAGTATGTAAATGTTTTACTAATTCCTTTCCACCATATCTAAATAATTCTGCTGGTATATTGTCTGTTCCTGGGGCTTTATAATTCTTTAGTTTTTGAACTCCCACTTCCACTTCTTCTACTGTAGGTGCAGAGTCTTCCTCATTAGTATCTTTAGAGTCCTGCATTATAGATGGTCCTTTATCCTGTTCCATGCTATTGAGGAGTTCATGAAAATGATCTTTACATCTGTTTAAGATATCACCCTTTTCAGTAATGATATCTCCATTCTTGCTTTTACATCCTGTGAGCCTCGGTTTAAAATCCTTTCTAAGATTATTTATATCCCTACAAAATTTTCTAGTTTGATGCTGTTGTCTTAATTCCTCCAGCCGTTCAACCTGTTCATTTTCATACTGTTTCTTCTTCCTCTTATGTACCTGTTTTTCTTTTCGTTGTGCTTCCCGATACTTATCAGTCAAGGCTCTAGTATAGCTTCGTTGCTGCATGTTGACATATGCTTTATTCTTTACTTCTGTGGCTTCTCGGCATTCTTTGTCGAACCAGTCATTCGGTTGTTTTTTACTTGCTTTTCCAAATGTTTCCTCACCTGTTTTATGAATTGCACCAGTTATCTTATTCCATCTACTATCAAGACTGTCATCAGAGTTAATGGCAAGTTCCTGTAAATGTTCTTTCAGGTTTATTTTATACTCAACTTGTTTCTCTAGTAAAGTCATTTTTTCATAATCATATTTTTCAACCCTTTTCCCAAGGAACTTTTCAGCATTAGAAATTCTAGCGCGAATTCGCGACACAAGGAGGAAATTATCTGAGTCAACCTTAGCATATCTATGTGTTCTAGCATCCATTAAATGAAAAACATGTCTAGAATCTATAAGAAGATGGTCTATATGACTGAAATTATGTACATCTGGAGATCTCCACCTTATCTTGTGTATATCCTTATGTGGGAACAGTGTGGTACCAATGACCATGTTTCTGGATGCTGCCAAATGGATTAGTCTTTTCCCATTTTCATTACTTTCCTGGTGGTAGGCCTCCTTTCCTATTGTAGAGTAATGTATTGCTTCCTTGCCAATCTCTGCATTCAAGTCTCCTGTTATCAGTTTTACATCATGTTTGGGGCAAGCATCATACAAATTCCTTAATCCATCGTAAAAGTCATCCTTTTCGATGTCAGATTTATCCTCCGTTGGTGCGTGAGCATTAATTGTACTGTAATTAAAAAATTTTCCCCTAATCCTAACCAGCACATCCTGGGAGATTTGGATTGAAAGTCCATAATGAGGTGTTTCACCTTCTTGTGAATCACAAATCATGTTCCTAAATTATGTTCCTTGTTATCACAACTGTAGCAAATAATCCAATTTTTTTTTCTATTGTTCCCGACCCTATCCATCTCATCTCCTTTACACAGGTTATATCCACATAATACTTTTAAAGTTGGTCCAACAACATCTGTAATGATTTGGATCTGTACAGGGATAAAACATTCCATGAACCAATTCTCAGGTCCTTAAATCTTTTCATAGGTTGTCGTATTTCCGACAGTCCGGCCATTGCTTCTTTGGATTTCGTAACAATATTTTTTCCGGAGCAGGTTGTCAGCCTTACGTCCAACCCCCCAGCAATCCTGGAGGACCGATTGGATTGTTTCTTAGTCGGGGTCTTTGTCACGGACCAATCTGGCATGGGAGGCCCTACCAGTATCTATGCTACCGCCAGCATAGCTCCGTGACTCATTAGACCACACAAGCCCCACCACCATCATCAAGGTCTTGCAATCCTTAGGTGGGGCATTTAATGTTTACTTCCATATATTATCAGTGGTTACAAAATTTTGATTTTTCATGCAGTTTTACATTTTGAGTATAATAAAGTTGGAAGTAGTGACCGGTCGGTCACCCCCAACACTCCACCACAGTCAGTGTCTACGTGTGGTTCACACGCTTGTCGTGCTTCACCAGTGGCTGAGCTAAAAGTTCATCCCCGAGAACAGTTTAAAATATATCGTATGTGAATATTCACGATTCTGTATTGTCACATCCAGCTCTACCCGAACACAGGGCACAATTTGCAATATTAAAATATATTTCTTAAAATAATGTCAATTTGTGACCTATGTACGTCTGATGCACCACGAAGTCCAGTAGTGGTCTGTTGTTTACACGGTCATGAAACGTCCAGTTGTGTGGGGGTTGGGGGAATTCTTGCTTCCCTGAACAGTTAGCTTCGTAAGAAGGACCCTGTGGCATTTAGATGTTTACGGAAATGCGGTTACTAATTATGGCATTATAACTATACAAAATTGAACGTGTGAGAGATGAGAATGTAGCCTATATAAAAGTTTAGTCTGAAATTATGAACTTAAGTAATCACTTGTGAGATATAGGCATTAAAATAATATAATATTAAAATGGATATAAAAATATCGTGTGAAAATGTGGACTTGAATCATATGCCACAAGACAGGGAGGTTCAAATGGCATGCTACTGAACCCTTTCGTCTTATAAAGACCCTGGTAATTCTTGACTAATTGAGCGCGTTGCCGTGTCAAGGATAAGGAGCCCAATGGAGTTCTTTACTAACATTGTTTGGTTTTGTAACAGCTCACTGGCGAAGATCGCGAGGACTTTATTTGCATTCTGCAAGCACTGGTATTGCGAGAGTGCTTAAATGCAGTGTGATGGTAAGGACCAGCCGTTATCACCGGTCATTTAAATTCAGTATCCCAGCATAGATCATTTATACATGGGTTAAACAATACGAGTATGTATTACACCAATCAACTGGCGAAGTAGCGATGAAAGTTGGTTTGTTGAGCGAGGCTGTAAAGGCCACTGCATTCCAGAGTGAAGTTTAGAAATGCTGTCAAGGTTTCTGAAAGTAGAACAGTAGTTTGAAAGAGTTATGCGTCCGCGTAATGTAAGAGAATACGTGACAGGTGTTTACGGCACTAGTAGTTGATTTCTATTTTGAAGCATTTTTATGCGCGTGGGACTATTAGCTGCGTCATGTCTGTCCGTCTATCCGCTCTTCTGTCCCTCCGCATGGAACAACTCGGCTGTCACTGGAAAACGTTTCGTGAAATTTGGTACTTGAATTTTTTTTTTCAAGAATCTGTCGAGAAAATTCAAGGTCCATTAAAATATCTGAGGAATAACGGGTACTTAACGTGAAGACATTTGTACATTTATGGTAGTATCCCGCTGAATTATTCTTAGAATGAGAAACGTTTCAGGCAAACGTTGTAGAGAAAATCAAAACACAGATTTCATATTAATAACTTTGTTCTAAAATCTTGCCGTTTATGATAATGTGGAAAAAAATTGTAGAGCCAGGGGTGGCCACAAATGACAATTTGGAGCACGCGCATTGCATGCTCCAAATTATATAGGGCTTAAATGCACACTAAGAATATGCAATAGTTAGTGCTTTTCCACTGCAACAGTGGTTACGCGAACGCGCCTCAATGTTACGTTTCTACGTAATTGTTGTTAGGCATCTTCGTACGGCCGCGTAATTCCCAGGAATAGGTCCCCGATACCCACGTAATACTTGTGCCTGGAATCTTCTGAGAATTTTTTCAATTTTCAGAAAATTATTCCGAATTTGTTATTAGTCACCTTTTCGCCGTCCTGTCAAAATCGGTAACTTTTTATTTATTTATGGCTTTGCAAGGCGCTTTTTTACGATATGAATTCGTGGCCTTCCTTATACCCGCGTTTTGATCATGTAAAGCAGTTTTCGCGAACCACCAGCCCGCATGCTAGTTACATATTTTTATAGTCATTGTTTGAGATATCAAGGTCTCATGACGCAGGTTGTTGATCCCATAAATGTAAGATCCTTGGGGACAGATATCTTGCTTCCAAGTATCGTTTTTGGCATGTTGCTGTTTGTGTACATATACTATCACTATGTTTTCCGAATCTTACGTTCTGTTGAGTTGTACTGACTGAAAATTTGTTTTAGATGTTCACCTATGTTTTTGATTAACTTATTCCCCAGCGAATACTGTCCGCTGCTTCATGAACGACGGCTTTTGGTGGAAAGTTTAAAATTTCTCTGTGAAAGCAATTAATGTGTCAAGAAGAGAGCATTTTAGTTGTGATGCGATTTCCATTGTAAAATACTATCTTAGAAATTTGTTTTTGAAGGGAGCCATCCCGTTGTGTACCGTCAATACACAACATATGCAAAGAACAGATGTATTAGTACAACTAGACTATATCTGGCGAAATGCTTCTGCCGTTAACCGGCCATCCTAAGGCCGGTTAACGGCCGAAACATGTCGCCAGGTATAGCCCAGTTGTACTAATACATCTGGTCTTTGCATATATTGTGTATTGACGGTGCTAATACAATAAATAACTGTTTTATAATCTTATTGTTATTCATGTCCTGCCTTAACAAATAGTTCAAACAATACAACCAACAAATGCATCAGTGTTAAACTGCGCTTTTTAAACACAATTTGTGATAAGTCCGACATGTTTCGATCTGTCTTGATCATCTTCATGGAGTTATTGGACATTATTAAGGTATTTATAATCATAGATGGGTTATTAATTACATTAACATTTGTGCTTAAATTGTTTGCAGGTATTATAAAATTCGTTTGTAGCAGTGTTTAGAACTGGTCCATAAGATGCGGAGGTTGTAGTTTTTTTAATAGATTTTTGACAACGGTCAGTATGACGTGGTTGTCAGGTTTATGTTTTTGTAGCCAACGCGGTAATGTTTTATAATCATAGGAATTTAATACATGCTGTTACTTTGAATAAAATGTGCTGGAGTGAATGTGTACCTACCAGTAGACTGTATTAGTGTTTCTTGGTAGTCGTAACAAGTAGGGATTACACTTCCAAAGAAGTTAAATGACTTTGAAATCCCTGAATGCCAGCTGCCATGCCGTTTAGAATCTTCCAAAATCTTATGTAATCCCGTCTGCTATATCAAAAATTAAAGCTTAAAACATATAACCCTTTTTTTGCGTGTGTGATGTAAAACATAGTTTGTCCCTTTAAGGAAAGGATATAGATTGGAGGGCGCCTGAGAATGGCGTGTTGAGAGAGTAATATGCACCTAAGGGAAAGGAAATACAAGAAGGATGAAAAAAAATTTCATGATTAGGATCATCAGAGTTTTTTATCATCAAATAATATTAGGATAATGACGTCAAGGAGGTTAAGAGGCCGCAGCATATTTGGCGCGCAGTGTATTTATGTGTTTCTGTGATTCTTACAACAAACTGTCATATTTTCCCTACACTTCTCTAACAAACTGGTATTTAAAGTGGACAAATCATGTTCTTGTAAGTGAGAATTGAATTTCTATAACCATATGACACTACCAACGAGAAAGTGCTTACGCTGTTTTCTACATGTTTCTTGAATAAATGAGTGGAACTGAATGCGAATCTCCACTGGTTTTGCTGTACTTTCAGTATTTAGAAAGATACTACGTCCTGTCGCTTTTCATAAAGCTTGCGTTTCTGTGCTCGCTACGCATAGTATCCTACAGATGTCTCTTAATGCAGCCATATTTTCACGCATATGATCAAAGAGTCTAATGCGTTTTGATTTAAACAATTGCTGTCGATATTCTGTCGCAAAATTTCTGCGCTGATGTCGATAACCTTTTTGAAACAATTGCCCTATGCCACATTCCGGATAACTGGGGCCGTTTCATGGACAGCTCAACCAGAAGTCTGCAGGCTGTATTTCGGCACAATGGCAGTCAGTTTTCCACCAGTATAGTTGTTCATTCTGTTCATTTGAAGGAAGCCTATGAAAACACCAAGACTGCTGGAGAAAGTTAACTTCGAATGTTACAGTTGGGGTGTTAATGGGGACTTTAATGATCTAGGTTTACAAGGTGCATACACTAAGTACTTTTGTTTCCTCTGGCTGTAACCAGAATTACGTCAAAATAGAATGGCCAGCCAGAAAACAACGATTCCAGGCGTACAGGAAGTTCTTTTTCCAGCTGAAGAGAACTTGCTGTTACAGTTTCACATAACGTAGAGCTTTGTGAAACATTGTCAAAACTTCGGATCGCACGTCAGATGCATTGCAGCATACTGGTTCCATGTTCTGTCAGATATTTGAAGCAGAAATGAAGAGTGAAATATTTACTGGAACACAGATACGACAAGCGCTACAATATCAAGAACTGGAAGCAAAATGACACCTGCGGAAAAATTCTCGACAGGCTTGTTGGTTGGTGTTGTAGGGCTTGCTAGATGGCAGTGAGAAAGAGACTGAGCAGTACCGCCTCTTGTGTTGTAGAATGTCTTTGGAAGTACACAGGTCACACTGCACCTGGACTTCCTCGGACCAAATTTGGGCGGTATGAGTGAAGAACATAGAGAACATTTTCATCAGGATAGTGAAGCCACGGAGGAGAGATACCATGGACGGTGGGATACGGCAATAACGGATTTTGCTTGGGGCTTAGTTCGACGGGTTGAGCACAGACGTTCCGATAATTCTGAATCAGACCTCGAATCAGGTCTCATGTCTTAGTTCCCGTAGTAGCTGTGGCGCAGCGGGTCTTTTTCTTCATTTGGTAAGATCTTGCAGTGTTTATTTTCCCATATCGGTGGCCGTGCGGTCGAAGGCGCGGCCGCTCGATTGCTGGGATTGCGCGTTCGAATCCTGCTGAGGACATGGATACTCGTCTGTTGTGTTGTTGTGTAGGTAGCGGTCTCTGCGACTAACCGTACACTCGTTCAGAGGAGTCCTACCGGGCGTGTGTGTGTGTGTGTGTGTGTATATGTATATATATATAAAATTGTGTGTGATCCAGAAACCTCAATAATGAGTCGGCTTTAGCCCGAGGTGGACTGTGGCGCCACAAAAAAAAATATTTTTGTTATGACATATTCCACGTTGGTAGTAATGGTCAATACAGATGCTAAGGTCATTATTTTGTACGATTTTTTTTATTCAAGTTACCATTTTCACAAACATACAAAAATGATCGAACATTATCTTTTAAAAATACTCTGAAAAAAGTTCGCAGTAGCATGTTGAGGAAGGGCTTTGGGCTTTCTCCGTTTTAACTTGTTTGGAGACACTATTCAGAAAAATATGCAAGGAACGAAGTTGGTGAGAGAATATGAACTGAAATGCACTCTTAGTTAGTCACCATATACTTAGCAACTATGCGTTAAATACACACTCTATGCATATGTAAACTACTGCCAGTGCCGAAATATAGCATGTATCGTGTAGTGCCAATACAGTGTAACGTCCCCGTGTAAACTGTGCCGGTCCACACGCCATAGGTTGTTGCTAAATGTGAATGAATTATACTGAATGCATAATTGCGGTGGGTAAATATACGTTCTTGTGTAGCCTCAACTTTATTATTAGCTTCCAGATACATATATTATATAAAGGAAGGGCGTAACCAATTGGCTACTTTAGTGGTGAGTAGCCTATTGGCCACGAGAGCCAAATGAAGAATAGAAAAGTTGGAGGGACACATTTTAAATAATATCTGTATATTTTACGTGTGTATCATTTGTGATAGCCAATCTCCGTGACCGTGCGGTCTAAGGCGTGGGTCTACAGCCGCTCGCTTGCTGGGACTGGGTGTTCGGATCATGCCGGGGACATGGGTATCTGTTTCTTGTGAGTGTTGTGTGTTGTCAGATAGAGGTCTGTGCCTCGGGCTGTTCACTCCTCCAGAGAAGTCCTACCGAGTGTGGTGTGTCTGTGATCGTGGAGCCTTGATAATGAGGGGGGCCTTGCACACCAGGGGCTCTTGCACCATGGTAGAAAAATCATTGGCGATAATACATTGTCGTTAATAGTGCCAATACTGGGAGAGTGGGGGTGGGGGGGAGCGAAATTTATTTCAATTTGATCGTGAAATTTCAATTAGACCTGCTAAGTTTGAAAGTCCTAGGCTGTGAATGAAAAAATGACGGGAATGAAAGAGACAGAGACTCCAGGGACGGAAACGCATCAAGATTCATGCTGTGTTGTCTTGTACTTACATTTAGCCAGAACTTTACTTTCCGGTTCCTAAACCTGTAAGCGAAGAAGCCAAGCAGCGCGATGGTGTTTCTGTGTGTAATGGAACTTCGGTTTGTTTTTTGGTATAAAAGTGCGTTGTATTTTCGACAATACAACGCATAACTGAGTAATATTTTTCTATGAATGCGGCCAAAATATTTATTCGTCGAGTTACGTTATCTTTTTATTTCACATTTCTTAAATTAGGTCACTGACCGCATTGCAACTATGGAAGGACGACAATTTGCCAATGACTGCGCTCCGCAGTTTAAATATGCACTGTAATAATTTTTATTCCTCGAAATTAGGAAGAAAAGAGAGTTTCTTTGCCGTTGTGAGTAATATTTAAGCGAAATATGAGATCAGAACTTTGAAGCCTAAAAGTAATGTGAATAATTTTAAAAGGAATTTGGGTCGTACGACACGGAAAATACCCGTAGAAAACAAATCGCTTAAGGCTGCTTTGGGAATTAGTCGCAGGTTATTTTGAGAATTATATGAAATTTATAAATACACTCTGCTGGCAAAATTTAGGCCGGAATAGCCCAGTGGGTATAGCTACTCGCTTCCGGCTGGACGGTTCGGGGATCGAATCCCAGAGGGGGCGAGATTTTCCGCACCCTTCCAGACCGACCCTGGGGCCAACCCACCCTCCTATACAATGGAAAACGGGTGCGTTCCCGGGGGTAAAGCGGCCAGGCGTGGCGTTGACGACCCACCCCCATCTAGCGCTGAAGTTAAAGAAAGAGTAGTGCTATATGTCTACTCCCCCTCAGGGCCTTCGTGGCTTGTTCTAGGATGAACTTAATCTTTACTTTGACCTATACCTTTACCTCTGCGGGAAAAATGCGGAGTTCTTAATGTTCAAGCAGGTAGTGTGTCTATGATTTGAAACAATATGTGAGTGTTTTTCCTTGTTCTGTTGTTACCTTCGTCCATCAGTGTACAAGTGTAAGAGTATAAGAGCATAACCACATACTATAAACAAGGATCGTAAGGACGAAAACTTTGGGACTGACTGATCAAAGTTAAGAAAACTGGAGACCTCTGCTGCAATTCTTCCGGGTACACAATAGAATTCCTGAACGCAGCTGAAACAGTTGACTGGGTTTCCTGACAGCAGTATGTAGTGGTAATTTTACACGTTGTGTTAAAGGTAGATTGAGAAGAAGTCCTGGAATGAGTATTGCCGGGAGCAAACTGTACGTGTTTGGAGGTAGACCTATACAAATGCCAAACGCATGAGTCAGTCAGCATGCAAGTTCTGAGAATAACTTCTAATTTATATTTCACCTATGTTTTTAGGTAGTAATGGAAATTAATAACAGGGGACTTGAAGAAGGCAGAGGCCTTTTTTGGTCTCGCTGATTTTCTTCCTGCCTGCTGTACCTTTTTCCTGAGGCAAGAAGGGTCCTTAAATTGTCTCAGCAGTCATAATTATGCCGCATGCAATTTCGGGCGAACCAGAGAAGTAGATCAAGCCTTCTTACAGAAGTCAGCATTCCATCGAGACCGGTCTTGGGTTTTCTGTATTGTGCTTTATGTTCTGTAAAGGCTTCTTGTGTGTAGTTGTATAATTCATTCCCGCCACTCCTATATAAAGTTCTTACGTAGGTTACATTGCAGTTAGTGTGTTCCACTGTGCTAATATTTGTCTGCTTTGGTTTTACTCTAAAATTGTTTAATAATAATAATAATAATTATTATTATTATTATTATTAACTGCAATTAGGTTGTCATCCGGTGGCAGTGGTTATTTTACATGTATACAAAATATTAAATTGTAAAAAATTTTGTACTGTATGTATATTGATTGAGCCGGTCCCAGTAGCCGCGCGTTCTAAGGCGTAGGTCTGCGGCCGCTCGCCTGCTGAGATCGTGGGTTCCAATCCCGCCGGGGG
>Ga0123354_10020207_pt1 | contig 10469 bp, 3 predicted proteins | sample TergutLab28metaG_2_FD_97872 | JGI IMG/M metagenome (GOLD analysis project Ga0123354, IMG submission 97872) | Labiotermes labralis P4 segment gut microbial communities from Petit-Saut dam, French Guiana - Lab288 P4 | ecosystem: Host-associated > Arthropoda: Insects > Digestive system > Gut ...
GGACGCTTGTGAGTGCGGTAATGAACCTTGGGGTTCCGTGAAATGCGGGGAATTTCTTGACTAGCTGCAAACCAGTTAGCTTCTCAAGAAGGACTCTGCACCATGGAGTAAGTAAGTAAGTATCTCATAAAAGGCACGATTTTCAAGAAAAAGTTACTGAACATAAAATGTGTATTTTTTCTGCACACCTTAGTCTGAAATATTTCTCATTCTACGAAGAATTTAGCGAGGTTTTATGCACAGGTTTTCACGTCAAATACCCGTTTTAATCTCGTCAGATTTTAATTCAAATCAAATTTTCTTGATAGATTTTCGAAATTCCCTTCACTTATCCAGGTTGTGACTTCACTCACAAAGCCAGCGTTTTATGCGTTGGGAAATGACAATTATCATTGGTTGATGCAAATAGGCCTCAATCCTGAAACGCGGTTTGGACTAAACCAACAGAGGCGAATTTCTGTCAAAGATGGCTGTTGTCAAGGTGTGCCGTCATGTACGCTGGTAGAGCTTTACCGAAGTTACGGAGAAGACGGTTGCCTCCATCTTCATGGTATAACTACTGATATGCGTCGCTTAACGACGGGGATACGTTCTCAGAAATGCGTCGTTAGGCGATTTCGTCGTTGTGCGAACGCGTACTTACACAAACCTAGATAGTACAGTATAGCCTACTACACACATAGGCTATATGGTATAGCCCATTGCTCGTAGGCTGCAAACCTGTACAGCATGTTACTGTACTGACTAATGTAGGCTATTTTAACACAATGGTATTATAATATTAAAAAAGTTGAAGTGTTCCCGTTACAGGCCTGTTGTGGCACAGAGGTTGGGTAGAGATATAGCTCTACTCTTCCATGATCGCGGCACTAGAAGGGGGTGAGTGGTCAGCAGAACGCCCCGGCCGCACTTTACCCCCGGGAAAGACCCGGTACCCATTTTACAGGAGGCTGGGTGGGCCCCAGGGCCGGTCTGGAATGGCGGAAAATCTCGTCCCCACCGGGATTCGATCCCGGGGCCGTCCAGCCCGTAGTCAGTCGCTATACCAACTGAGCTACCCGGCCCACATATTATAATATTATGGAACCACCGTCGTATATGCGGTCCGTCGTTGACCGAAACGTCGTTATGCGGCGCATACCAGTAATTGTGTTGTATACAGAAAGGTTATTATTATGCGAAATGAGTAAAGCTTGTAAATATACAAATGCTTGCGGGTGCACGTCTTCAAATCAAATATTTATTAGCTCAGTCGGGCGTACAGAGCGCTGCATCGACTGACAGCAGGTTACCCGTATGACTGACACAGCTCACCGGGCGTCGAAAATAAAACATGCCTCTAAGGAAACTAAATACCCGCGTCTACGTTCAGACATTTCGAGTAAAAATACCTCATTGTGAATGTTGTATGTGTGTATACAAAATCACAGATACACATTTCCACATGACTTGCAATATGAACAGACGAACTGTTTTCTACAGTCCGCTCCGTCTCCAATATTATTCACTCCATCGATCTAGCCTGTCTTGGTATTAAAAAAGATTCCTTTCCATAAACTCTGACCTTTTCCCTTACGTGGTAGCCAAGGAGATATTGTTCAGGGGGGTACAAATATTCAAATCATGTGGCAACGCTTTGAAATACAGAATATGTCTCTAGCCCTGTCGTTTTATTGTTACATTCTTTGGCTGACTGAGCTAACCAAAATTTAAACAAACTCACAATCTCTGGAACTTCACATCCCACTGAAATGTAACCGACTGCAAGTTTACCGAGTCTCTAACTGCTTATTTTGTTCCAGTGGGTTGAAATTTTTCTGTCCAGCCCTTTTACTCTAAACATATGCCTACAGTTCCTTTCGTATTTATTCCCTTGTTACATCTGGCACTTCTCAGTAACTGTTATTTCAGCTACAGTAGACTCTCGATTATCCGGTTTGCGCATTAGCCTATCCGCATATTATCGTAAAGTTCCTAGTGACTAAAGACGACAGGTAGGAAGTAACGGGACTTAGATTCGAATGTTCGCAACAAAATCCTAACTACAAACAAAAATCATGGACTATCTAAGTAAAGAGTAAGCCTATAGACGTAAGCTACGTACCTATCATATACATAAAAAACAAATAATTTTATTGTGAAATAACTTTAAATGCCAACTTGATGCAACAAGGTAATTTTATTGATGTATTCTTAGCTCGACATGTTTCGGGTACATACGCCCATCATCAGGAGCATTAGATGTTGAGCTGCAGCATACGGTTTTCTGCACCGAGTTTTTGGATGGGTGGTTGTCTTGAGAGCCGCTGCATAGGTCGTGTGTACGGTGCGGATGGTGCCGTGCACGGCACCATCCGCACCGTACCGCATTCCAAGCTATTTCATGAGGAAGATGCACGGTCAAACAACCCTCATATAATTTTATTTTTTGTTTGTGGCTCAATAAAATATACGCTGTTGATTATCTATGTTTGTCAATTATCCGTGCACCCACTCTTCATCATTATCCCGGATAATCGAAAGTACATTGATTTAACACGAGTTTTCGCTCTTATCAGGAACATTTCCACACACAGTTGTGAGAAGCGCCATCAGTTTATGCTAATATTTGTCTCTTACCTTATGCTTAGTTTGAATACTCCCTTCAACACCCCACACATGCCTTGCTCCACGGGCCTATCAACTTCATCGATCACACAGATTATTCTCAATATTTTACAACATGCGTTCCACCTTCCATTTTGGCAAAAACACAAAATCCTGCCATATTAATAAGTTTTTCCTTTTCCAGTGCATATATTTTCTGCAACTATGTACATTTTTAAGATGTCTTGTGTGTATTGTTGTTAGTTGTCTTGTGCGTATTGTTGTAGTTGTCTTGTGTGTACTGTTGTCATCTTATGTGTATTTGTTGTACTATGTGTGTGTATTGCTGTTTTTACTTAAGATGCCGGACTGCTGGCTAGAAGTCAGTAATCGGAAGGTCCTGCGACCGGCCACGTCGACACAGGTTTTTCTTTGTTTCCCTGTGTCTATAAGCAAATGTTGAGATGGTTCCCAAGATTCCAAAATGCCACTACGTGCTTCTCATGAAGCCCTCCCGACTTAAATTTATCAGTAACCAATTTCATATTTTGTATACAAGTAAAATAGCCACTGCCACCGGGTGACAACCCAATTGCAGTTAATAATAATAATAATAATTATTATTATTATTATTATTATTATTCGTGTTTTAGTATTACAACAATCGTTAACATAAGTTATTGTCTGAGAGATCACGTGCACCCCAGCAGACCTTCACGTGACACACACGGGTTCACATTACACTCGCATTCATAGGCAATATCACATCTCAATTGGTTACAGCGATAAATCTTTCCTACACCGAACTTCTTACTCACAGGATTATTTTAACACCAAAATAATAAATCCTCCCTTGCCCTTTGTTTGACTAAAACCGATTAGTCGTTTACGGAGATAACAAGTATGCGTACCGTGTTGCAAAGGAGCTGGCGGCTCCACTTTCTCAGCATGAAGGAGACGCTGCGCCACTCTCAGAGGAACTGAAGTGTAAATTATGCAACCCGTCTCCTCATAGAAAAGGCGAAGCAGCAGGGCGAGGGATGAGATCAAACACTTTCGGCAAACAGCGACTCCAATATTCCTTTACGGCATGCTCGTAATAGGCTGCCTGTTTGGCGGAATGTCACTGTATGATACAGGCCTTATCTCGAAGGTACTAATACCCAATATGCCTACACAGTTTACTTAAAATCCGATCATGACTGATAAATTTGAATGGAAAAACTGGGTGGCTCCAAAACCACAGACGAATGCATTTTAAAGGTAACTGACGACTGCTGCAAGTCCTCCCTTATTATATGGCAAAGGGATCCGATTGCTTTGAAATACGTATGGGTGCACACCTCCGCTTGTTCAGTTTCCTAAATGACATCTATGCAAAAACAGCGAAGTCTTTGGAAAACAGATAACGGATGCGATGAAAATAAGGACAGGTTTGTTCGTCCATCGGAAACAAGGTATCGAGGTTTCTTACAAGACAAGACCCTCAGAACTTCAGACAAAATTAAATATGGAATACGGCCATACAGAGCCAACCCACAATACTGTACATTCCAATTTCGCTCCTCACTGATATTTCTTCCCTGTAAAACAATGGAATTTACGAAAAAAAATCCTCATGAATTGTAGGAAAGGAAGCCACTGACATAACTTTTTAAAACATCTAATTAGGGCTTCTCATAGAGTATCCTCTGAACCAAACAGGAATGCAACAAGGCTGGTTACATAAACGGCAGTTACATTCCATTCTAATGATGGCAATCAACTGGTGTTGAAACTGGCGCGATGATGATGGGCTCATACGAGAATGAGGCCAGCCACAAATTAGAAAGTACGTTTTACTACTCCATGGGTCAGTCATGTAAAATGACACTTCATTTGTACTGTACAAGCAGTGTCAATGCTACGACTGAGTTTTTAGGGGCGTTCGCAAAATTTGGTGTTCGTCCGTCGGTCAAGCCGGCCGGCCGTCCGCCTGAACAACCGGGCTCCCACACACTGGATTTTCATGAAATTTTATATTTGAGAATTTTTTGGAAAATCTGTCGAGGAAATTCAAATTTGTTTAAAATGTCATGTGAATAACGAGCATTGTACATTACTCTTAAAGGAAGAAACTTTTCAGACACGCGTTGCAGACAGAATCGGAACAAACATTTTGTGTTCAATGTCCAGCGAACAGGAGTCTGGGTGGACCCTATAAGAGCCAGTCTGGACGCTCCTGACAGGTAATAAAGAAACACATTTCCAAAACTGTTTTTCTTGACATTCCGCCTGAGGCTATAGAACAGTGAAGCAAACAAGAGTGCAAGCATTTGCCACACCAACTGAAGCAGAACTGCGCTGGGGATAAAAAAAAAAAAGAAGTTAAGCACTCACAAAACTCAGTTTGCTGCAAATATTCTATAATTATCCAAATTATATAACCAACAAATTGCATAAACAAAACATATAGAATGAAATAATATATTGTTCTACATCTTCTTAGTAATTATCCAACATAATGCACAAAATATTGTTTTATAATAAGTTTATTATAAGCCCCTACATGTTTCGCGCACTATGTGCTCATCATCAGGAGGTCAAAATTGTATTAAACGGCATCTGGTATTGTCACATCTGTAGGTGGCCGTCCGGTGCACAGATTGAGAGAGGACCTGTGCACGGGATGGCCACCTACAGGTGTGATGATACCAGATGGTGTTTAATACAATTTTGACCTCCTGATGATGAGCACATAGTGCGCGAAACATGTAGAGGCATATAATAAACTTATTATAAAACAATATTTTGTGCATTCAGTTGGTTAATTACTGAGATGCACGGTCAGCAAAACATAAAAAAACTGTCCTACATGTTTCGGTACCCGACCGCCATCTTCAGGGAGCTAAACCAGTACCTAAAACCTGATACAATATAATAAATTTGTAGTGATAAAATACAATGTATTATATTAAAATGCAGAATACAACAGGATGTTGCAAGTATAGCTAAAATCACACTATAATACACTGCATTTTATCACTACAGATGTATTATACTCCGTCAGTTTTAAATACTGGTGTGGTTTCCCTGATGATGGCAGTCGGCCGCCGGAACATGTAGGAGAGGGTATTACTGTATATGTGTTTTTATGTAAAAATTGTTGATTCTATAATATGAATGATATGACAATGCACCGAATGAATAACGTCAAAACAGTTCACACTTACTTAAAAGGTTCCCAACTTTCAAATTAGTTCACGTATGTTTAATTGTATACAGTCTCATTTGTTTTGTCCCTGTACGAAAGGACAACAAATGTTATAGGGCAAGAGAAGCAACACCCGACACCGTGTAAACGCTGGAATTCATCTGAAGAGTGGAGAGCTCAAGTACACAAATTCACTGCTCTGTAACTTCCTGCGAAGAAACTAATTTACTTGCACGTGATGATTTATACAGGTAAAAAGGTAAAGGTAAATCAGTCCCGTTACAGGCCTGGACAGGCCCAGAGGGTTCCAGAAAGTTAAGGCTCCCAGATTTCGTGACAACGGCACAGGATGGTGGTAGGTTGTCAGCCTTAGGCACCGGCCGCCTTTACCCCCAGGAAATACTCCTGGTACTCATTTCTGTTAAGAGGCTGAGTCCACCCCAGGGCCATAGTGCGATCGGAAGGATTTTATGTCAATGAAAAATCCACTGACACTAGCTGGGATTGAACCAGCGACCTTCCGATTTGTAGCACAGCACCTTAACCCTGATTTGTACATGTAATTTTTTTAAAAGTCACTCGTCTTAACTCTTTGAAGTTAATAAACTCTACCTAAAAAAGTGTCAATACATATCTTAATGAAGCCGAACAACTTAATCGGTGACTGACCAATCTGCGGGTTGGACAACGGACGCATCGCGGATCCATTCACGACAGCCGCAAGAGACGTATATCTTCTCCACACTACTCATTCAGACTGGTTCAATGGGTCTCACACCTAGGACCTACGCAATGGACACTAGGGGCGCCTCATTCGGAGCGTGATGCTAAACACCGATCCCCATCTAGTGACAAGTTATAGATCCAATACCTATACATCTTCAGGGCATGGCAAGGGACAGATATAAGCCCACTAGTCTTTTTTTCGTATTCAAAGTTGTCAAATGAAACTATATTCTTTGGGTTGGTACTCAGGAAACATTCTTTGAATACAGGAATTTTATTGTTCTTCTTGTAAGTTCTGAAAACCCCGTTTCATATTCCATTTTTCCTGTACCAATATTAACTATTTCAAGTTCTTTTTATATGTCAAAACTGTACTTAATTCACGTAGCCGGAATCAAGCAACCGATCCCACATAACGCATCTCTGCTGTATCTACTCCTCTTACCAACCCCCACCCCCACCCCCGCCCCCCGGCCTTCAGCAAGTTAGCTTGCATTCCATAACGAAGTTAGTATTGCTGTTGACTTTACACACGTAATTTCAGCAGATTTTCCCCCACTACACTCGAAAGGACAGACTGTATGCCATTCAGTGTAAAACATTTGAGGTCAAAATCAGCCCTCCCATTGCAGCATGTACAGTATTACACAAATAATTACATTTTACTTGAAGTCAAACCTCTGCCCCTTGTCCTGTTCGAATATATCAGATATCAGACATCAAAACACTAGCGCACATAAAATCAGCACTGACGCGGGACGTGACACGTCGCACGCTACGTCATACGACCGCAAGTTCGTATTAGCGGATTCCTTCCTTTTGTTCCTGGAAGCGCTTACCTGTCCTTTCGTCGTTTGTAAAAGAGGGCGTAGGATGAAATTGGGCAAAACTACAAGACGACAAACGCGCAAACACCTGGTCCTAAAACCGCAACTATATGGACCACAATAAAGACAAGAGCAGGCAGCAAAAACTACGGTGGATCTGACAGACGTACAGTATGGGAACGTCAACTGGGTTGGTCTGGTTGGGGACAAGATCCAGAACCGGGGTCTTGTGAACACAGTGCCAAACCTTCGGGATTCAAACCAAGGACGTGAATTATAGCTACTACGGGCATCTAGAAAAAACCAAACTCCATGCAGTTCTTAACAAGATAATAAAATCACAACGTTATCCGTTTCCGTCTTCCCAAATTTATCAGAAAAATAAAATGTTACACCTTACGTTCTGTCTTTAAAGATTTTCAATCTGCGGCCTTCGCCTGACAAGACTCAACACAAACAACGATGTCTCAGGGGGTGAAGGAAGGTACTGTATCAGAAATACCAAACATCCAGGCAAGCTCGCAAAGTGATAAAACTATTGCTTTTACCAGTCCTACTCTAACAGATGGTGTGAATACGCTTACACACTTTCATAAGAGAAACAGAGCAGTATGTAATCGTTGAGCTTCTTTAGAAAACCTCACTGTTTTATAAAAAATGCGCAACGGAATATGAACGACTGTGCGGTTGCAAGGTCACGAAATACGGTTCCATCATCCAAGCGCGAAGATCAAGAAACTCAATGCGATGGCAAACCTTCCTGCTCACTTTGGACATAATTAACCTAACACATCCCTCGTTTGATGTAAAAGGGCTTTCTATGAGGAAAAACTGCACAAAGAAGAGGGCTTTGAAAATGAAGGCTGCTGGCTCCGGAAAGGCTTTGATGTATAAATAAATAAAATCGTGGGAGGTGGTTAAAGAGCAAAACCACTTCAGCGAAATCTGGTGTGTTCATACAATATTTCGTACATCACGCACTATGTGCAAATGTGTGTGTGTGTGTGTGTGTCTGCAACTCCATGTTTAAACAAACAACGCACGATATGTACCAAGATGCTCTAATTTATTGTACATTTAATCAGTTACTGCTCAGCCAAAGAGCACGCCGTCATGTATGGCCTAAAAACAAGTATTTCTTCTGCTTCCTGGATGTACATACTTTCTCTGTCAAATTCAACAACGCACAGCGCTCAAATTTAAAGGGGAGAAACACTCAAACTAGGGTACTAACGTTTGCTTCTGCAATTTAAGAAAAACCGGAAATGAACATCTGAAAGGAAATGCGATGCTGACGAAACTTAATGGACTCTCGACTTTGCCATTAAATTTTTTATTCCCGGGGTCTGTAATTCCCAGCGTAGGACGCAGTCGATATGCAAGTTAAGAAAACAGACGGGAACAATCTTTGAAAATATTCAACCTGGAACGAGGCGTCAGAGATTCCCATAAAGTTCTGTCATAGTCGAAAACTTTCAAAATGCCATCCTGAGATAAGAATCAGGACTGCATTATACAATTCTCCGGAGCTTCGTCATGTATTGTAAGTCAGCTGTTTCCATTCTGCGTTCATTCAGCATCGCTTGTAAATAAACGGAAAGATACCAGCATAAATTCAGCTTGAATTCTAAGGAAAGCTTCTTAAAGTAACTTTCTTTCTTAGTCTCGACTGTTTCTACCTCTTCCTTTGTACGTGAAGAGTGTTATTGTTGCGCTTGATCACACTCAATGACAGACCCTCGGCAGGAATCCTCCGAACGAGGGACTGGCCGTCGCAGAGACCTCTGTCAACACACTCGCAAGAGGCAAACATCCAAGCACCACCCCCCCCCCCGGCGGGAATCGAACCCGCAATTCCAGCAAGCGGGGGGTTGCAGACCCAGGCCTTAGGCTGCGCGGCCATTGGGATCGACTTACAGTAACTTCTGTACATAAATTCGCACTGTCCAAACTTTCTTATGTAGCCAAAGAAACCAAATTAACGTCCTTCAAAAACACCGCCCATTTTATTAACGCCTTACGTGTATATTGTTATATAATGAAGACAACATATTTCGGCTTTCAAAATCCATTTTCAAGACAATACCGAACGCCAGTGCCAATAAAATATTAATGTTTTAATAGCAGCTTTCCATCACTGTCAGGGCGCACCAGAGTAGATTGTCTACCTCCCCGAAAACAAAGATCAATTCTCCTAAGGGCTGTGTGTTTCTTTGGCCAAAGACTGTAGACAGTGTCCCAGATATCATTCGTCTTTGACGTCACTCACCAGGTGAAGAGACTCACTACCCTTACGGTAGTTTAATGTGAATTGCTGCGTTCACAAACCCTTGTCAGTCAAGCATAATCTGAGTCGTTTGAATCCGCGCAGCCCATACATATTTCTAAAACAACTGTCTTACATTCCGTAAACATATGTTATTTCCCCTGTTAGTGTAATATGCCGGACCACCACATTCTTCTAACAACATTATATGAAGAGCTTAGACGCTAGAACATCTGCTACTCACACAAGTCTTAATTTGTAACGACAACCGCGCCAAAATCATCTTATGCGGCAATATGATCATTTACATAATTGCTACAGTTATTAGTATCTACAAAAGCGCTACCGATTTCTTAGAATTTCAGTAATTCTCATTGCCGCGTTACCGTATAGGCACCCCAGCTACTTTCTTTCGCCACATTAAGCTCCTGTATTTTGTCTCTTCCACTGAATCGTTACCTCTCCTAGGCATTAGAGCTTTTACAGTAATTGCGGCTGCCGACTTTCGCATACATTACACAAAGAAACTGTTTCTTTTATGTTTGTAGTAAGCAGAGGGATAATAATTTGGAGGAGAAAATAAATTAGGTCGGCTTCTACCAGAATAACATAAAAAAATAATGTTCTGAAGTGTAAAAAGGAAAAAGACAGCTTTCCTTCATCGACTGAAAAATATTTAGCTCAAGAATGTACAAATCTTGGAGGCCAGGCCGCCCTGGTAACTAAATTTTGTAGGGTGACGCCTAGCGACTGTGGGTTCCTCCCCCCCCCCCCCCCCCCCCCCACCCCCCCCCCCTCTCCCCCCCCCCCCCCCCCCCCCCCCCCCCCCCTCTCCCCCCCCCCCTCCGCGCCCCCTTCTCCCCCCACACCA
>Ga0123354_10020211_pt1 | contig 10468 bp, 6 predicted proteins | sample TergutLab28metaG_2_FD_97872 | JGI IMG/M metagenome (GOLD analysis project Ga0123354, IMG submission 97872) | Labiotermes labralis P4 segment gut microbial communities from Petit-Saut dam, French Guiana - Lab288 P4 | ecosystem: Host-associated > Arthropoda: Insects > Digestive system > Gut ...
GGCACAACTGCATGCTCTTGTATATGTCCTGCGTGAAGTAGTTCCTTGGTCCAATCACTACTGGCACAACTGCATGCTCTTGTATATGTCTTGCGTGAAGTAGTTTGTTGGTCCAGTCACTACAGGCGCGTCTGTCGGCACGCACTGCGGCCGCCGTCCCCTCCAGTTCGCACAACGCCCACACACAAACTTTTGTGCGATTCTTGCCCATAAACTAAAAGATTTTATTCTTCCTCTCCTGTTATGAACCTAACTTGCTTTTCAAGAGAAATTTCCCCCACCTTTCTGTTGTTGACACGCGTTTACTTGCCATTGTCATTTGTGTACTTAACGTTTATGGCTGCTGCTTTGGTGCAAACGACGCCTGCGGTGCAGAGATAACACCTATAGTCTGTACCGGCGTTTCTGAAAACAAGCGCCCCCCCCCCCCCATGCACACATGACTTAAGCCAGGAAAATAGTAGAAGTACCGGATTGAAATCCTCATCCAATTGTCACCTTGGGAGAGGGGTTGGAAGGGAAATTGTTTCAACTGCGTGTGCTCAATACAGAACAACTCAACAAATGATGCTCACGAAACAAAGGCGAAATAGCGAAACGACATTCAGGAATACGGTTTAAATTGAAACTATAATTTCAAACGAACTATGGAACTTCAGTGCAAATAGCCAGATTGACAACGTTTTCCGCTTAAGGATAAAGTACAGACTTGGCGTTAAAAATGTGTTACAGTCCTGAGAGGGCTTTTGATCCGTATATTGAGGGTTGATATTTATTATGGTTATGTAAATTTTAAATAACTTATGTAGACAAGGTATTTTTGTTTATAAATATGATATTAAACAATCACATTATATTTTAAAAAGTGATGTGATTCAAATAACAGTACAGACCGCGATAAGTGGGTCCCTGTCACCACGGCATGGCGCGTCCTGAGGTTGCGGATGAAGGAACGGCCTCCAATATGGAGGGTAGCTGTGAATATATTGAATAAGCAGTCGCAGACAGCCGACGAGAGGTGGTCATCCAGCCTGGTGGTTGGGTGAGGTGCTAACAACTCCTTACCATCTAAACGTGTCATGTTAGGTGTCACTCCTAAGGCTTCGGACCTGCACTATTAATCCGTTCATGTTTTTGACGTGGGATGTGAGGGCATGCTCCCTTCGTTTTATACTACGTGTAATTTCCTGTCGTCTTCTGTCTTCTCGTTAGTATTTCAAGTGATAATTAAAGGTTCTGAAGGATTATAGATTTTGATTCGAGGAAATGGCGTGGTGGTGGTGGTGGTGGTGGTGGGGGGGGGGGTTGTTCAGATTTTAATGAGCTGCGTTTAATTCTTGGTTGACTGTAATTTCTTAGGCTGGCTCAATTGAATATGTAGGCGCATTCAAAAAATTTCAAACAGCGACTGTTATTTTCATAGTGTCTGTTTCTCTGTCTGTGTGTCTGTTTGTCCGTTCGCCCGCATGGAACAACTTGGCTCCTACTGGATGGTTTTTCATAAAATTTGATATGTGAGTATTTTTTTTTTTCGAAAATCTGCCGAGAAAATTCAAGCCTCATTAAAATCTGACAAGAATAACCGGTACTTTACGTGAAAACCGATATAATATTTATGAAAATATCTCGCTGAATTTGTTTTTTAGAATGACACAAAAGTTGTAGAGAAAATCAAAACACATATTTTATGCTCATGACCTTGTTTCAGGAAGTCGTGCCGTTTATGAGATAATGTAGAAGAAGAAAAAAAGTGATAGCCCTAGGCAGGCCACAGGTTACGGCGCATGCGATTTGCGTGCTGGCTACAGACACACACTCGGAATATGTAATACATATTGCTTTCCCACGGCAACTATGGTTTCGCGAACGCGCCTCGATGTAACGCTGATACAAACATTGCCTTCTTGTTTTGATAATTTGTGGGTGTTTTTCCTCAGGCCGTATTAAATACGTGAATAACGTGCATAGAGTATTCTTTTTGAAAATAAAAGCGCACATATCAGTGATCAGTAAATCAGGATGTAGCGATATTCAAGACTCTGAGAAAAGTTGGAGTTTTGTCTTCCCTTATATCAACTTAGTGAAGATGTGAATATTTGAAATACTGTGTTCGAAAAAGGGACTGCAGTAGCACAGTGGTTAAGGTGCTGTGCTACAAATCGAAAGGTCGCTGGGTCGATTCCAGATGATGTCACTGGAATTTTTCATCGACATAATCCTTCCGATCGCACTATGGCCCTGGGGTCGACTCAGCCTCTAACAGAAATGAGTACCAGGAGTATTTCCTGGGTGTAAAAGCGGCTGGTGTGTAAGGCTGACAACCTTACCACTATACTGGGCTATTGTCACGCAATCTGGGAACCTTAACTTCCTGGAACCCTCTGGGAACCTCGAGCCTGTAATGGGACTGATTTACCTATTTTTGTTTTACTATGGTCCTAAACTTGTGGTTGTTGAGAGCTGTCACAACTCGTTAAGAATCAAGACTGATTCTTGTGCTGCACAGGGATGCCGTGTTCTCCTGCTGCTGGACCAGGTCGTGAAGTACGTGTCGACCAAGGCGAGTGGTTATTAGACGCGAAATGGAGCTGTGTATTCAACAGAAATCGTTGCTAAGCGACCGCTCTATTCTGTTTATTGTACAGCTGCGCTCAAGGGGCGGTCGCAGGGGCACGGGAACGGAAGGAAATTTTCGACGAATCAAAAAAAAGTACGTGGACATAGGCTTATGTGATGTTTGGGATATGAGGTACAGTAAATATCTACCAGAATGTACGGCGTCATCGTGAGTGCCCCCCAATCTAAATACTGTAAGCTATATTGCTGATTTATAAAACCAACATGTGCACTTCTAATATACATAACAATATAGTTTTCATTTACTATCACTTGTTTCGACGGGACCCTGCCATCTTCAGGGAATCTCTACACTAATTTTTAAAACTCACTACAATATAATACTTTAAAGTGAGGGGCCCATTCAAAGGGGGGGGGGCATTTATATGCATATACATATGTTGGATTATTAAAGGGGCACGAAATTTATTGCGTTAAGGGGGGAGGTTTAGTTATAGTTTAAGTTTCCTATTTAGTGGGTACCGGTTTTATATCCAGGGCGGTAAAGCGGCCGGGGCGTGATATTAACCCCTCACATCCATCTAGCGCCGTGCTTAAGAATGAATGGCGCTGTACCTCCGCTCCCACTGTATCCCTTCACGGTATGGAAAGGGACAACTTTACCTTTACCTTTAACTTTTATAGTCTATATTTTTATACGATTTTTGCGATCTTAGCATGAAATATGTAAAGGGAACAACAGAATGTCAACGTCTGTGGTTCGAATGTTGAATCGTCAGTTTAATCATTTAAGGACGAGTCGCAATCCTTTTTATTTAAAGACCCAGTTTGTACCGTGCCATGTCGGTTATGGAAGCCAATCAGGAATGTTGTACAGGAAAATAATTGTTGTTTTTTTTCCTGAGATCCTTACAAAACGTGTAAGTACACTGTGGGCAATTCTTATAATAAAACCAACTAGATGCTCTAATTTCTCAAATTTATTTTTGGAATAAAACTCTACATGTTTCGGACAGTTCCTCTGTCCATCATAAGGAGTTTTTCACTATACACACAGCAATGGTATATGCCATAAAGTTTTGCTGTGTGTACAGTGAAAAACTCCTTTTGATGGACAGAGGAACTGCCCGAAACAAGTACAGTTTTATTCCAAAAATAAATTTGAGAAATTAGAGCATCTAGTTGGTTTTATTATAAGAATGTATCACGATACACGGTCACCTGAACGTCAAGCACTGTGAGCAGAATGCAGTATATTGAACGTTAAAACTGGCGATACATACAATAACCGCCAGGCTTTAAAAGGTTAACCACCTACACACGCTGCACGATATCAGACGGCCTCCTTTTGTAGCGTTCCTACAGTGCAGGATCTTAACCAGTCATGCTCACAAAGTTCGCTGCTACCCAGCAGTGCCTGCCATGTGGCAAGCCATGTCCTGATGTTGTCACTTTACTGGCGTTGCCCTACACTGATTTGCTTCCTTACATGTCGCTTCACGAACGTCTCCGGTGTGCCAATTTGGAACCTTTAATTCGTACAAAGTGCAGCAAAACTAACAATGCAGATACGCGTCGCTTCACTACGGTGATACGTACTGATAAATATGTCGTTAGGCGATTTCGTCGTTGTGCGAACGTGTACTTACACAAACCTAGATAGTATAGCGTACTACACACCTAGGCTATATGGTATAGCCTATTGCTCCTAGGCTACAGTCCTGTATAGCATATTATTGTACTGAATACTGTAGGCAATTGTAACATAGTGGTAAATATTATAATATTATATTAAAAGGCAAAGTTAAAGTTATCATGTTACAAGCCCGGTGTGACCCACAGGGTGGGTAGAGGTATAGCTGTACTCTTCCATGACCGCGGCACTAGAAGGGGGTGAGTAGTCAGCAACACGACCCGGCCGCACTTTACCCCGGGGAAAAACCCATACCCATATTGCAGGAGGCTGGGTGGGCCCCAGGGCCGGTCTGGACGGGCGGAAAATCTCGTCCCCACTGGGATTCGATCCCGGAACGTCCAGCCCGTAATCAGTCACTATACCGACTGAGCTACCTGCGCACGTAATATTATATTATAATATTATAGTTTTATGGGACCACCGTTGTATAAGCGGTCCGTCGTTGACCGAAACTTCGTTTTGCGGCGCATAGCTCTATATGTACCGGGTTCCGCAGAAGTGCCTTGACGCTCAAAGCATCACGTTAAACATCGAATGTCAAGTTCCTTTTGCACCACTCTGTATAATGTATACATAACTCCCAGTCCTAGTGCTTGAATTAAACTTATTTTGGTCTTACAGTATACCGGGTTGCTGATAAGTCCTTAGCCCGACCCTGGAAGGAAACAAGCTACAGCGACCAAGACTTAACAACACTATACCAATACTTACGGCCTACAAACAACAGCAATATATTCCTGTTGATTGTACGCCATAAGTTTTGGTATAGTATTGTAAGTCTTGGTCGCTGTAGCTTGTTCCCTTCCAGGGTCGGGCTAAGGACTTATCAGCACCCCTGTATTTTATACATGAATTCAGTTGGAATAACAAGTGGCCACTTTGAAGTTCCCTTATGTGCACGTTATATAATTTCACTGCCGCACTGTCGCCTTGGTGCTGTTGACAGTGACACTGCTCTAATGCTTGTAATACCACGTGCTTTTATGGCGTCACTCATTACACAAATTGCTAGGCGACATCTGTCAAACTATGGCTTTAATGTAGCTGAACCCTATTAAAGTTTTTATGCATGTTTGAACAGTCCATTGGGTTATCAGCACATAAACACGGCACGCTGGACTGGGCATGCCCACAGTGAATGTTTATCACTTAAGTTCTTAGACTTCTGTATGTGTTCATTGATGTTGTGTTTGGGAAACAGCAGTAATTTTGACAGTACCTGGTGACGATATTGTAAATACAGCGCATTGAGTTTTAACCGCGAATTCTATATTTTAATTTTGCGATTAATGGAACTGCGCTGTGGAGAGTTCCTTCTGGGTTCTTTCCTGTTATAACCTCAAAACTCCAATTTTTGATACACATGGGCATGTTGTAATAGAGAGACGAACATGACGTCTAACCTGAGGTCTTGTAAGGAGGGAGGCAAACGCGCATGACAGAGACTAGCCTGATGTCTAACCCAAGTCCTTGTCTTAACGAGGAAGGGAAACGCGCATGAAAGAGAGAGACTAGCCTGATGTCTAAACTAAGCCCTTGTAACGAGGAACGTCAACGCGCATGACAGAGAGAGACTAGCCTGATGTCTAAACTAAGCCCTTGTAACGAGGAAGGTCAACGCGCATGACAGAGAGAGACTAGCCTGACATCTAAACTAAGCAACTTTCATAAGGAGGTAGGGATACACGCATGACAGAGAGAGACTAATGTGACTTCTGACATGTGCGGTGACACATTGTTGGGGTTGTAACAGTAGCGTTGCTGGGTATTCATGTGTTGTGTTGTGGAGTGTTTTATTGAAATACGCTGTCATTTGCTAGGATTATATGCTGTCAATTGTTGATGAATCAAATATGAATATGGAGCATATAGGGAAGATGCTGACAGAGGAAAACCGAAGTATTGGAAGTAACATGTTTCGGTGTCGCTTTGTCCACCACAAACTCCACATTAACTGGTTTGGGATCGAATCCGGGTCTGTGCAGTGAGAGGCCGGGGTGACGAAGTCGACATTTCTCTTGTATCTAATCACGATTTACCGAGGTCGTATAAGGGGCGTGGAAGTGAAGTTCCACACGTTTAAGTCAACACTAAATGATGTTGAAATGTGCTTACACACTGACCGCTGTGCTATGCGAGAGTCTTCCTGCGTGTGGGCTTCTGGACATGTGCTGACGAGGCAGTGAAGTGGCTGCCAGTGTAATGGAAGTCAACATAGCGGAACCAACCGCTGCCTGCTACAGTGGACACCGTCCAACTGAAGTGCGGCGTTGGAGAATTTCCTTCAGTGTGTGTACTGGCAATAACCAGTTACAGGGCAATAACCAGTTACAGGGCGGTAACCAGTTACAATACGTAATTGGTATAAGTGAAAGCTAAAAGTCACGCCGTGCAGGCAAGGACAGGAGACGGAGGAATAGCCCCAACCCATTCGCAGCCCGGCGCTAGAATAAGGGTAGTCAGCACCACTCTTCGACCGCTTTACCACCGGAGAAATAAAAAAAAATGGTACCCATGTATTGGAGGTTGAATTAGTATGATTACTTCACGTTACAAGTAATTATGAAGCCTGTGAAAGAAAGAGGAGCGTGGGCAGCGTAGCGAGTGATAATTACTGGGTTGCGATCTGGACAAACCGGGGTTCGCGGTTCGATTGCCGACAGAAGCAAGAGTATTTCTTTATTTCAGAGGGTCCAGACAAGCTATGGCGCTTGTTGAATGAGAATCGGGGACTCCACCCGCCGTTTAGGTGGCCGAGGCGTGAAGCTCACCACTCACCTCTCTCTAGCGGTGAGGTTAGGGGTGCGTGGAGCGATACCTTCACTCCCCCACACACCTTAATGGCTTTTACATTTACAGCTTTACTTTTAGTTGGACGAAGTAACCTGTTAGGTGACGTAATGTTGCACTGCAGTAGGTGGCACTCCTGTTTTGTATTTGGGAGGTCCCTGGTTCAATCTCGGTGCGGGGTTGAGGTTTTTTTTACGGAGGTCCTCAGTTTCACTACAAATCCTGGGATAATACCTGAAATTATGGTACATTAGATTCCTTCGAAGTTCTTTTGAAGTTCGTCATACTCTAAACCTGTCGCTCTACACCAGGCGGACATAACCTTATCCGATGAGGGCATCGCGACTTGCACCGTGCTTATTTTATCTGGGTTTTAGACGTCAAACAGAACTATTTCTTAAACATTTTATATCTAATTTTACAGCTACATGATTCAGCTTGAATATAGTAAAAATTCTCCAGATTGCAGAGACAAATATGCATTTTTTTTTTCTGTGGCATAACAGTCCATATCTGGCCTAAGGCGCCTCGTTTTTGGGGTATCTGGATCACACACAAACACACACACACACACACGGCAGGACTCCCCTAAACAGGTCATAAGCTTGTCGCAGCGGCCGCTACCTACACAGCACACAACAAACACAAGGAACTAACATCCATGAACTCATTTAGATTCGAACCCGCGATCCCAGCAACCGAGACGCTGCAGACCTATACCTTAGACAGCACGGTCACCGGGATCGGCGACGAATACACATATCGGGTGTGAAATCATTGAAATGTGTCAGTCGTACAATGAATTCATTCCGTAACATTTGACATCGTCTGGCAGGCACGTACCCCCAATTGTTACAGTTTTATTTACCCACAGGTTATTTTTATACACTCCTGCTGGATGATGAAACATGGTTTGGAAAATGCATAATTATCAGGCTGAGACCTTAATCCAAATTTTAGCGGAACTGGAACAGGCACACGCTTGCACCTTATGTGTGTCTGTCACTGCATATTGGAAGATGTCTTGGTATGTTCAAATTGTATGAAAGTGATTCTTTAAGAAATACATTGCACTCTTGATTAGTTGGGGTGACGGTGTGTGTGGAGGGGATGGAAGGATAGTTGAAAAATACAGGCAATCTAAAACGTATAATGTATTGCTCCATGAACACAATGTGAAGCGCTAAAATGTTAATTGCCGGTCTCAGTGGCCGCGCGGTCTAAGGCGTAGGTCTACGGCCGCTCGCCTGCTGAGACTGTGGGTGCGAATCCCACCGGGGGCATGGACGTTAATCTGTTGTGAGTGTTGTGTGTTGTCAGGTAGAGGTCTCTGCGACGAACTGATCATTCGTCCAGAGGAGTCCTACCGAATGTGATGTGTCGTTGTGTGTGATCTAGAAACCTCAAGAATGAGGTGGCCATGGCCCGCGTTGGGTCGAGGTGCCTCAGGAAAAAAAAAGTTAATTACACACGTCATATTGTACATATGTAGCTTACGTTTATAAGTTACGTACATTTTTGTGGCTTTTGTTGTGACTGAGGATTTTGTTCGAACACTCAACACTAAATCACGTTATTTCCCACCTTCGTCATCAGTAATTAGCAAATTACGATCGTGCGCGGATAATCCGCAAACCTGATAATCGAGATTACACTGTATTTGTGTTTACTGACTTTTAAAACGGAAGTTTTCCTTAGGGTAAAGATCGATCTAGAACAAGTCTTGAAGGCCCAGAGGGGAGTAGAGGTATAGGTCTACTCTTTCTTTAACCTCGGCGCTAGTTGGTGTTGGTTGATCAACGTCATACCCCAGCCGCTTTACCACCGGAAAGGAGACCCGGTACCCCTTGTACGGGAAGGTTGGGTGGGCCCCAGTGTTGGTCTGGACGGAGGCGGAAAACCTGGCCTCCATCGGGATTCGATCCCCATACGTCCAGCCCGTAGCGTAGTCGTTGTACCGAGTGAGGTACCTAGGTGCGGATAACACAACATCACAGGGTGTCCCATAATATGAACGCCGTAAATAAATGACCATGTACTGGACTGGATTGAGGTGGCTCATGATAGGGACAAGTGGCGCGCTGTTGTGGATACGGTAATGAACCTTCAGGTTCCATAAACTGTGGGGACTTTCTTGATTAGCTGAGGAGGTATTAGCTTCTGAAGAAGGAGTTGGCTGGTTAAACAAATAAATAAGCCGTGTCTATTGTCGCATCCATTTTGCTTGCAGTGTTCCGGCAAGGTGATCTGGGTTTGAACTGGTACGCTGTCTTGGGCGGACAGCTGGAGGTACGACAAGAGCAACCTAGCAAAGATTCAACACATCAGGTATGTTGGTAGATCCTGTCGTTTTCAACTTCCAATGCATCTTCTTTGACCGTTACAAGTTCAGTCCCTAAATTTTGGCCATATAATTTTTGTCCGGGCTTCACATATACCATTGACGGCGTCAAGGATATGGACTTGATGTAGGAGATGCAGTATAGTATGTGCTGAGAGAACTGGATAATACAGGGTGGGGCAAAATAACATCACCAAATTTTAAGGTGAATAACAACAAAAAAAAACTATTCAAGATACAAAACTTTTATTTTTGGATTCTGAAACTACAACATAGGAAGTTTTAAATCACATAGTCTTAAAAAGAATATCTTGCAAGTGTTGGCCGTTACGTGTCTTTTAAACGTCCGATAAGCAAATTGGATTTGGCTGCAGGCTGTTGTAACATTTCCTGCCGTGACCAAATCGTAGAGGTTAGCTTGCTCTGTTATAAGCTTCGCCCTGACTTAGCTAAAGGAAGAATACTTACAGCACGTTGATTTTAGGAAAACGTATAAGGATTTGTTTTGGCAAACTCTGACTTCAATCTTCTGAATATTTCTGCCACTATTGTAGTTAAAAAAATGCGTAGTGTATCACAATACCGCCCCGGGAAGTCGCTGACGTAACTGGGCTTCATTAAGTACGAAATGACATTTATTCACTTCATGGTGTTAAATTTGAATAATTTTGATGCATGTAACAAGATTTATCGCGATAAAATTAATAATGCATTGTAGACACTTCTGTACTAACGCTCTATTAATTTAGCGGGACAGTTACTGTCGCGTGTTCCATCACACATGCATTAATCAAGTCCATAGCGTATAAACAACCAATAAAATGCGCTTCAATATTTATGATGTATTTCATTTGCACTTTCTCACCAAGATGTTTCGGCCGCTATTGCTGCCATCTTCAGGGTGATGTCATTATTACACACTTACTTACTCCATGATGCAGAGTCCTTCTTGAGAAGCTAACTGGTTTGCAGCTAGTCAAGAAATTCCCCGCATTTCACGGAACTCGAAGGTTCATTACCGCACTCACAAGCGTCCGCCAACTGTCTCTATCCTGGGCCAGCCC
>Ga0123354_10020215_pt1 | contig 10466 bp, 7 predicted proteins | sample TergutLab28metaG_2_FD_97872 | JGI IMG/M metagenome (GOLD analysis project Ga0123354, IMG submission 97872) | Labiotermes labralis P4 segment gut microbial communities from Petit-Saut dam, French Guiana - Lab288 P4 | ecosystem: Host-associated > Arthropoda: Insects > Digestive system > Gut ...
GGAAAAGTGGCAGGGGGGAAAAAAAAATGGTTGGTGATGCAAATAAAACAATTTTAAGTGGGGGGAGGTTGGGGTGGGGTTGGGGGGGGGGGGGGGGGGGGGGGGTTGTGGCTGGTGGGGAATATGGTGTAGTTGTTATTCAAATGGTTATTGTTTAAGTATTCTCATAAATGTAAAAACGTTCTATTGTGTTGAGGTGTGACCCCTTGTTTTGCTGTTGCAGTATCTGCATTGTGTTATGGATGGAGACAACAATCATTCGACTCCATCCATAACACAATGCAAATACTACAATGGCAAAACAAAGGGTCACACCTCCGACTAACCAGTCCTGCGAAAACCACCCCTTCCCCAACATAGGAGCATATAAGGTACCACACCTACCATCAGTTTCCTCCCAACCCTACAACTAGCTAACCGAAAGGATCCACACCCAGTTACCTATAAATCCATTCACGCAATAGACATCCCACCAAATTTAGCTTAACAAACGCACACAAATGATGATGATGAGATCTCAACATCAACACGCGGTTTATGCATATTATATCTAACTCTTATAGCATGAAAATTGTGAGAACTCGACAATGGCTGCTATAGGCCCAAAATATGTAGTTTTCTATTGCTAATAAACAGCATCATTTAGCCATATATTCATAGTTGTGTTTTTGACTGAATTTACCTCACCTTATATCTACAATAGCATTTATGTCTCACTCAATGAGAATTTCACCACAACATCCGTACCTGAAAGGGCATTCCTAAACACATTTAACTAAATGAGAATTAAACCAAGATTAATGAAACCATACCAATTTATTATGACACAACTATCATACAAGATAAAGACAATGAGTTTACAGTGGGTAGGCCTACCACATTGAAAAGAACACAACATGACAAGCAGATATTGAACCAAAAGATAGATGGGCATATTTGAATTCAGTCACAACCTCAACCTCTCTCTCACAACATTTCAGATAACCTGCTGGACCTTCACTATACCACTACAAAGTAATTTTATTGCAATACCTGTGAGTGTATTGTAACATGTTGCAATAACACTGGCATCACTAGGTGAAGCTGCGAGGGTCCAAACCTCCCCTGCACCATGCTGGAACACTTGTGTTGTTAGTCCACCTGTTTCCTCATTCAGTTCCACAACATGAACTTGATTGTGACTTAGTTTCAGTGACTGTGTGCCAACCAGAAATCGAACAGTATCTGATTCGGCTAGTTGTGAAGCTAATGCCCTTGCCTACACAGTTTAACACAAATACTCATGAACTGATGGATCATTACATGACACTTTCTCAATGACACTAGTTATACAGTATTGATAAACTGAATGAGTATTAGGAAGGAAATGAAAGATCCATCGCAAACACCCATAACTTTCTACAGCAAAACAAAAGGAGGCATACAAACTCAAGAAACAGTACACAGGCAAAGAACACCATGAGGCTCATATAATGATCTTAAGACATAATGTATTTGAATGCAAAATGACATACAATATGAATATGCATGACTGGAATGACAATTATAAAAGCACAAGCTTCAACTTGTAACATTTTTGTTGAAATAATAACGAATGCTATTTGAATAATGTTCATACAATAAAACCATATAATTACTTTAAAGCTTAATTCAGTGAAAATGTGTACAAACTATATTTCAGTGTAATATTTACATTCTTAACATTTGGCTTATTTTGCTAATACTACTAATCAGATGCAAATTCCACCTAGTTGAAGTATTTGAATACGCTGAAAGTACACTTAAACACACATTCCCCGCACAATAGCGAGAAGAAATATTTCCCAGTTTCATTTTAACGAACATTCATTCACATGTATGCAGAGATAATACGATTCATCACACAGGACTTAATACAATACATTAAAATAAAACACTTTTCTTGGTAGATTGAAGTGCGCAGACATGAATTTTACCTTAACCCTTCAGCTTAATAATACTGACTGTTCTACATACGACACAAACCTCCGCTTTTTTGTTCACTTCGGTGAAAATATTTAATGAAATCTACCGACCTGGAATTCTAATCCATAAATAACAGGCGTATCATCTTCCATTTTCATTTGGCAACTGCCTTGCCATTCTTGCAGGCAACATAGACTAAGTAGTGTCTTCCACTTTTACCACTGAAATTGCTTTTTGTAAATGTATTTTCAGGAATGTCAGCCTTCTATTTAAGATAAGAGCTTCAATACACACAACAGCCCACACTTTTATTTTCGAGGAGTCTTAATGTCAATACACGTTATTTTCGTTAATCTATCAAGGGTGCCAGTACTCTTTACGTTCTTCCATACTTCCTATTTGTTACTGCCCCATTCGCCTCACTTTCGTCGTTCTTACAGACTGACATCTCTTTTCGTCCGAGAAAAAGTTCTCCGTCCTGCTAAGGAAGTATCCATGGATTCAAGTATCTATGCCATGGATTTGCGTTGTGTGACGCAGAGCAGAGTTTGTATACTTTGTGGTCTCACATGGTTGCAACCACGTGACACATGGATATATATTTTTGTTATTGAACGCTACTTATATGATCCATGTTACTGTGATCCCGCTACCTTCGTGAGTGCACTGCGATCGTCGGATGTAGTGTGCGCTCAGTGTTCGGGTTGTGAAATGGTTCGGGGGGATAGAGGGATGTTTTGATTGTGTGTTAGGCACGTGTGGCTTCCGTTCCCTAATGAATGAAGAAATGTTTAGCTCCATTATGGAAATGAAGCGGGTGGAATGTATATAAAATAATAAATTCGGATTATTTGAGGTGAATCGATGTCTTGAACGCCTAACAGGCTATGTAAGCGAAACTAAAAATGTGAAAAGACAGTTGGCATTGCCCGTATACCATAATGGATACAGTATAGGAGAATCCAGGAGTATATAGAAACGCAAGGTGTGGCTGATAGGTAACAAGCTCACGCTCAGTCTTTGGCCATGGACATAGGTGTGCTTTCGCCTAGTCGAGTGCCAAATCCCCTTACGTTGGAGTAGTGTAAAGCATTCGTGTACCTTCCAAACTTCCCAAACTTAACCGCGATCATGCTCGACAAAAAGATTGAACAACGAATAAACATTAAATTTCTTGTGAAATTGAATAAAACTGCTACCGAAACCTTAAATTTGTTACGCGAGGCTTATGGAGAAGATGCCCTATCAAAATCTCGAGTGTTTGATTGGCACAAGAGGTTTTCTGAAGGGAGAGAGGATGTGGAAGACAACGAACGATCTGGTCGTCCGGTAACGATGAAAACTGATGAAAATGTAGAAAGGGTGAGAGCTCTTGCGAGAACAGATCGTCGTTTAAGCATTAGAAAGATTGCAGAGATGTTGAATATGAACAAAGAAACGGTGAGACGAATTTTAACATCAGATCTGAACATGCAGAAAGTGTGTGCGAGTGTGAGTGACAAGTAATTAGCTTCATCACACCTACGGCTTGGAATATCACAGAAATCAAAAAACGAATTTTAAAATGTGACCCTCAAAAAATGACTTTGACATCAGGCTGGACAACACTGAAAGGGGCAGGTTAGCCTCCTGGCATGACTTCAGTAGAATAGAAAAGAGTAGAAGTTATTTACATTCTGTACATGCCTTTTGGCAAGGTTCCATAAATTTTCCAAAAATGTAGAAATCACCACAAAATTCTGGGTGCCAAGCATGTGACATGAAGAAAGTTTCACACTGAGGACTCACAAGTATAAGGTGTGAACATACTAAATTTAGCGCCTAGTTGACTTGGCACCTGGGATTTTTGGCATGTTTTGGCTTATTTAACAAAAGTCATCTTCATTTCTGGTGCACAAGAACATACATAGAGAATACAGACAATACATAATGTGCATGAATGAAATGAGATCTCAATACCTTTACAGAATTTGTCAGTAACCAGTAATTACAAATTTTGATCTGGTCAGCATGCAAAGTTTACACCTGTTTTGTGTTTTATCGTCTCTTAGTTGACTGTGAAACACACTATACTCTATAGTAATCAGTTAATTCAGAAGGCAGACATCTATTACAAACTTTGTAATGTAGCTACAAGCCACAGAAACAGTTTTCAAATTATTTACTGTAACATTTAAACCTGCAGTGAATTCTTCAATTTGGCTTGTGATGTGCTGCGAGACCACCAAAACTTAGGAACACAGTACTGAAGTGTTTTCTTTTATTGATTCAGTAAAATCCCTAGTGTTTTGCATGGATGAGCTATATGCATTCTGTAGCTTCTTGAGCCATAGCATTCATTTTAGCTCTGTATGTGCCAGGTCAGATTAGCAGGTACATGAAATGCCCTGTAATAGGCCCTACAGTGTAGTTGTTACATTGCTGTGACAGGAACAGCAAGAATGTGACTGTCACTATTTGCAGGTTATGTGGCTGTATTTTGGCATGATCTGCTTTCTGTACCAGGTTTCACCTTGGGATACAACTACAGGGTGTCTTTATTGTTTGTCCAGGCATAGCAGCTTCATTGCTTAGAAAGCCTGCATCCACTGGGACATCCCATAAGAGCTGCAATGCTCAGGGCAGTGATAAGAATGGCACTCTGTACTAGTCTTACTATTATCCCCACCTCGGGGTTCAGTACTGAAAGATCTATTTTTGTTTCAGCGCAAGGAAAAGATCAGTTGTGGACACAATAGAATAAATAATCCCTGCAAAATTGACACACGATGCACTGCTGTGCCAAATTTCACACCTTTGATTGTAAAATGTGTAGAGGCCAGTCAAGAAAGACAAATGGTTAGTTTTATTCCCCAGCAGGGGTGCACATAAATGTCTGGAGGGCTAGGTTATTGTATCTGCTTCTGTACATCTGATAGTCTGTCATTTTTGAACCTCTGAGTCTTTATTTTAATGACATGTATTAGGGTTTCCTTTCTTTGCTAGTGAACTTCAGTGTACAGGAAGGAATGGACAGCAAAAAGGAAGAAAAATAATTCCATAAAAATACAGAACAAAATTATATTTCCATTAACATTTTGAATATTCTGTAAAAATCATATAAAATGTAAACTGTCTCATGGACCTTAACTGTAACCTAGATATGTACATGGATAAACACAACATACATATAAACGTTTATAAATATCTGTTAATATGAAAATACAAATTCATTCATTAGCTTTTCTACAGCTGTCATTTCTACTACAAAGCTAAGTATACAAAATGAAGCTCATCATGATGGATGTTCTGCTTGTACCTCAGTTCATTCTTCTTCCACCTCTTAAATATATAGCAGGTATATATTTTTATTAACTCAGTCATTACTGTTATTCCAAACAATAAACCTTATATTGCTCACAACCTGGTATTGCACAGTGTTCGATTCAAAGTGGGGGTCTCTACGACGTATTCAGCTTGTACAGAACTTGGCTTACCACGACTCTGATTCTGAACTCCAGTTTTTGGAGATTTTTATTTTTCATGTTGGGTGATTATTTAATCAAAGTATTTCAGGCTTTAAATATTTACATATTGTGGTAAAATCATTATATTAATTGTAAGTGTAAATGAACAGAACTGCAACTTTACTGAATGTCATGTACGTGATGAGCTGGCCATCAACATTTAGCACTGACATAAAATTTGTGGCACTAAAATGTTCAAACAAATAACTGGTTAAGAATAAGAATGTTGCAATATTCCAGTTTCTGTTACAGACACGTTTCACACTAACAACCTACCTATAACATTTGCAGTAGCAGTTGCAGCCATTTCTACAGAACATTTTTATGAAATGCATATTTCCCCACATGTTCCTCAGCAACTGCATCATCTATCACAACTTCCATTTTCAATAATCTTAACATCACATTGGTACACAAGTAAGTTTATTTTTCAGGGGAAGAGCAAGTGAAAATTACTTCTTTGAGCCTGAAGAGCAGTCATGAAAAATGACAAGTGATTTTTGGCTCCCCTAAAATGCAACAAGATGAACCTTTCTGAAAATGTGGGTGATGGCATTCTTCCTTAGCTTTCTTTACCTATATAAAGCCATGATTATACCTTACACTGCAGTGGTATAACAGTAACACACCAATCTTACACATTTTCAGCATTAGTTACAAGATTAATGTTGTAATTAAACCTATGGCCACAAAGTACTGAGACTGACAGCAGAAAAATGAGTAAAGTGTATTTACACTCCTGTGCTTCCTTCTGCATCAATACACTGCCTCCAACATTTCTAGAGGTCTTTGAAAACAGTTCTGGAAAGCACTTTCTGAAATGCTGCACAGCTGTTTGTCATGGCTGTTAGAATGGCCAGAATGTCAGCATAGTGTTGGCCTTTCAAAGCTTGTTTCAGTCATGGGAATAAGAAAAAATCACAAGGTGACAAATCTGGAGAATTTGGCTCATGCAACAATACAGTGTACTGACAACAATTCTTTGATGGAAAATGCTGTTTGTGGGCGTGCATTGTTGTGTAGATGGAACCACTTCGCTGCTGCCCACAACTCAGGGCATTGACACTAAATGCTCTGGTGTAAACTTTGTAGTACAACTTTTTAGACATCTTGGTTTACAGTTTGAGACATAACTGGCCAGATATTCTTGGTTTGTCTGCAATACATTGTTTCAGAACTTTCTGAACATAGGTTGTGTGTTACAATTAACACAGTACTGTATAAAATAATAAATAAAGTATTTTAAATAGTAACTAGTCTTAAGACTACTAAGAGACATTTGTAATATGGCATGTAAAGGCATATGTGGCAAATCACTACTATACAGTCATATATAATATTCAGTGCCATACAGTATGATGTAACTAGCAGGATCATGGCTGGTATTTTATCAACAAGAGGTAAACGGCCAATTATGCTGTATAAATTTACTTATAATGGTTAGGTACTAGAGAGTACAAAGATACAACTCCAAGAACGCATACAAAAATTTGGTTAATGAAACTTAATTCTGGATTCTGTGAATGTGTCTGTTACACATGGTTCATTTCATGACGCAAAATGTGATGCACATTATTCTTTTAGCGTCTAATGTGACATGGAAAGTAGTCACTGACATTACAATCTTACCGCTGCAGCAGACTGGAAATATCATGACACACTGGTATTCATTTTCTTGTCATGGCATTAGCACCTTACCTGCTGAAAGACATGTTACTCAACCATGCTAAGTACCAAGCAATTCCTTCAAAGAAAAAAGCAAAGTTTTAAATTCTGTGTATATCCTATCTTCTGTTATTTTGGACATACAATGGAAAGAATTTAATTAAATTAATAAGGAATACGTTGCAAGTACTTCCAAAACAACAGGAGATAAGAGCAAACAATTCAAGAAGGCTCTACCTACTCTGCTTTATGAAGACACAATCAGGAAAGGACCATGACCATCACATTTCTACATACATTTTGACCTTTAGGAATAAAGATCATTTTAAAGACTTTACAAATCAAAATTCAGGATGTTATTCTGGAGGACCCCAGACACCTCAGTCAGCATCCAAAATCTGTCATGAATTTTATTGTATACCACTGTCAGAACCCTTTAAAGTTGAATTATTTAAATCTCTTGGAAAAGTCAAGATTCAGTAGATTACAAAAACTATTAAGATTATTCTCAAATGATTATCCCCCTATAAACTACTACATTTCATCCCATTCATTATTAAATGCAAATAAACAATGGAACATTAAAGCACTGAAATGTGGTCATCTAATGAACATAAATGTAATGAATATATATGACATTTAAGTAGGATATAACAAATTTTATATAAAATATGGATTCGTTTTAAATACTAACATGGCGTAAGTATCACTACACAAATTGAATTGACATGGACATGAGTCAGTCATATAAAATACAAAAAAATTCTAAAGAGTTGCATTCAATCAAGTAACATTTACAGCATTTCTGAAAATGACACAAATCATACGTTCCCCTGTTACATACACCTAGTTGTACCCATACACGTGTGATGAATGAAGTGAGTCACTGTGCTGATTTCTGATCTTCCTGTCAAGTTCCCTTCCTGTGAATGATGCAGTTTGAAAATAAATTATCCATTATGTTTGGGAAATAAACCAAAATCAGTCCTTTTTTACTGGGTCTTGCTGTATAGCAATACATGTTGATTGTATATATTTAAACCAGCAATGAACATGTACTACATCTTTGTTGAAGGATGGCATTGCTCACATTCATGTCACACATCTTCAGTCTATTATCAGTACTTCTTAAAACAACATTACAAATGTAAAAGCTTCTAATATTCATACAAATGTACAATAACTCTCAGTCCATCTGCCATCATCTACTCTTTGTCCTAAGCACTGCATCAGACAAAAACTGCTTCTTCAACAAGTTAAGTGAAGCTGTGACTTTAACACTCCAACACAGTGGTTGGGGAGAATGTGCAAAAATCTCCAACGGATGACAGTTATGGATGTGACTGACCCAAAAGTAGGCAAAAATGAAGACTACAAATTGTAGAGTATATTAAAAAAGGAATAGTAAATAATAAAACTATTGTTCCATGAGAATAAAAAGTCACAAAATGAAGCTTAAAGAATTTGACATACTACTCTGCTCTCCAGTGAAGATTTATTGTACACTATGGCTTAAACCTCTGCAATTTAAACTGTTAAAAAAAAGTACAACTACTATCTTTGAAATGCAGACATCACATATAAAAGTGCCAAAAGATGCCTGTGATTCTGAACATGTTTTGTAAGTATGAATATGATGATAATGAAAGAAATGTAAAATATTAGATTAACACAATTCATCTTAAATAATGTATATAGCAGACTAAAACACCCAAAAAATAAATGGCATGGCCATTACAAATATCTGAATACAAAGATAACAGTTTGTAAGTAGTTTCTTTCCTGTGGGAAAATTAGCCTATTACATGATCATTGTGATAGAACTCAAGTTAATCAGAGTGTAAATATATGCTTGAAAGGTTACACAAAGTAATGTTTTTATGCTTACCCTGATATATCTAAATTATGTGCCTATGGTTTAAAATTCGCATGGTGTGATTCATTAAATTTATCTGCTAAGACATGGTGCAGTGCTTAATATGTATCTCAGTTATTCAGTGGGCCAAGAAAATTACCTTACAGAATCTGTAGGTTCATTAACATGTTCATAACAGCATGATACTGGACTCCAAGGCACCTGAATGAACCTACACATTACACTATGTTGCTTTAAGATACATTTCAATACTATCCTTCCATCTGTGACACTCAGTTTATCCATGTTCAATAAAGGTAACAGTATGCATATTGACGAATATGGACGACTTCTACAAGAAATAAGGTGAAAAATCTACCACCTGAAGTAGGTGCACATGTCCCTTCTCACATGCTAGAACACAATCTACAAGAGTGATCCTAAATGGCAAAGGCACTCACATATTCACCTCTTATTATGCATTACAGGGCCATTAAATGTTTGTTCCAACACACAGTGGAGTCGTACAAACTAGAAATGCAACATACTGGGCTGTTTGCATTTTACAATAAATTGTACTTGTGATGTACATACTTTTTGAACTGCAGTTACCTTATGTATGAGAGGGAGGGTTTAAGACACCAATAATATTCTGGATCTGTTGGTTATCACTGTTCCTTTACCTTAAGAATACAAAAATTAAAGGATGAGTATCATAAGTGGATTATAGAATATTCTTCAAATTTTCATAACAATATAAATTAAAGTTATGTCTTAACACATTTAATTAAGATGGTACCAACACACTAAGTAAACTGGCATAAAAAAGTCTGATTCGTGGACTGCATACCGCTTTGACAAATCTGGAACATAAAGGTAAAATGCAGTTCTCACTGTGCTTAACTCATCATCACACCAGAAATGCAGATATAAGAGCTGCAGAGATTCATTTCTGGGTTTTGTGGTAATTTGTTGCTTCATGCAAACACATTTTTCAATACACCTTAACAATCAAGCATATAGTGCAATACCTTTCCCTGTTAATTACATTCTGTTCTTTCAACATCCACTGTTATGGAATAACCAACTGCCATTAATGCTGTCAGATATCACAAATATTTACACAGTGAGTAATACAATTCTATCATGCTATTCTATAATGCACAAATCTACAATAATATTAGTACAGTTATCAAGATACTGAGTATGAGAGTTGGGGGCGAGTCAGGTGATCACTTTTGAAATTCCATTGGAAATTTAAAAATTTCTTCTGAAGCACATTTGTTCTAGTAAAAAATCAGTGCAGAATAAGATTCACATATTTTCCCTTAAGTATTATTAAAAAGACTAGCACCAACTTACTCTCCCCTGCATATTGTTAGAAATTCTAAACCACTAAAAGGGGTTGCTGATATGAAAAATTATTTTATAATTTATAATCAAAATATTCAAGGCTTAAAAAATAAGTTGGATGAATTTACTATAACCCTGGCTGA
>Ga0123354_10020216_pt1 | contig 10466 bp, 9 predicted proteins | sample TergutLab28metaG_2_FD_97872 | JGI IMG/M metagenome (GOLD analysis project Ga0123354, IMG submission 97872) | Labiotermes labralis P4 segment gut microbial communities from Petit-Saut dam, French Guiana - Lab288 P4 | ecosystem: Host-associated > Arthropoda: Insects > Digestive system > Gut ...
ACTCTGCCATACCGGTCTGCCCTACTAACTCCGCCACACTAACCATGCCCTATTAACTCTGCCATACCGGTCTGCCCTACTAACTCCGCCACACTAACCATGCCCTATTAACTCTGCCATACCAGTGTGTCCTAGTAATTCTGCCCTACCTTGTTCCCACTGGGCCTTGCGCCTCTTGTGGTACGATCGTCTCCATGGGTGTCTCCACACTTTGCGAGAAGCCACTTCTTTGGGCGGCAGGAAAGCCGCGAAAGAGCCTTCCAGGGTGTCTGGGCTGCCACAGATGGCATGTGCGGTATCGCAGTAGTAGGAACACTTTCCGTGGAAACAAAGGTTGTTGGACGGCGACACAAAGAACGTCTTCAGCAGCTCGCCTTCCGCCAGGGCCTGCAGTTCGCTGGTCATGTTGAGCACACGGCCAGTGACGGGCATCGCGCGTCGGAAACCCAGCACCCTGCAACAACAAAAAAAGCGTTAACAGTTCAGCTGCAGAAGCTGTCAGTCCTTAGGCCGGTCAGGAAAGACTCCGCCTTTAATGGTACAACAATTTTACGTAGCTACCTTGAAGCTCCGACCATCTACACACTATGAGCTACAGACTATGACAACTGCAGTTCTCCTGCTAACATACTGCTGCCTGTAAGACCATCAACTGAAAATATAAACAGAAAGTAAATAAGTTTACACAAACAAACACATCTTAGCTACCAGATAGGCAGGCCTATACAATGATATAGAAGTCGCGAGTGCAAAAATTATCTCACTATGTAAATCCTACTTCATAATATATTTTCTTGTATACATGGTATACAAGTTTATCTACCGTGTACATAAGCTCACCAACGGACCCTATCCTGAGTCAGCTCAATTCAGTCCACAACCTTTAACAATATTTCTTTAAACTCCAGCGGTGTTTGGGCAGAAGACAAACGACACGCCCCGCATAATATTCCCATCCATACTTCGGTCTTTCGAATTTTTTCCCCAGGATGGGACTAAGAAGGAGCAGCGGAAAAGTGAGGTGAAAAAAAGGAGCTCAGTAACACAGAAAAGTAACACAATCCCTTAGGGCTCCACACGTTCGAGGATCCCAAAATTTGGAGCCAATCGGCACATAAAGGTTGTAACGTCAGCCATACGTTCCGGCCGCTTTTACCCGCAGGAAATATACCTGGTACTCATTTCTGTTAGTGAACGAGTCAACCTCGGGGCCATAGTGCAGCCAGAAGAATTAAGTCAATTAAAAATCCCAATGACCCATTCGGGAATCGAACCCGCGACCTTACCGTTTGCAGCGCCACCGCGTTCCCCCCCTCCAGAACAGAAAAAGAAGAAATTAAATGCTCTTTAGTGGTATTTCCATTGCTGCATGATACTTGCTACAGCCTACTGATGTTTATGGCGCGCTGTCTTATAAATCCCCCCTCCCCCCTTCTTTATCATACGAGAATTCAAGTTGCCAGCGTGGAAGGGAGGATATATCGCGCACCAGATGTGGTGAACTTAAGGACAGGCAGTTGGCAGCAGAGCGTAGTACTGGAGCCAACATCGGCTGCGGGTTTGGGGAGGAGGAGAGGAAGAGAGAATATATATAAAAAGGGAAGAAAGCGGAAGGGTAAATAAGAAGTTAGATAGATCATGGGAACACAGAAAGGTTAGGGGTGGTGCAGTCCTGTTGGGGTGTGAACCGCGGGCAAATAGAGCGGTCTGGACCGGCGTGACAAGGGATGCTGGTGGACACAACTGTACTGCAGAATAACGTAACGGCGTACCGACAACTACACCAAGTCTGTGATCGTACAGTCTGACACGAACAGACGACGCTGTGGCATGCTCCAACACTGTGATATAATAATACTTACTGGGAAGCTTACGGTCGCTCAGCTGGCCAAGCAATTCTACAGTGTTCAAAAGCGCCCACCACTGTTCCCCATCAAAAAATAGGACTGGATTCATGCACACACCGTTTATTTACGATCCATTTTAGTAATATCCTCCCACCTACACCCTAGCGTCCGAAGTGAACTGTTTCGTTCAGACTTTTCGAGTAAAACTGCGTGCATATTATTCATTTCGCCCTTATGTGCTACATGACCAGCAAACCCTATTCTTCTTCACTTGATCACCATAATACACTTCGTGAATATAAATCATTTACTTCCTCATTATTCCATATAGCTTCTCGACCTTCTGATTTATTTAATTTATTCTCCTACTAACCAACTAACTACGTGGAGCAAAGTCGTTAGTTAGAAAGCTGACAGTCGCAAGCAAGCGAAGAAGCCCCAAGGTTCCTCACTATGCTCACCCTATCCTGAACCAGATGCATCCCACTTAAAACCTTCACGTCTCTCCTCCTCGTAATCACTCTTAATACAATTGTAGCATTTACGCCCACTCCCGAATTAAGATACCGAAAACAAAAAAATGTCTGATGCAGTTGCAGCTCTCAAACTGCAGCTACATCAAACATTTCAACCTACGACAGCGTCGATATGACGCACAACCGCAGTCCCCTGACGTGTGGGTGGGGCATAAGCACGACCTGACGACAGACGCCGCGTGCCACAAAACGCAATTCAAGGTCTGCCTTCGGGTATTTCAATTTGCGGTGGTTCATTGCATTTTTGCACACAGCTGAGGTTAAACCATGGACAATAAACACAGTGACACTTCCGTATACGCGCAGTTCAGTGGCTGAGACGGTGATTTTATGGTATCTCGCTTAATTTTAAGGTAAAAGTTGCGTTTACGAATTACAGGAAATACATCAGAGCAAGGGAGACCAAAGAAATAGTTATCAACATGAAGATTTGTTGTGGTGTGACAGGATCATGAAATGGCATAGTCTTCGTGTTGTTACGTCACGTTTCCGTCCTTACGTAGTCAATTTACTGCGTGCTAATTACATAATGCATAAAGAAGGAGGGGAAAAGCGCTACTGATATTTACTGATAACGTCGAAAAGTCTTGAATGTGGCACGTGCAAGATTACAAAATAGCGAAATATTCACTATGGAATATTATTTGCGAGTCGGCAGTTACAGAATATTTGTGCGGGCTGAAGATTTCAGGTGGCGCATGGCCAAAAATAATTGAACAAGTTGGCCGCACGGAAGTTCTTCAAGTAAATGCAGTAACAGAACGTCATTACACCAAGAGCATTCCACAGCACGTGCACAATTGTGACAAATAACAGAACGATGCATTAATTGGTAGGAACATCTGAGAAGGGTCCACAGCATGCACAGAGACGCTCGATGTTACGTTACGCGTACATTTCCTATCGTGTTCACATTTTCTACCATAACACTTTACTTTACGATGGGTTATTAAAACAATCGCCAACGTACTCATAAAATCACATTCAGTACAATACAAGTCCAACATGTTGGGGTCATAAAGATTATGGGGGGCGTCACTCTAACAACAGCGCGACGCACGGCACAGTTATGTCATAAAATGGTCGACCGCCAGCGAGGCTGAACCGCCCTTCGTTGCTCGGAAGTCAGTCTCTCCTTGCCATGTCAATTCACGACAAAAATATTAAAAGTGTTAACATTTTAAATCACCCTGTATAAGCCTTAATTAGTTCATGTTGTCTTTACAGGTAATGTACAGGCATTTTTAATTTGATGGTCACTGTTTTAATGACTATGTTGTCACACCGTAGCATCCTGTGTTATGCCGCCGTACATTCTGGTATGTGGCATGTGCTGCCTATTTTATCAGCTCATCACGTAACAAGCGCGACACAACAGGCAGTACAATTTGTAGTTATTTATGGATCTAGCGGGGATGTCAAAATCTCCCACTGTATACCGCGTCGAATGGTACAACTGGGGGATAATAATGAACTGGGAAGGAATCGTTGAGGTCTAAGTAGAAGTAATATCTAGGCCAGCGTTGTGAAATAAAATACTACGCAAGTCAAACAGACGACCTTGAAATTCAGGGCTGGTCGCACTTCGTTGCAAGCAATGTGCAGAGAAATTACTGTAATTAGTATTAAACACACAACTAAGAACACGTGATGGTGTTAGTACGAAAATAAAAATGTATTAGAAAGTTTCAAACTTGGCAGCACTGTTATCTCCACTGGCCTCTGTTGTACCTTACCATTCAGGGGAAGCAAACTCTTTGAACCCTCACGTCCGTGACGAAAAACATCTAAAAGTACAATATTTTTTTTGGCATTCAGCTGGGCCACATTCTGTAGCTGGAGTAAATGCGAGGGCCGGACACGTAGAATACGAACTGGCGAGCCGCAGTGTGTTTCACACCCCTGGATCAGTTTCCGAAGACTGAGCAAAATCACGACAAAGAACATCGGGCAAAATACCGTGCCTCACAGCCGGGACTTGAATACCAGAACTTCTGAAAGCGAAGCACGAACGCCACCACTCACTCTCGGTTTACAGCGATCCGCAACCGGACCCACTGCAACAGTCTCATCGCTCTCCATCCAGGCAGAGCCGTGTTTTGACGAAGTCGGGGTCATTCATGGATAAAATCCGGACCCGGTTTTGTTTCAAGAGACAGACAGACAGACGCGCATCTCGCAGACGTTAAATTCTGCGCTATCCCTGTGCAATTTTTTTTTTTTCGTGTTTAAATCACATCTGCTGTAAAATGTACGCTGAAGCAAATATCTGTGTATCCGTTCGGTCGTCTAGACACACGCTCCGGTGACCAGCCTGCATAGAAACCACACCCATGATCTGCTAACAGTGGCGCGTTCAAATCCCACACATCTCTCTGGAACAGGCATTTCTGAGGCATAGTTACAAATGTTCAAGAGAAAGCAGTGATAGTGGGTGTACAGTTGCTTCACAAGCAAATGGGAATTGCAAACGTGGCAGGATACGTGAGGATATTTAGTATGACAGCTTTGTTGCGGTGATTTAGCTGAGCTAACCAAGTGCAGATTAGAATTAAACTTTACTGAATATATTTCCAGACCCAGTGCATACCGCGCAGTAAACACTCTCCGTCTCGGTTATAAAAACCAGTCAGTTAATGCTGTATAGGGAAATAATTGCTGTTTGTTATGAGATCCATACAAGACATATAAAATACACTGTGTGGGCAGAACGTAGAAGTGTTGAATTTTAAACCTGATGGTGGTGACCACTGGGCTTTAAAGGGTTAAACATTCAGTCCGTACCGCGCAGAAAACACACCCCGTCTCGGTTATAAAAAACCAGTCAGTTATGCTGTATAGGGAAATAATCGCTGTTTTTTCTCATATCCACACAAAACACATAAATACACTGTGTGGGCAGAACGCAGAACTGTTGAATATTAAACCTGTGGGTACATACAGTGACCACTGGGCTTTAAAGGGTTAAACATTCAGTCCGTACCGCGCAGCAAACACACCCCGTCTCGGTTATAAAAAACCAGTCAGTTATGCTGTATAGGGAAATAATCGCTGTTTTTTCTCATATCCACACAAAACACATAAATACACTGTGTGGGCAGAACGTAGAATTGTTGAATGTTAAACTGGCGGTACATATAGTGACCATTGGGCTTTGAAGGGTTACTATACATTACACGTAAACCCAGTCCGTACCGCGCAGTAAACACTATCTCGGTTATAAAAACCAGTCAGTTAATGCTGTATAGGGAAATAATCGCTGTTTGTTCTCATATCCACACAAAACACATAAATACACAGTGTGGGCGGAACGCAGAACTGTTGAATATTAAACCTGGCGGTACATATAGTGACCACTGGGCTTTGAAGCTTTCAGGGGCTGTATATAGTAACGTCAAAACAACCACAACACTTATTTCCACACAGCCTCCCCAATTAAAATTCTTAATGCTTTAACATTCAATGGTTACTATATACACCACCCACTGTACCATTCGAAAGGTCTGTGCTCCTCCCACGCCCTGTTCTACATGCTCAGTACACCTGTCGCAATAACAGCAACATCTTCCTATCAGCATTAACTTGTCCGGTCTACGTGACGGACGCTGCTTGTTTACTGCGAGGTACCAACTGAACTCTTCAGAGACAAACTTCAAACATCAAACACATAAATCATCCTGTCTCACTTAGTTCATCAGCTATCACACACAGCACTCAATATTACAAAATATCACACAAATGATACTGTCGATTCCTACACACTGAACATTTCTGCGCAGTGTACAGTCCCGTTACTTTACCGTGGACGGCGAGAATCGACCGAGCTATTAACTTGCTGGGTTCACTATCAGTGTGGCAATATTCGGATAGCTGTCTGAGGGCGACGGAGGTCGAATGTGTTTGTGTAGCTCTGCGGAACCGCGAAAAGCTAGTATTAGCTGCATGTCTGTTCGTACGCACGAAGCACCTCGGCTCCCACTGGATGGATTTTCATGAAATTTGGTATGAGGATTTTCCGAAAATCTGTCGAGAAAATTCAAGTTTCATTAAAATATAACAATCATGGCGGTTACCTAAGGAGGCCTATATACATGTATGACAATATTTCGTTTAATTCCTCTTAGAATGAGAAAGGTTTCAGACAAAACTGTAGAGAAAATCAAAACACACATTTTATGTTCAATACCTTATTCCGAAAATTGTGCAGTTTATGAGATAACATGGGAAAATGCGGTGAATCCGGGCAGACCACAGGTGACAATATAGAAAGGTGCATGCGCTTTGCAAACTGGATAACTAAGGGTAGGAACAGGTAATACTTTTACTATTCCGCGACAACAACGGCTACGCGAATGCGCCTCATTGTTACGTTATACGCACATTGTCTGAGTGTCAAACATACAAACGCCAATTTTCATAGTGTCTTATATAAATACGTACCTTATACTAACCACTGGCTTATGTTTAAAGCCGATCTATCCCAATGGGTCCATATGTTTGTTTCAGCTACCAATATCGGAAATTCCCGAAGGCTGCTTTCAGTTCGAGAGGTTCCGGTCTAAATCTCGGCTGGGACGTAATATCTTGATAAACGATTTCGGTTTTCTTCAGTCCTTCCAGATGTCAGAGCAGCATACCAAATAATGTCACTATCGCTTCCTGTCACACGCTCTATAGCTTATCACTCACTTATCTCCCTACGATTCAATATTATATAATCATAAATAAATCGAAACCAGGATGGTGGCTTTGTTCTGTTTCTCCCCGCTGCCTTTAGTGTCTCCCTCCTATCACCTACTGCGCAGACCAGCAGACACCATGAAACAGCAGCACTGTATCAGCCGACCGGCCAACAGAATCAGATTCAATGAGCCAGTACCACTTCGAAGGCTGAATGACAAGCAGCGACCTGACACTTGTTGAATATCTAATCCTCACTCCGGTTCTGTAAAGGTCACTCAACTCGGCGACTATCGAGGCACGGAACTGTCGGTCTCTTCAACGCGTTTCGGTGTTCAGCTGCTGACCTGAATATTTCAGTTTTCTGGAACCGCTGGAAATCTCTCCAGTTCGTGGCCACACTCCAGGCACTTCCTCAGCGCATTCAACACCCTTGTCCTTGGTTCCCCTTCCTAGACAAGATACAGTCAGCGACGCCTGACCCGCATACGGAGGAACTTCCTGAGGCATACAGTTCAAACGCACGTCACTGTCATGTGATAAACGCAGATGGAAGTCCCGGGTTCAGACATCGGATAAGCTGTTTTGACGGCCTTTTGTAGTTCCCTTCAGTTCCTATACATAAAACCTCAAATCCGGTCATGACCGTTGCATCGCCAATCCAGAGCAATAAGAGCGTCATTTGGTTACATAAGGTCAAGTTAGGTTAGGTGTGTAGATGGGATGGACATAGCGAGGAACTGTGTGATGTATACATACCAAATGGCGTGGTTAGGGTAGTGAAATGTAGGAGGTTAGGGTGGGCTGGGCATGTAGCTAAGCTAGATGTAACATAGCGAGGAACTGTGTGACTTATACAGATGAGCTGGTGTGGTTAGGGTAGTGAAATGTACGAGGTTGGGATGGGCTGGGTGTGTAGCTAGGTTGGACATTACATAACGAGGAACTGTGTGATGTATACATATCAACTGGTGTGGTCAGGGTAGTGAAATGTAGGTTTGGATGGGCTAGGTATGGAGCTAGGATGGACATTACATAGCGAGGAACTGTGTGATGTGTACATATCAACTGGTGTGGTCAGGGTAGTGAAATGTAGGTTTGGATGGGCTAGGTATGTAGCTAGGATGGACATTACATAGCGAGGAACTGCGTGATATATACAGGTGAGCTGGTGTGGTTAGAGTAGTGAAACGTAGTTTAGGATGGACTGGGCCTGTAGCTAGGTTGGCTGTTACATAACGAGGAACAGCGTGACTTATAAAGGTAAGCTGGAGTGGTTGGGGTAGTGAAATGGGGTTCAGGATGGGCTCGGTACGTAGATATGGTGTATGTTACATAGCGAGGAACCGTGCGATTTATACAAGTCGGCTTTCGATGTTAGGGTAATAAAATGACGTTAGGATGGACTGGGTATGTAACTATGACGATTCTTAAATAGCAAGCAACTGTGTGACGTACACACGTCACGTGGTGTTGTGAAGCCTACTGCCTGCTGGCTGTCATTACTAAAACTGCTGCATGTGACCTGTCTGGCGCATAGAATTTTCAGACTGCTTCTAGACTGTCGGTAAATCTACGCACCTCTGGCATGTATTATGGAAATCTGGGTAGGAAGCATTATGACAGGCTCACCTGGTGGATCAGAGACGACAGAGACAACATTAAAGAGTTTTTTTTTAGTGACATTTGCTGTAAGTGAGAGACATAAAATCGACTCCGCTCCAGCTGTGCCACACCTCCTACCGGCACCTCCCACTGTTGCTGCACACAACGCAACGTCACACTCCTTTAAGAGACATCTGGTGGCCTGAATAAGATTGTGGTTTGCTGAGGGCTGTGACAACAGGGCCCTTGTCTTCCTGCAAAGCACACTCTTTCTGAAAAGCGGGGCACAATTTTTGGTTCCCTCTCCTTTTCCATTCACAGCAATAAGTAGGCAAAACCGAATATGTAGAAATGTAAGAGGGGATGAGTGCTGTCGTCTGAACGTACACAGTTTACAAAACACTTTCAAGAAATAATGGGAAAAAACACTCGAATACCGACAACTTCATTCTACCTGCAATATACAAATGACATACGTGTAGCAGATAGTGCACACCAAACTCCATCTAGTCACAACTGGCATTTAAATGTTTGTCCCACCGTGGCACCAAGGCTTGTGTCCCAGCTTGCAAAAAATACCGGTGTTAGCTGTCTGCAGCAGGGATTTCTTGCTTCGCGTCGGCGGGTGTTGCAAATCGCTTGGCAACTTGTTAAAGGGTCCTAGGGGATGGAAATCACTGGGCGCGAGATTGCGATTATAGGAAGGGTGTCCATAATTAACCTCCTCCCCCCCCCCTCCGGGGAGCGCCGTAACCAGGCACAAGTCCGGCTGGCAGTGTAGTGCACAGTTATTTCGGCTTCTTTAAACTGCCTAAAAAGTAGTTAACTGTCAAGCAATTTTCAACAGACGCCGACGTGAATCAATGTCACCTCCTGTCTACATACACCTGACACCGAATTTTTTCCACGATGACATGCAAGTCTTGGTGCCAAGGTGAGAAAACGGTATGTTAGTGGTGTACACGGAGTCTGGTGTGTATCATCTGCTATCTATGTGCCATTTATACACTGCAGGGAGAATAAAGTTACGGGCATCAGTGTGTATGTTACGTTATTTTTTTTGAAACTTCCCTGTAAATACACCCACATGCGTGATATACTGATACTTTTGAATTTGCTGTTTAGCTTCCTTGTGAAACAATGCAGCAGCGCTGTGTAGCAAAGCAGAAACAAAAACGACATAATACCGATCTTCCGTTCCATCAATTTTAATTTAGAGCACGCAAACAACCGGTTTTATTGTTCTGCTATATAAATTATACTTTGTGCCCGCATTTCCGGTACATATCTGTAGTTGTTATTTTGGTTCCATAAATGCGATATGACCCCGGGCCCCCCACCCCCACCCGTACAACGTTTCGTTCAATCGATTTATAATTTTTCCCCCCTTTAGCGATGCTGTTGGTAAGTCAGACATACAAAGCGTAACGTTATAAGGCGATGAGTGAATAATGAGGTTTAAGAGATCTGGCACAAAGTGATGGAGGCTAAATTTTAAGGTTATGAACCGGAATTTAACTTGAGGGGCCGAGGGCAAAACATGAGTCGTGGTAGCCGACGTTTGTGGAAAGTACTGAACAGGGCACTTCGCATTACCCACTGGATGGAGATTGCGACAGTTTCTTGCAAAGAGGTTTCGACCATCAAAATCCCAGTGGTCACTATATGTACCGCCAGTTTAAGATTTAAAAAATTCTACGTTCTTCCCACACAGTGTATTTATGTGTTTTGTGTGGATCTGAGAACAAACAGCGATTATTTCCCTATACAGCATTAACTGACTGGTTTTTATAACGGA
>Ga0123354_10020218_pt1 | contig 10466 bp, 4 predicted proteins | sample TergutLab28metaG_2_FD_97872 | JGI IMG/M metagenome (GOLD analysis project Ga0123354, IMG submission 97872) | Labiotermes labralis P4 segment gut microbial communities from Petit-Saut dam, French Guiana - Lab288 P4 | ecosystem: Host-associated > Arthropoda: Insects > Digestive system > Gut ...
CCCCCCCCCCCCCCCCCAGTTTTCCTGTGGCTCTGAACAATTCCATTAAGGTAGGTACTTTGGTTTTCTTTTTATAAATGTTTGTAATAATTGAGAACATTATGAAATGCCCTGTATAACAAAATGAAAATAACTGACAAATGCACATTCTCTGATGACTGAATGCAGACTTTAGATTATGTCTTGTAATCCAGAATACCTAAAATCCAGCACCTACTCCATCCAATGGGTGCCAGATTAAAGGAACCGAAATATAAATATATATGGTTGTGCAAGTGCGCGCACGTGCACGTGTGTGCACATGTGCACGTGAGTGTGTGTGTGTGTGTGTGTGTTATGAGAGAGAGCGAGAGAAAATGATATGACAGCTCATATTAGAGACCTACAATATGGTACAAGAATTTCAAATACTGCAATAATTTTGAATATTCAGTACATTGGGTTCACTGAAACAAAACGCCTAAGAAATGTCACAAAATCTAGCATGAGAAAAAGCAGAACAGCACTGCATATTGCTGTGGGTGTAAAGTCAATCATTTTATAGAAACAATGAGCTAGCTATACATATGGCCCATCCAATATAATTATCTATGTGATGTTACAACACACAATGGCCTTATGTGTGAACATGTATGTTTTCTGCATGCAGCAATTTTTAAGCACATGCACACATATACTGAATAGTGCCTTTTATCTCTGTCACATCCATCCACCTGCCTGCATGTGTCAGAGCAACTCCCACTGGACAGATTATGTAAAATTTGATACTGGGGACTTTCATGAAAATCTGTCAAGAAAATCCAAATTTGGTTTAAAATCAAACAAAAATATTGGGCAAATTACAAGAAATCCAAAGTACATTTATGTAGTTGAGAGCAGCACAAAAAATATTTTTTAGCTCAAAAACAGTGCAAAGTAAAACCATTTTTGTGTTTTGTACATTGCCCATCTTATATGCAGTGATATCAAGATGTGAATATACACAGCCACAACCACAAGCAACCAAAATTTCCCAGCCCCCCCCCCCCTCAAATCACAATCCTGCTAAAAAGGAGATAAGTGCCAATGCCCGTTACTGCGGCAGCAAAAATCATGCATGTAAACAATAAAAACATGAAACAAAACATAGCAGATGTAGATACTTCATAAATACAAACAAGGTCACTTACCCATTTGCAGTGAGATGCTTAGTTATTTCCTTCCCTGAAGGTGGAATAACTTGCAGAACACAACTCTTACACCTGTAACACATTGCAAGTGGTATCATACACAGACATGCACAGCACAGCAAAGACATGAAAACCATTTAAAACAAAAGATGAACATACCAAGTATCTTCTGCAGTGTTAACCTCAACAGTCTCACCAATAAAATATCTTTCTCTCGTGAAGGTAAAAACATCATCTGCAAGATCACCAAATGAAGATCTCTGGGTCAAGGATGCCAAATACAATACTGGTACCACCAACTGCATAAACATAAAAAATCAGTACATTAATTACAGAAACCTAGCTGTCATAACACACAGGAAGGCATTTTTAGTTTCCCACATATCAGTGGCCTGCTCTGGCAGAGTAGTCAAGCCACCTTGTGGAGGTTCAGACTGCTGGAGGGACAAACAATGCAACAGCCAGAACACATTACCTATACAACTTCCCAGATCACACGAAATTTTTAAATGTTTTCTATTGTTATGCACATATCGCTGACACCTTCCTAAAAAGGCTATAATTCTGATGTTAGAAAGGTTTTCTTTGAAGAGAGTGAACTTAAAATTTTGGGATTTGTCCACCAATTTGTATGCATATTTTTATAAAGTAGTATGGAGTTCTTGTGGGCTGGGTAGCTCAGTCAATATAGTGACTGACTACGGGCTGGACGGTCCGGGATTGAATCCCGGTGGGGATGAGATTTTCTGCTCATCCAGACCAGCAATGAGGCCCATCCAGCCTCCTGCAAAATGGGCACTGGGTCTTTCCCAGGGGTAAAGTGCAGCCGGGGCGTGCTGCTGACCACTCACCCCCCTCTAGTGCCGCAGCCATGGAAGAGTAGTGCTATACCTCTACCCACCCTCTGGGCCACACCGGGCCTGTAACGGGATCACTTTACTTTTTTTTTTTAAATATGGAATTCTTGTTGTAGAATATAATAACCTACTGCTGTGTACTGCTAGACAATCAAAATGAGTTACAATTTGTTTTTTCCATTTTAGATTATGTCGGTTGTCTGCCAGACATTTTGTAATCACTTATACTACGATCTCCTGTCATAGGTAGGTGGTTTAACTGCATATTACTCATGGTGTCTGGTAGTTCAGAAGGAGAAAGTCATGTATACTAAAACTATGAATGGGTGCAGATGGATTTTCTACCAATAGCTTCAATTTCTGAAGGTTTAGATGAGTTTCTTTACTCACACAGTGCATCGCAAAAAGAAGCATTCACAAGTGCTGATAAGCAATGAAATTTTGACACATACAGAAATTCTTTCACATATTATGAACAGTGTTAAATAGGAACAAAAGTGAGTGGGTAGAGAAGCGATGTACATGGATCAACAATCACAATATATCCAAGAAATTTGTACGTAATATTGTCATACCACTGTGTTGTCTGAAGCCACCACACCCATCTCCTTTCAAAGTGAATTCAATACCAGTCTAAGGACAAGAATGGATTGGTACAATTACAGCAGAAAAGTCTGTATTATGAAGCAACAGATACAAGACTTGGAGGTTATGTGAAAACACTGCAAATTTATGAGGCTAATAATATAAAAGTATGTACAATTGTGGATGCGGTAAGTGGATTTTTATAGCAATACAAGCTCATAAAAAGGACATTTCTGTTCTGTCTGCACACAAATGAGGTAGAAGAACACTGCTGAAAATCATTACAGAATATATTTGGCCATGTACAACCATTATTTATAGACTGTGCGAGGGCATATTACTGTCTGTATATTGAAGAATTTCATCATTTAACAGTGAATCATTCAACTAATTTTATAAATCCAGAACTAAGAACAAAAACTGAATAGTTACAGCATGAAGTGCATAGAAAAATATACCTGGTTAGAGAAACGGGAAGCAACATTTCCAGTCACCAGCCCGAGGTTCTTTAGTGAAATGTATAAGACAGCTACAGCAATTGAATTCATATAATTTTATCACTAACTGGCCAACTGTAGAATTCAAAATATGCTTCTACACGGGTTACCACATTATGTTAACCCTTAAAGTTTAAAAGGTTTAAAACCCAAAGTTGCTGCTGACAGCTAAGATTTTTCTTTGTTTTAACCACTTTTGCACCTGCTGATATTATCAGTTGTATTTCTTACATTTTTAAAGACAAAAACTTCAAATAAACCGGAGGGAAAGAGACTACTGGGGAGACCTTGGCATAGATGGGTGGATAATATTAGGATGGATCTCCAGGAGGTGGGATGTGGGTATATAGACTGGATTGGGCGGGCCCAGGATAGAGACAGGTGGTGGATGCTTGTGAGTGCGGTAATGAACCTTCGGGTTCGGTGAAATGCGGGTAATTTCTTGACTAGCTGCAAACCAGTTAGCTTCTCAAGAAGGACTCTGCACCATGAAGTAAGTACGTAATTAAGTAAGCAGGCTTATCTGGGTGTCAAGGAAAGTAAGTTCATATGCAGTCAGTGGGAGAGGAAATGAATGTATAAAGAACTTCACTGATTCATTTAGAAAAATATGGGATGAAAGGCAAATGTCCTTCATTCTGTTGAAAGGATTTCTTCATGATTTTTGTGAATATTAGTTCCAGGCTTATATATTTCAACTAAATGGTTCAGTCTGTTCCCTGTGACAGCAATAACATGTGAAATGTCAGGCAGTGAAGATGCTTGAAATCGTGATGAGAGATTCAGAAGGCGCTGAGTTTGTTGTGTGCCGAGTTGACTTGAAGTTTATTTAGTAGCACTGCTACAAAGAGAAAACTTACAAAACCAACATCACAGAACCAATATTAGAATCGGACTCTTGACACACATTCATCAATTTATACAAAGACATTTATCCTCACAGTGACACCGACAGTGACAAAGATGACATTAATGACACAAGCTGCACACAATAAAACTGTCAACCTACTGCACCTGTAGTTCACGGGTTTACAGGGGGGTCCCAGTGGGTTATGAGAGAGGCACCCACATCACTAAAGACTCTACCCCACTTAGCATATTCATGCTCTTCTTTTTGAAACTACACAACTGATGGTGGCGGAGAAAAACACATACTACCGCCAGTATTTGGACACAATGGATGAAGGGCAGTGCCCACTGCCCAGCATAATGTTCAGGAAACATATTTGTTTTTGGCAATTATTGTGTAGATGGGGCATGATCAGAAGGATGATGTGAAAGATTACTGGTGGATATAAGAACAGTTTTTACGTGGCCTTTTAAGGAAACATTATGAAATGTGACAAATTCTTTCATATACTTGAATTACTGCAATTTTTGTGACAACAGAAAAGGCCCCAACAAGACAGATGACAGCTATAACCAACTGTAAAAACTAAGTACTATATCTGACAAGCTCAATGACTCATATGCTAAATATTACAGCTAAACTGAACTTTTATGGTGAGATTATTGTGCAATTCAAAACCAGAATCATTTCCAAACAGTATATCCTGCAGAAACATAAATGTTTGGGACAAAAAATTTACAATAATTGTTATTCTAAAAGATATATGTACAATATTAGCGTCTTTCCATGACAGCTACTCATGTGATTGTAACTGGACTTACTGTAAGGATTGAAAATGTGCAACACAACCTATACGTGGACAATTTCTTTCGTCTCCAGCATTATTTAACAATCCACATACTAAAAAAAAACTGCTCTGGGAATGTTAGAGCAAAAATAAATGATATGATGAAGAATTTTGGGCAGAAAATGAAACTGCAGCTGGGTGATATAAAGAAAGTTTATGGGTTAATTGACAGCAAGTGTGGAAAGACAAAAAAAATGTAAACATACTGCTGAACTTGCATTACCCACCACAGAGGGTAAATTCTGAGCAGAGAAAAGCTGTGAAACTGGTTACAGTACATATAAGACTGTAACAGACAAAAGGAGTATGTGGACAAACTTGACCATATGACCAACTCTTACTCTATTAGCAGAAGGACCTAGAAATTGATCTATTTTTTCACTTTCTGTGGCTGACTATTCTCAACAGCTTTATCATTCTCATCTCATGCTGTTCAAAATTATCACAGCAACAATTCAGACAGACAGTTGTAAGGCACCTAATACAAGAAGTGGGTAGGGGATCTCAACCTCACACCACAAGACAAGGAAGACAAGCCTCATCCACAAGCCACCTAAAAATAAAAATACATGTTCAAAGACACAACAAACACTGGCCTACACAGTGTAAGAGAATCAGTGCCATATGTGGTCCACTAAACGCAAAGACAGAAGAATGAAATTCAAGTGTCGAGAACACAACAACTGGTTATGTCCTAGCCAACTTTTCCAGCTGTACCACACCAAACTGCATTTCTAAGGACCAATTAACATGAAAGTGGCAAAGCACAGCACACAAATGTAAGTTAAATGTTACCGTTCTAACTACTGAACCAATATTTTCCAACAGCATTTACTTGATGAAATAATACGGGTGAAAGGGGTGTGGATTTTACAGAAGGGGCATTATGAAGGAACAAGAGATGGCAGAAGAGCCTTTGTCTGTGTATTGACTTCACTTCACCAATATGAAAAAAAATAAATAAATAAACTACAACAGCTGTTTGAAGACATCTGTAAACAATTTGTGACTGCTGGAAAAATCACAAGGATGTTGGTAAGAAAAATTAAACCTCAACAGTTATAATTTTAACTAAATTAAATTTCACACAAACTTTTATACCCATACAAGCCTGTTAGACAAATATTGTGAAAAAGAGACATGTAATTATAAATGGAGAAAATTTTAAAAATACCATGGCATTTCAAGACAGTGTTTCATCTTTCATCCTCTGAGGACATTTGAATTACTGGGACAGTGTTTTCCCATTCAGCCATTAAGGGTTAACCCTTGGAGCTGAGAGAAAACTTTAGTTGACATGAAATACCATGGTGAGGAAACCAAACATCACCCAAAGTCATCATCTAAGAACATGTAAAGTAATGGGCACCCATTTAAATCCCCAGTCTTGTGCTTGGTACAGTGGGCAATTAATTCTGGTGCCATAGGGTTACTGACACAAGCTTTCCCACTCTGTTAAGTTCTACAAATCACACATATTACAAAAACTAGTCAACAATTACCAAAATTTTAAACCACAGTTTCCTGCAAAGGTGTCAGGAGTATGTGGAGAGAATGTTCAAGCATATCACAGACTTATCCAACTTCTCTTCAATAAGCACTTACAATCCAGTTCATTTTACTGTCCAGTAACAACCATCATAAATTGATCTGTGGTTCTATTTAGAACTGCAACTTCTTAAAATTTATGCCACTATCATATCCTTATTTTTGTTACTGAATATCTTTCACGCTTAAACGCTAGATGTCCTGAGTCATGGCAAAGAACAATGACTCCTCCAAGGTACGGGTAGTGCTACACCATTACAACATTTTCTGTGATGGTAAGGCCTGCAATTTGTTGTACATGCAGTACAATCAGTTTCTGCAATGTATTTATTTCCCCATACCAGCAACACCTACCTTCTAATTAATGCTATTCCTTTCAAAGTAGTCTCCTTGAGACTTTATACAGCAAGCCCAGTGATCTTGCACCATTCAGAGCTTTGCATGAAGTACATTGTTTTCAACATGGCAAGCTTGTCCAGCAATTTTACTTGAATTGTAGTGACAACATCAAATTCCCTTCCTGTTTACACCATCCTGAGTCCACAAAATGCAAGAAGTTGCCCATTGTTAAATCTGGTAGGCAGGGACAATATAAAATGAGAGTAATTTTGTTTTTAGCCAAAAATTAATGCTTCTCACTCATTTAGTGGCATATGAATTTGGCAGCAATGCATGGCATGTTCACATTCTTTCAAAATGCTCTGAACAGAAACAAATAAAATGTCCAGTTATGTTAGCAACTTCACAGGTAGCGAGTCTTCTATTTCTGAGGACAAGTTTCTTCACTCAATCCACACCTGCATCTGTTGTGCTTGTTAATGGAAATCCCAAATGTTTGGCAGCTTCAACAGGGGTCACAACCTTAAACACTTGTATTCCTCCCATTATTTGCTAACCAAAGGCCATTTTCAACACTTCGAAAGTTCCACCATGTTTTTCCCAGTTCAAAGCATAATCCAAGCAGCATATGACCTGGCAGACTCTATCTGCATCTAGCAGCAGAATTTCATGCTAGCAACAGTAATTCCACCTTGAGGTCAGTTCAGAAACTGACAGCACCACGTATTCTACCAGACAAAATAATTTTGTGTTGGGTACATAAGAATTCAGTTTTGGTGGTTTGACAGACACACCTTTAGGAATTTTTCAATAGTCATTTTGTTTAAGATTGCATAGAAGCAGCAATGAATGTTGATCTACCATGCCGCCACAAATTCTCAGATACTTACAAAAAGCCCATACCACCATCTTGCTTCAACAACACTTAATCAAACCACAGTCCTAACACAGTCTGGGTCCAATTACTGACCAGTAGAGTGTGTACCTTTGAGAATGTGTCACTCCATCTCCCAGTCACATTGGAAATTAAAGGGACACCATCCCCCCACCATACAATATGGCAGACTTGAGCTTCTGGTGAGAAAAACAGGCAAAATTGTATGGGTGGTACAATGTCCTTCAGCTTTTGAAGAACTTCACCCACACACATACAGGATTTTCAAAGTACTGCATAATAACACTAGAAGATGTAAAATCCTTCTGCCACTAAACAAGAAACTATTTTTAAAATGTAACAACTGTTTGAAATGGCTAATCTATATTACCTTTCTAGGAAATGTTTTTATTAACATGCGAGCATTTTCTTCACTCTGCAAAGCCTCTTGATATGTCAGCTGAGGTTTGCCAGTCAGAGAACAGCACCATACCAAGGAATTGCACAAGATTACCCGTTGACAGAACTCCCTGCAAAATACATTAGTTTCAATTACTGCAAATTTACAACTACACACTACTAGCAAAATAAACTGCATAGGACTGCATCAAGTTTTTAACTTCATGTCCTTCAATCAAACAAGTTCAACAACTGCAGAATTTCCTACAGAAGAGAACTTCCAAATGAAATTACATTTTTCACTGCCCTTATGCACAGTTACAACACATACATAAAACCTGCAACACTCAGTACCACACAGAACACAACTAGCAACTTCAATTGTTTATTCCTTCCAAAATATGATCACACTGCGCCTGATCTGAGTTTCTCACAATGGTGAATATTAAAACTAAGTTTGCTAAGATCTGAAGCTACATAGTTTGGGAAATGAGGGAAAGTTGCCTCCAACTTCAGGCAAGGAGAGTCGCACTATCACCTGTGTCAATATGGGGGCTGCAGGTTCAACTGAAACACAAGCACCATACTATATGGCACATCTCAACCACAGACTAAGAATCACATTACATACAGCTTTTTCTAATCTGACATTTAAAGAGGAACAATCTGGAACAGAATTAAAGCTGGGGTAATTCTGTATACACCTGAGTGATAGAAAGAAAGGAATAAACATACTGCATATAACTATTTACTTCAGAAAAATTCAACCCATTTTTAACCTTGGCATAATGGGCATAATTTTTACTCAAAAGAAACTAGAATTCACAGTCCCATCTTCATGGCCTGAGGAAATTATCATGCTTCATATATAATATGAACAGCTAAGCATGCTTTTAAGCTGCAGATACAGCTTTACAAATGCAGTCATAATTTCCAAATGATCAATACTAAAGAAAATACTTTAGTTGCACTCTGTCTCAAGAACCCAGTTTTAGCCTTAGTCAATTACAAATGAACTGAAGGACTTGATCACGCATAAGTTCAAAATCACAAATTTTAATTTTAATCCTTTTGGCACCAAAGGGCGTTTACACGCAAAAATCCAACAGGTCAAGAAACTTTCAATAGCCCACAAGTCTTGAGGTTTGCACAGTGGGGTGGTTTCGGATTATGTTCTGCATATGATGCTGCGCCATATGGTACACAGTTCCTTATGTTTCGAAGATATGTATTGTCTTTTAAATGCCAAGAACCACTTACCCAGAAAAGTGTCTTATCCTAGAAAAACAGAACGATCCTATAAATGTTTGCTGACAGTCCAGATGACCGTAATCCTTATACTCACTGCTGCAAGAACTTAGTCTCCTAAAATTATCTACAAGCAGGAAATAAAAAAAATTTTATATAGTAATAATAATATGGCATCAGGTGAACAAGACTGTATGATGTAAGAAATGAAAGAGGATAAATAATGTCATAATCTTCACATGTTAATCGTGGAAAATTATTTTTGTGTCTTGTGTTCAAAAACGATCTTTCTGTTAATTTAACAAACTGAAAGAGATCTCAATGTTGAAATAATGTTCGGTTTCTTAGGAATCCATTTGGAATTCTTTGGGTTAGAAGACTGTTTGAAGATATATGAGTAGTCATGTATATCAGAGCCACAATGGCTGACTGACTTAATGCTAATTTAACTACGTACTAGTGATGGCATGATTGGACCACACATGCACTATTAACACCTCAAGACAATGATAACTGGCTGTCACATATGGGCCCAGGCATATACAGAAGTATTAACTTTATCTGTCAACTAGCATCGCTATGTCACTCAGACCACTTCGCACAATTAAGGGCAGTGCAGTCCTCACTTCTGTTCCAATTTGCTGAGCTCGGCTTCACACATTTTGGTTCAATGTACTGCAGTTAATGTTAGGTTTTCACTGACAGTATTTTTAAAAAAAGGTAGCTGAAATGTTTTCCTTCAGCTCACAGACCCATGTCACATCTAAAAACACACACTGTTCACTGCATGTCACACTTCTGTAAATGAAGAAAGCAGACGGGAAGTGACCAGCAACAGTTGCCAGATATTTCTTAAATTGCACTTACTTACTTACTCCATGGTGCAGAGTCCTTCTTGAGAAGCTAACTGGTTTGCAGCTAGTCAAGAAATTCCCCGCACTTCACAGAACCGAAGGTTCATTACTGCACTCACAAGCGTCCACCACCTGTCTCTATTCTGGGCCAACCCAATCAAGTCTATATACCCCCACATCCCACCTCCTGGAGATCCATCCTAATATTATCCACCCATCTATGCCAAGGTCTCCCCAATGGTCTCTTTCCCTCCGGTTTCCCCACCAAGACCCTATAAACCCCCCTCTCCTCACCCATACGCACCACATGCCCAGCCCATCTCATTCTTCTCGATTTTATCACCCGCACAATATTGGGTGAGGAGCACAAATCATTTAGCTCCTCGTTATGCAATCTCC